>Ga0209324_10002830_pt1 | contig 11913 bp, 10 predicted proteins | sample Rifsed19ft3_FD_184015 | JGI IMG/M metagenome (GOLD analysis project Ga0209324, IMG submission 184015) | Soil microbial communities from Rifle, Colorado, USA - sediment 19ft 3 (version 2) | ecosystem: Environmental > Terrestrial > Deep subsurface > Rock core/Sediment | place: Rifle, Colorado...
AGTCATTGTCTCCTTCCTCTGAATAAACACCTTTGTTAATACTTGTGTATTCTTCTCTGTCCTTAATCTTTTTCCTGCAAATAAAGCATTTAGCGTCCATTTTATTGCTCCTTCTCATCTTGTTTTTTACTTTTTTATAGCAGGTTCTATCGTAATATTCTTGCCTCTGATTTTGATATCCTGCAGGGCATCCTGGACATCTTGCGCATATTCTACCGGCACTTCGACGAAGGTAAACTTGTCAAAGACATTGATGTCTCCGATTAATCTGTCAGAAAGACCCGTTTCTTCCTTAATAGCGCCCAAAATATCTCTTTTACTTATTTTTTGCTTTTTCCCCACATTGACAAAAAACCTCACCATCCCCAGCGCAGCCCCCGTATCGCGAAAGTCTTCCTTTTGTGCCGGTGATTCTTTGCCGTCTTCACCCATAACTATTTTTAACAGAGATGCGGCAATATCCAGGGAAGTATATTCTTCCTCTATCAGCCGTTCAACCCAATTGATATATTTCCCCAAATGCCCGCCATCGATAGACTCTTTGACTTTTTCTAAAAGCAGATTTGTCTTAATTTCTTCTACATCGCTGACAGAGGGAACCTCCTGGAATGTAATTTTTGTCTTTGCGTATCGTTGTATATCCCTTATCTGATAAATATCCCTGCCTACCACGAGGGTAAATGCACGCCCTGCTCTCCCCGCCCTGCCTGTTCTTCCGATCCTGTGCACGTAATATTCCTCATCATGAGGCACATCATAGTTGAACACGGCTTCTATATCTTCGACATCGATTCCCCTGGCTGCCACATCAGTTGCAACTAAAATCTCAACAGCGCCTTTTCTAAATTTGGACATGACCCTGTCTCTCTGAGTCTGATTCATGTCACCATGAAGTCCATCAGCCAGGTATCCTCTTGCCTGAAGGTGACCCACCAGTTCATCCACACGTTTCTTTGTATTGCAAAACACCAGCGATAATTTCAGGTCGTAGGTGTCAATTAAACGAGACAGTACTTCTGGTTTTGTCTGCTCTTTAACTTCATAATAAAACTGCTCGATGCTGGGAACCGTCAACTCCTTATGTACCAGCTTTATAAATTCCGGATTTTTCTGATACTTTTTCGCCAAATTTAAAATAGCCTGCGGCATGGTGGCAGAAAAGAGAATGGTTTGCCTTTGCTCCGGAATTTTTTTCAAAATAAATTCAATATCTTCCCGGAACCCCATATCCAGCATCTCGTCCGCTTCATCCAATATGACTATTTTTACGGTATCCAGTTTTAAAGTACGGCGATCTAAATGATCCATGACTCGGCCAGGAGTACCGATAATAATTTGTACGCCTTTTCTTAATCCATTAATTTGACGTTCTATAGGTTGTCCACCGTAAATGGGCAATATCTCAATGCCCTTTTTATATTTTGAGAGTTTTTTCAGCTCTTCTGCCACCTGGATGGCCAATTCTCGTGTGGGACACAAAATCACTGCTTGTACTTTCCTGCTTTCCGGATCTACCATCTCTAACGTTGGAATACCAAAAGCTGCTGTTTTCCCTGTGCCAGTTTGAGCCTGACCAATTACATCTTTTCCTTCCAGAATAGAGGGAATGGCCTGATACTGAATTGGGGTTGCTTCCTCAAAACCCAAATCAGTAACTGCTTTTTGGATTTCCTTCGACAGATGTAAATCTTCAAATCTCAATTTTTCCATGGTTACATTATCTTTCATTTTAACTGTTTTTTATCACCCTTTCTTCCAAACACCACGCACATAACAATAAACCCCAACAAAATAGCACAAAACGTAATATATGCGGCAATCAACAACTTTCCATACAATCCACCCATGCTACCCCCAATCTGAACAGATATATTTTTAGATTTACGATTTAAGATATAAATCGTAGATTATAGCTTCTTGTCGAGTTAATCCCCCTTAGACTTCGTCGTGAGCGCTCAGTCGAACGAAAAGGGGGAATCAGGGGGTTGTGTTTTTCCCGGGCAATTCCCCATTTTCATGAGGACAAGTTTACAACCCCCTAGCCCCCTTTATTAAGGGGGATTTTTATATTCACTATCTCCTGATCCGCATAAATAAAATGAAAATTCCTATACAATTAAATTATACCTACATCCTTTTTTTGCAGCCAACCCTTTCTTACTTCTTTACTTACCTTTTCCTCAGCGCCCGTTTTTGATTCGGTATCTTGTTTCACACCCACATAAACGTACACATTATACCAATCATCTTTTTCTCCCTCAATCAGACATTCCGCACCGTCATGTATTTCGAACTTAGGTTCGTATTCTTCTCCCGGTCCATACCGCACCTGGCATTTTGTGGTAGTGATTACTCCATGATTTACGCCCTGCTCTCTGTAGATTTTAATACCCACGGATACCACGGCAATGAATAAACCGACTGCAAAACCTATCATGAATCTCTTGAGCCATCCGTATTTGAGAATAATTAAGAAGAAAACCAACGTCATGAACACTATGTAAAGGAAGACGGCTGCTACGATTAATTCATTTACGCTCAATAGGAAAAACCAGAAAAACATCTTACGGATTACTACCGGGATTTCGTTTGGTAATTCTTTATCTTCCGTGGAATTTTTTGCCATGCTCAGGTTGGCATGCAGATCCGCATTTCTTGGTATAAGCCGCTGGGCCTTTCGGTAGTTTAAAATGGCTCTGCCTAATTCTCCTTTACGGTAATAGGTATTTCCCAGATTATAATAGATTTGACCATGCTCGAATCCGTGTGTCAATATGGTTTCGTATTGTAATGCCGCCTCTTTTAACTTTTGGTCTGCCTCTTGATTATTTCTTGCAGCAATACCCTTTGCAGCCTGCAGATAATTTTCATTTGCATTGGTAAATAATTTTATAACCTCATCCCTGGAAATTTTGGATTTTGGCTCTCCGCATTCCACAATCTGCATTCCGCAATTCAAAAAAGTAATTATGAGAAACGAAAGACCTATGAAGCGTACCTTCATTATAATTGTCTCTCCAATTTTGTAATGAGTTGTTCAGCAAGCTTTAAAGAATGATCCATTTCTTCCCTTGTCCCGCCGTCTTTCGAAAAGCGTCGATAATCAAAATCGGTCAAACAGCGAGAAACCTCGCCAATTATATCATCTCTAACCCCTCGTTGCTTTAATAAAATGCCGACCTTGTCACCTGTAGCGCTTGCAGCAGAAATATTAAATTTATCCGCCAGATAATCTGCCATTGATTTGGAAAGAGATGAATAAAACTCTTCAGAAGCATTCCGGGAAAGCGCAGATTTTGCCAGCGCCAATCTCTTTTTTGCTATTGCATGCGCCCGTTTATCCCTGGCATATCCGATATCTGTTTGCAGCCTTTCTTTTTGTCTCGTTACAAAAAAAGAGGCTATGACCGCAATTGCCGGGATAGAAAGACACGCTATAAAAAACGGATTGGTATACCTGCGGTCTGCCTGGTTTCGCAATGAAGATAGATTTGTCATAATAGGCAGGATATCCTGGGTTAGTATGTGAGCTTGTTGTTTTGCAGATGCGATATTATTCCCTGAAAGTGTCAGTTGAATTGACATTTCCTGTTCGCCTGCTTCGACAACAATGGGCATAGGTTCTTTGGTAATCATTCTGTACTGTCCTGCACGTGGATCGAAAAAGCTAAACACAATTGCAGGAATAGATTTCAGATTTGTCTTTTGAGGTTCAATAACCTTACTAAACACCTTTCGTCCGCGAATCAATTCCTCCCGATTGGTGATTTGGGTATTAGATTCGGCAGGATATAGTTTAAAATCCTTTGCATTATTCAATACCAGCAAAGGTTCATTTATTGTTTGAATATTCCCTTCACCGTATACCGACATGGAAAGCGTTATTGGGTCTCCTACTTTTACCTGCTGTGTCTTTATCGAAACATCCATGTTATAAGCGCCAACCGCACCATTAAATTCTTTGGGTTTACCCTGATCAGGCAACGGCTTAACCTTTACGGCAATCGACCCTGTTGTCCTTTCAACGGGATACCTCTTCTGCCCCCTGCCAAAGAAGTCATCGAAAAATGCATCCGAGAAAAAACTGTCAAACGGCGAATCCCTTTGTTCTCTCCGCTGTTGAATAATTAAATTGCACTTTAATCTCGCCGGTGATATCGGAAGTTCTCCTGAAACCATCGGGAAAAGGGCTGTGCGTAATTCTAGTACATTGTACACAACCCCATCCCGAATTTCTTCGTACTGCCTTTGGTCGCCAAGCTTTTCTTCCATAAAATTTTTTGTGCCCGGCGCCACATAATCTATGTCGGCAACCGGTAATCCCTTTTGAAAATAAAACCTAAAAGAAAGCACAACCTGCTCGTAAATATAGGCTTCGTTCTTATCGGTGCGCAATTCAACAAATACAAGTTTGCCAAGGTCTGGAGCTTGTGAACCCGATGAGGGGACAGCACCAACCACTTCCACGGTTACAGGACTGGAAGAATAGACCTTCCCTTTGTATTCAACAGTCGACGGCCCGATTGTAAACTTACCTTTTGCGGCAGGCTGTAACACATACGTATACCCTTTGCTGACGGAAACAGCGCCATTGATAATACTTGTCTGCACTGAAATTTTTGGACCGAATAATAAGGTAAATCCGTCAATGCTTGGAAATGAGGGTGGTGAAGTGTCCTGCGTTCCGTGAATGGTAAGGGTCAATTGTAAGCGATCGCTTAATGTTAAGGAATTTCGATCGACAGTTGCCACTAAATTAATACCCTGGGCATAGGTATTACTAATACATCCAAAAATAATTACGACCGAAATTAAAAAACCAAAATACCTGACGTATTTTCGCATTGTATAATATCCCATCTAAAACATAAAAGCTTAGTCCACTATAAAGAATAAGTATATCACAGAGGTTTAATATACGAGGCTAAAAAGTTGAGAATTTGAGAGGTTGGGTTTTCTGCCTTCCTACTAATATCTAAACTTCTACTTTTTCTCCGTGTTCCCTGTGCCTCTGTGGTAAAAATTAAAAACAAATTACCAGTCCTTTTCAACAGACTTATGCTGGAAATGCTGCGTATCTCTTACCATAGCTCTTGCCTCTTTTTCTGACTGATTCAAGGCATCGAGCAATCGTTCCGCTTCCTCTTTCGACATCTGTTTCATTTCCTGAGGTCGCTGTTGTTGTTGCTCTGTAGGCTGGTCTTTTTGTTTATCTTTATCAGACTGACTGAGATTTTTATCTTTCTTGTCCTTGTTCTTTTCCTGTGTATCTTCTGGCGTGGGCTGTTGTTTATCTTTCTGTGATTCTTGTTTTTCTTTGTCCTCACCCTTCTTTTCGCCGGACTGTTCGTCTTTCTTATCCTGGTCTTCTTTCTGCTGTTGATCCTTTTGATCCTGATTTTGCTGTTTCTGCTGCTGTTCTTTCATCTTCTTTTCAATGTACTCATAGTTATATTTGGCATCGTTTTTTAATGCATCAAGTTCAGTTGAAGCGGGTGCTGTTTCGTTGATATAATCCACCGTCTTTTTATAACATTCCAGCGCCTCTTTCATTTTACCCTGCCGATACAGGGTATTGCCCAGGTTAAAACTTGATTTTGCCTTCATTCCTATATCATCGGATTTTATTACTTTTTCAAATAATTGAGATGCCTCGTTATATTTGCTTCTTTTGTACTGAACATCGGCGATGTTAAAATCCAATTGAGGTATTTCTGGGGAATCTATCTGTGCATTCACGTATTTATCCAATGCCCCGTCATAATTACCATCCTGGTAAAGCTGATTTCCTTCTCTTATTTTATCGGCCAGCGGGTCTATCCAGCCTAAGGATGACCAACTAAGTAATAAGACAATAGAAAAGCTTAATTTATACCCTTTGGTTTTCTTATTGAACATATTTATCATCACTGCCTACTGATTTAGTAAACTGTTGGGTTTCACGTCGCTCAACCCAACCTTAAGCCCTATGCATTTTGCATTTCCTTTGCGTCCTCTGTGCCTTTGCGGTGAATTACTTCCTTTTTTCTATCCAGCAAAAAACTTTCCAGAGCGATAAGCACAACTGCAACAAAAAGAGGAAATTGAAAACGATTTATATATCTTTTCACCCGCTGAGTCTTATACGTGGACTCTTCTATCTTTGCAATGCTATCCTTGTAAACCTTTTCCAAACCCCACTGCGTTCCGTACGCTGGCGTGTAAAGTCCACCTGTTTCCAAAGCAATTTTATTTAAGGCTATCTCGCCTAACCGTGATTTGATAACCTGTCCCTGCCTATCCTTCAGTAATGTATCATTGCCACTTTCATCCTTAATCCTGATGTAGGAACCGTCTTTCTTTCCAACTCCCACCGTATAAATAACAATACCCTGTTCTTTTGCCTGTATGGCTGCCTGTATGGGATCATCCTCATGATTCTCGCCATCGGTAATCAATATGACAGCCTTATGATTTATTGAATTTGCCTCAAAGGTGGAAATACTTTTTCTGATAGCTTCTGCAATGGCAGTTCCACCCAGAGGAATAATGTTTGTGTTTAAATCGTTTAAAAAAAGGCGAAATGCTCCATAGTCTGACGTTAATGGGCAATAGGTAAATGCCGAACCTGCAAATGCAACCAGGCCAACCCTATCTCCTTCCAATACATTCAACAAATCTTCGACCTCCCTTTTTGCCACTTCCAACCTGTTGGGCTTTACATCGTCTGCCAGCATGCTCCGGGAAGTATCAATGGCAATCACAATATCAATACCCTTTTTCTCCACTGCTTCCCAGTGATATCCCCACTGGGGTTCAATGAGTGTAAATATCAAAAAAAGGACACCCACGATTATCAATGTGGCCTTGAGCCATTGTCTCTTCCAATTAATTGAGAGTCCGGCCTTTTGTAGTAATTCGATATTTGCAAACTTATTCAAATCCTTCGCCTTTCTTCTGAAGACGAAGACATATCCAAGAATTAAGAGTAGAATTACCGGAAGTAAATAAAGATAGTTAAGGTTTCCGTATTTCATATATTGTAACAGTTCAGCCCACCGCAAAGGCGCAAAGGACGCAAAGAAAAAACGTAATAGTTCAGCTACCTTAGACAGGATATACAGGATTAACAAGATAAAAGCTACCTTAATTCATCCTGATTATCCTGTTATCTTGTCAAATCATTTTCCTGCGGTGAACTATTACCATATATTAATGTCTGAACGCAGATTATCAGGTAAAAAAGCAAGAGTATCTGCAAAATCTGCGTCCCATCTAAGGTATTTTCCTGTATCTTGTTTTGGTTAAACCCAATTCAAATAATAATAATCCGAATGCTGGCAGTAAAAAATAATGAAACAATTCGTTGTATTCCGTGTAGTGAGTTACCTCTGATTCTGTTTTTTCGAGTTTGTCTATCTGGCTGTATATTTCCTTCAGAGATTCAGTATCCGTAGCCCTGTAATATTTTCCATCGGTTATTTTTGCGATTTCCGTTAGGGATTCATCGTCTATGTCAATTTTCACTTGTCTCATCACCTTGTTCCCGAAGAGATCTACTGCGGGAAATGGCGCCAGCCCTTTCGTGCCAGCGCCTATTGCATAAATTTTAATGCCAAAGGTTTTGGCTATTTCTGCGGCAGTAAAGGGATCTATTTCTCCCGCATTGTTTCTTCCGTCTGTCAGGAGAACTGTCACCTTACTCTTTGCCTTAGTGCCCCTGAGCCTATCCACAGACGAACTAATGGCAGAGCCTATCGCTGTGCCGTCTTCTATCATCCCAATCTCCACCTTTTCTAAAAGTTGTAATAACATCCCATAGTCGAGAGTCATGGGACATTGCGTATATGCCCGTCCGGCAAAAACGACCAAACCGATGCGATCATTTGTGCGCCGCTGAATAAAATCTTTCACCGCCTGTTTAATGACATAAAGTCTATTATACCGTTTGCCTCCCATCTCAAAGTCTTCCGCCAGCATACTCCCCGAAACGTCCACAGCAAGCACAATATCTATCCCTTCGGTCGTTACCTTTGTTTGTTCGTTTCCGTATTGAGGTCGCGCCAGGGCAACCACAAGCAGCACAATGACTGCAGACCGGAGTATAATCAATATATATCTATGACGTTGAAAAAATGAGGGTTTTAATTTCTTTAGCGTCTCCAGAGAGGGAAAGAGAACCTGGTTTGTTACCTTACGGCGAAGGTAAAAATAAACTAAGGGCGGAAGAATAACAACAATTAATAAAAGTATTAAAGGATCATGAAAAATCATTGAGCGCAATTATTATCTTTAAAATACTATATGGTTGACAGATGAATTTGTTCACCTTTTTCAATGGCATTCCATATATCTGATTCGGAAAGTTCTCTATCTATGAGAATATCAACCATAGCATGAAGAGCATCGTTGGTGGTTTTCAGAAGTTCTTCTATCCCTCTCTCTGGTGTAAAATACCTGTTTATAATTATCCTGTCTTGTTTATAAACTCGGGCGCCCGCTAACTCTTTCCGATCACCCATGTCTAACTCGTATTCCATTAAAATACCCTTATTCGTAAAATCAATATTTAAACACACATTAATGCCGTCTATCGTCAATAATTTAACATCTTGTTTCTTAGAAAGGATTTCTTTAATCTCCGGTGTACAATAAATACCCCACACTGTCTGCAAATTTTGTTTAAGTCTCGCAAGTTCTTCCTCTGAAACTTCACGCATTTGTACCCTTGATGCCTTTTTACCTGCAACACCTTTTCCGCGGCTCATATACTTATCTAAAAATTTTTCTGGCGCTTTTACCATTTTTTTACCCTTTTAAAAAAGGTTTAAAATAGACGTTACCTTCACTGTTCCAAAACGTAAATCCAGACAAAAATAAACACCTTCCGCTGTTGAGTACAGACAGGTTTTAAACCTGTCTCTACAAAATGTTACCCATTCATTTTCTATCGGCAACCACCTCCTTCTCTTCTAAACGTTCCTTCGTTTCGTCTATAAACCGTTTCGCTGCATCATAGGTCTCTTTAATTTCCAACTTAGACGGCCCGTATTTAGCATACTTTACCATATCGCAACGCTCGAGAAATTCCCGAATCAATATTTTATGAGTAGCGTCTAATTGATTCGTATGCGCCATTTCCGTGAGAAATTCTTCTGTCGTTCGCTCAGGCGCCAATAAACCAAATCGCGCTTCAATATAGTGGCGCAAAATATTGGTTATACGATAATAATACTCCTTGACTAAACCTTTCGCTATCAAATCCTCCTTTGACAACCTCTCCAGTAATTCATAGGCAATCTCTTGAGGCGTTCTTCTGATAAATTGCTGTTCCTGAATTTTAGATCGCTTTTTAAATTTATAGACCAATCCATAAATAACACCTGATAACAAGAGCGCTCCCAGACCAACAGAAATCCATACAATCAAACGCTTGATACTCATGGGTACGTCAACTGGAGGAAGAATATCTTTTATATCGCCCGGAATTTCTCCTTCTTTTATAACCCCCTTGATATCAATAATTACTTCATTTGTAGCAACTTCACCATCACCCTGACTCCCTTTGTATTTGATTTTCAAAGACGGAATCGTTTGACGACCAATTTCATATGAACTCAGTACGTAGTTTCTTTCAACAACCGGATACACGTCTTTTTCTCTTTTAGGCGTTTCTGCAAGGCCAGTTTCTTTTATAGCAAATACACCGATTTGCCCACTGACTTCAGGGAATTGCAAGGTAATATCGTCCGTGTATTTTACCTGAATTACAAATTTTATCTTATCGCCAATCGTTACTTCATTTTTATCAACATGTGCAGTTACCTTTACGAATGCCTTACTTTCAGTATCATGTGATTTTTGAGCAAAGGCAATATCTTTTGAAGGTATTAGTGTATAAACAACCAACGCCAAAATCAATAGTTTACTCAATATCTAATACCCTTTTATAGCCATGTCAAATAAAGATTGTTTTTTTCGAGTTAATCCCCCTTAGAAAAGGGGGGGTTAAGGGAGTTGTGTTTTTTCCGGGGTTATTCTACAACCCCCTAGCCCCCTTTTCTAAGGGGGATTCTCAATGCCATACATCGTATAACCCGTTTAAATAAAATGAAAATTCCTGTACAATCAAGTTACAAATACTTTATGAATTTTCTTTAATATCTCTTTTCCCGCATCCTGAAGAATCGGACAATGGGCTCTACATGATGTCTGTTAGTATTGATCAGGATTTCATCAACACCCATTGATCGAAACAATCTTGACTGCTCCTGCATCCGTCGGTTGTTCAAAGCGCCAAATTCTTTTCTTGCGAGCGAATCTGCCGTGTCAAGCAGCAGTATCTCGCCCGACTCTGCATCTCTTAATTCAATAAAACCCACGTTGGGTAATTCCTGTTCTCTGGGGTCTGCAATGGTAATTGCAATCATGTCATGCCTTTTATTCGCAATACGCACCGCATGCGAATAATCATTTGCTATAAAATCAGACACGACAAACGAAATTGTACGCCGATGGGTTATCTTGTTTAAATATTCTAACGCAACGGATATATTTGTCCCTTTGCCAGTCGGCTGTGAACACAGAAGTTCTCGGATGACTCTCAGCACATGTTTCGGACCTTTTTTGGGTGGGATAAATTTCTCAATTTTGTCCGTAAACATAATCATGCCGACCTTATCGTTATTTTTTATGGCAGAAAACGCCAAGATTGCGCAGATTTCCGTTGCGACCTCGTTTTTCAAATGCTTTATTGACCCAAAATTTCCCGAGGCGCTCACGTCGACAAGAAGCATCACCGTTAATTCACGTTCTTCTACATAACGTTTAATAAAGGGGCGTCCCATACGGGCAGTCACATTCCAGTCAATCGTTCGGATTTCATCGCCAGGTTGATACTCACGCACCTCGTCAAACTCCATACCCCGTCCTTTGAAAACGCTGTGATACTCACCTACAAACGCCTCATTGACAAGACGACGGGTATGAATCTGTATTTGCTGGATTTTTTTTAATATATCTTTTGGGATCATAACTTATAGTTTCTAAAAAAATAAGTAACTACTCAGCACATTGAGTAACTTAATTTTAATAAATAACATATAACAAGGAATGAAAAATGTTTAAGTGTTTTTTTACTTTTTAATTGTTCATTTCTTGTTATATGTTATTCATTTCTTTATATAATCAAAAATAACACCTGCTGAGCAGTAACAAAAATAATAACTTTGCGCCTTTGCGGTGAACTATTAACTTATATCTTATGGCACTTCCACGTTGTCGAATATCTTTTGTATAATTCCCTCAGAATTTATTTCCTCAGCCTCAGCCTCGTATGTCACGATTATACGATGACGAAGGACGTCCATCCCTATTGACTTAACATCCTGTGGAGTCACAAATCCCCTGCCTTTTATAAATGCATGCGCCTTGGCGGCAAGCGTAAGATAGATTGTTGCACGCGGGGAAGCGCCGTATTCTATGAACTCTTCCAATTCCAGGTTATACGCCTTTGGATCCCTCGATGCGAATACGATATCAATAATGTAATCCTTGATTTTGTCATCTATATAAATCTCATCAACTAAGGCGCGCAGTCGGAGAATATCCTTTGGAGAAATTACAGGATTCACATTGAAATCCTTTTTGGTTATTGCCATGCGTTCCATAATCTCACGTTCCTCCTTCTTATCGGGATATGTAATATTCAATTTAAACATAAACCGGTCCACCTGCGCCTCAGGTAACGGATATGTGCCCTCATGTTCAATTGGATTTTGTGTAGCCAACACAAGAAATGGGTCGTCCAATTTAAATGTCTGATCTCCGATTGTAACCTGTCTTTCCTGCATTGCCTCCAGGAGTGCGCTCTGAACCTTTGCAGGGGCACGGTTAATCTCATCAGCCAGGACAATATTTGTAAAGATAGGGCCC
>Ga0209324_10002832_pt1 | contig 11913 bp, 15 predicted proteins | sample Rifsed19ft3_FD_184015 | JGI IMG/M metagenome (GOLD analysis project Ga0209324, IMG submission 184015) | Soil microbial communities from Rifle, Colorado, USA - sediment 19ft 3 (version 2) | ecosystem: Environmental > Terrestrial > Deep subsurface > Rock core/Sediment | place: Rifle, Colorado...
GCTCTCCGCCGGGGAGTACCTCAAGAAAAAGGCGAATCTGTACAACGAATATGCCAGAATTCCTTCCTTGCAGATCAAGGATCTGCTGATCGGCAAACTCACCAGCTGACTTATCCGAAAGAGATCTTCCCAAACCGGTTGGAGTTACCAAACCGAAGTTATCGGCCTGAGATCCACCTCCGAATGCTCCTCCGGATCCACCCCTGTCCCCTTAGAGATGGATGACGGAAGCGCTCGGGGGATGTGGGATTTTCACTTCTGGTTTATTGTGGACCGGAAAATAGTCTTCCGGCACCGGGTAGTCGGCATACGCAAAGACCAAACCGTCGGGAGCTGTTTCATCGAGCATCCTGGAGTACCAGGCCGCATAGACAGGGTCTTTGCCCTTGGATGCCTTCGACAAGTCATCGAATCGTTCAATAAATTTTGCTGCGAGTTCATCGGGCGAATCGAAAACCGCATCCATCCACCCGAAGTAATTCTTCTCCTGTCCACATGAGATCTGGTCCCAATGCTTTTATCGCTTCAGGAACCAAGTCTGGAATCAATTTCGGTCGCGTTCGATGGTTCAAGTTCCAAGTAATTAACTTCATCCAAAAAACTCCCTCGTCGGACTACTCAACTGTCAACTTCCTGACGGCTTCCGCTATATTTTGTCGGCTCCAATTCCATTCCGAACAATGGACCTTGTAAAGCCGGGCAGGAGCATGATCTCCATGGAATTTCATAACGTGACGCCACCATAGACACTCTGATTATGAGGAAGGCCCGCCAATCGTAAGCTGGACCGCCGTGAGTCTAAAATTAGCCACGCTGCCTTTTGGCAGCAGGCTAGCCTGTTTCATTAGCGTGCCCGAGTAACCGCGGATTAGCCACTGGCCGTTGCGTTTCCAAGCCCCAAAGCGGTGAGATCTACCGGACGTTCAAGGTCCTCGGGAGAGAGTGTCGCAAGGAACTCGTCCGTGGCGGCGTAGACGGCCTTTGCGTATTTTCTCATCGCCGGCAAGTCCACCTTCACTTTACGGCTCCAACCGCTCCAATCCGGGAACCCCGGCTTGCCCGGATCGGGCGCGGGAGGAAGCTCGCTGACCCCGGTCTTCCCTGCCCAACCTGCGGCGAAAAGCGGGACACCCCCTTTGAACATTCCGTTAACGGCGCCGTCCCGGGAGAGGACCACATGTGCGTAATTCGCTCCGATCGGATTCGCTACCCCTGGAGGAATCCAGTGTGCCTGCTCTGGCGTAACGTCCGCCATCGTTCCCTCCAGCAGCTCGTTTACGTTTTTCATCATTTCCCGCAGCAATGAAATGATGTTCCTTCCCTTTCCAGTCATGATATCCCCCTTTTCTATGGATAAAATCCCGGTGGGCGTTTTTAAGCGCCCTCATGGCGTGGCGCTACGTACGCCGCTCTCAGCTGAAGCCCGCGATGGGGTGCGCCACGTACGGCGCCTCTAATGCCGTGACTTCCTCTTTGGACAGTTGAACGCCGAGCGCCGCTACCGCCGTCTCGAGGTGCTCCATCTTCGTCGCGCCGACGATGGGGGCCGTCACAGCGTCATTCTGGAGCAACCAGGCCAGGGCAATCTGGGCGTGAGGCAGTTTGCGCTTTTTCGCCAACTTGTCGACCCCGGCGACCACCGGCTGGTCCGCCTTGGCCATCGACGAATAAAGCGTCTTGCCAAAGCGATCCGTCTCCGACCGCTTCGTTCCCTTCGCCTCCGGCGCACGCGCCAGGGTACCTCGCGCGAGAGGACTCCACGGGATCAACCCGACGCCCTCGTCCCGGCAGAGGGGCACCATCTCACGTTCCTCCTCGCGATAGATGAGGTTGTAGTGGTTCTGCATCGACACGAAGCGTGTCCATCCGTGTCTCTCAGCCACGTGCTGCGCTTTAGCGAATTGCCAGGCATGCATGGACGACGCGCCCAGGTACCGCGCCTTGCCCATGCGGACGACGTCGTGTAGCGCCTCCATCGTCTCTTCGATCGGCGTCGCGTCGTCCCAACGATGTATCTGGTAGAGGTCGACGTAGTCCGTCCCGAGCCGCTTGAGGCTCGCGTCGATTTCGTGGAGGATCGCCTTGCGTGAGAGACCTCCGCCGTTAGGTCCGGGGCGCATCACACCCCAGACCTTCGTGGCGATGACGACCTCTTCACGGCGAGCGAACTCGCGAAGCGCGCGTCCGGTGATCTCCTCGCTCGCTCCGAAGGAGTACACGTTTGCCGTGTCGAAGAAGTTGATTCCGAACTCGATGGCGCGCTTGAAGAACGGCCGCGCCGCGTCCTCTTTCAGCGCCCATTCCCAGCGCAGATTCGATCCCGCGATCTTTGCGGCAGGATCGCCGTAACTCATACAACCGAGGCAGATTCGAGAGACGGTAAGACCGGTGTTGCCGAGACGCCGGTATTCCATGATGGCCTCCATAATGAGCATACGGGCCGCAAGGCATTATACGCCCACTCCACAACCCGCTGACCTGCCTTCCGGTTTTAGACCAATTGGACGGGGAATTATCGTTTTCCAAGAAACGGTTTATCCGGTCACAAACCAGTCACAGGTCCTGGTAGGAAATCGAAATAACTTTCCGGCAGGACGACTTGGAAGAATCGACCTTCGGGGTGGGTGTTTAACGGTAAACCTCTTTGCGATGGCCAACCTTTACGACACAGATAACCAATCCCGAGTCAGAGATCGTATAGACAATCCGATACGTTCCTTGGCGTATGCGGTACTTGTCATCGTGGCCGGAAAGTTTTTCACAACCGGGGGGTCGCGGATCGGAGGAAAGATCCTGAATCCTCTTGACGATCCGGAGACGATTTTTCTTTGGAGCTAACTCGATTTCTTTGGCGGCAGACGGTTTGATCAGTAGCTTATAACTTGCCACGTTTCCTCAAATCCTTGAGGACATCCTCGAATGCCAAATTCGGTTCGTGTGCCCTCTCCTTGAAGGCGGCCAGGTCGTCGGCATCCTCGGCCAGACTCAACTTGACGGCGTCGTTCACAAGATCGGAAATGGAACGATCCGTCTCGGCTGCCTTGAGGCGAAGGCACCGGTGGATCTGTGAATCGAAATACACGGTCGATCTCTTTATGGCGGTTTTCATGCCCCTACAATAACGCTTTGACGTCTTAACGTCAAGCCATCCTCCTCACTATTAAGAAGAGGCCGTAACCTGGTCATAAAACCCTCACAAGCCACAGCCTGGGTTCCAATAACCGTGTATCTGAAGCAACCCAGGGAAATCGATCTTCGGGGGACAAACAAGACATACCTCTCAACCGGGAACGCTTACTTTTTCCGGATCAGCGGTTTCGGCAGTATGAAATGCGCCCAGGGCGGGATTGGCGGGAACAGTTGGCGGGGTTCGCCAGCCACGTACATCGCGATCGGTCGATACGGATCAGCAAAGGAACTGTTGTCGAACAGAAAGGCGCGATCTACGAAATGGATTGCCTTCTGAAGGTTGTCGAACGTCCGGGGGAATCGGACATCGATCTTCCGGTCGGGAACGTTGTGCCCGCCGACGGATACCCGCTGGGCGACTCGCGCCCGGGATGTTTCCACGTGGTTCAATCCGATAAAAACCAACAGGACGGCATATCCTTTTGCCTGGGCATCCCTGAAAAACGTTCTTTTGCTTCCCGCGGCGTCTGAAAAAACCGTCTCCATGCAAAAAGAACGTTTTTCCGAAACGTACTCCTGCCGTTTTTGTTCGGCGAGCTGAGCTGCCTCATAACCGGCAACCGGTTTTCCTTTTTCGGCCAGTTCCTCCGCGAGGAAATCGGCGTTGACAAACGGCAAACCGCTTGGCGCGATGAACAGTTCAAAAAACATGGTCTTGCCGGCACCGTTCGGCCCAGCCAATACGACCAGAACGGGTTTTTTGTCCGATCCCGATGTCAGATATTTGCGAAGGTCCGGGACGATCATCGAGCGGCATGAACCGGAGACGGGGTGAACACCCCATCCTTGACCCGTCCGGAAGCCCTGGTTCCGTCAGGCATTCTCCGGATCACCTTCCCTGGATGGGCCGGGTCGGCTTCGTACACCGGAACGCCGGGGGCGAGGATCTTCGCTTTCACCGCTTCGCGGTCCGGGGACATCATAATCTGCGTCACCGTGGAGACGATTTTTGACTCGACACTTTGGGTACTGACCTGTTTGAGAAAGAACGGGAGATTTTCCTTGAGAACCTTGACCTCTGCATTCCCGAGGATTGCTTCCACCGCCTGTCCGATCTTTACCCAATGCTCGACTTGGCCCGCCATGGACCGGTCCGATACCTGCGCCTCGCTCTTTACGTCACGAATGACCACTTGATCGGAAAGCTTGACCACCATCTGTTTTCCCGTCTGCATGGCACCCCTCCGAAGAGTGAGATTCGACTGAGCGTCGAAGGTAACTAAACGCTACCATTCTTTCCAAGTCGAATCAAGGGGGGGATGATGAGGCAAGCCTGCCTCCCTCGGGGGCGAATACTGGTAAAGACTCCTTGACTTGCGCCGACCGCAGGATAAGATGTCTTTACTAACGTCGCACCTTGGTAAAGGAGGATTGTCGAGGCTTGGCTCGCGTCACAGGCACCTATCGGACAGATGTCGTCTGCGGCGAGAAGATAAACGCCTTTGTACCGCACTCCCTTCCGCCGAAAGCCCCTCCGCTTGTTGTTGAGGGAAACCTTGACCGTCTTCATGCCGAGGCGCTCTCCGCCATCGGAAAGCTCGCCGTCGCCGGCACGATGGCGCCCAGCGCAAACTGGTTCCTCTATGGCTTCGTTCGGAAGGAAGCCGTAATCTCGTCGCAGATCGAGGGAACCCGGGCCACGCTGATGGACGTTTTGACGTACGAGGCCACGAAAAAGGCGGATCGTCCGTCCGACGTGGAGGAGGTCTGCAACTACGTGGACGCGCTGGCCGCAGCGCGTGCGGAAATCGCCAGTCCCAAGGGGCTCCCGCTCTCCATGAGGCTCCTTTGCGGAGCCCACAAGCGCCTGATGCACGGCGCGAGGGGCGCCGACAAGCATCCGGGCGCAGTCCGCACGTCGCAGAACTGGATCGGCGGGACCCGCCCCGGAAACGCGGTGTACATTCCCCCGCCAGCCGACGTTGTCCCGAAGGCATTGGCGGACCTTGAACGTTGGATTCACGGGGAGGATCCCCTTCCTCCGCTTGTCCGTGCGGGGGTCGCCCATGTTCAATTCGAGACCATCCACCCGTTCCTGGACGGGAACGGCCGCATCGGGCGGCTGCTGATCGCGCTGCTCCTGGAACACTGGGGAATTCTTACATCGCCGCTTTTGTACTTGAGCCTCGCCATCAAGCGGCACCGGGCGGAGTACTACCGTCAACTCCTTGAAGTGCGCAACCAGGGCGACTGGGAAGGCTGGACGGAATTCTTCCTGCGTTGCGTCTGCGAATCCGCCGAGGATGGCGTCAGCGCCGCCAGGCGTATCTTCGCCCTTCTCGGCAAGGACCGTCGCACAGTGGCGAATCACAAGGCGACGACCGTCACGGCCATCCGGTTGCTTGACCTGTTACCGGAACACCCTGTGGTCACGTTGCCTCGTGCGATGGAACTGCTCAAGACCACCAAACCGACTGCCGGCAAGGCCATCGACGCTCTTTGCAAGGCGGGAATTCTTGCCGAGACCACCGGCAGGCAGCGAGACCGTGTCTACGCGTATAGCGCCTATCTGAAAGTCCTTGCTGAGGACACCAACGAAACGGCCTGACGCCGGGGGTTGTTTGTCTAGGTTCGACGCAGTCAGATCACGTCTTCAGAAGTTGAATGGAGAAATCGACCTACGGGGGGAGGAACCCCGAAGTTCCTTCGCAATCCAGACCTTCGCATCATCGGCTTACGCAGAAGCGAACAGATCGGCGGAGCGAAACAGACCGATATTAGGACGGGTGGGCGACAATCGCTGTCGTGACGGAAGGGGACGACTATCTATTCGAGGGTCCGAAGCATCTCGGAGAAGACCGCGCCCAGGGGAGGAATTTCATCCGTTGCCACTTGCCACAGAATCGCCTTGTCGACACCGAAATATTCGTGGATCAACTTATTCCGCATGCCACGCATCTGCTTCCACGGAATTGCCGGGTATCGGTCGGATATTTCCGATGGGATCTTGGTCGAGACCTCACCGATGACCTCAAGGCTTCGGATGACCGCGTTGATGGTTTTCTTATCGCTGCAAAAGGCATCGAAGTCCATGTTCGACACGAACGATTCGATATCGGTCACCGACTCGATGATGTCCTGGATATAGTCGAGATACTGCCGTTCCGTCATACGTAAACGACTTCCTTCAGAATTCTGGCGCCGATCCGGGGCTTCAATGCATCCTTGGAGACAAGGTCCACCTTAAGACCGAGCAAACCTTCAAGGTATTCTTCAAGGGACATAAACTTGAATAAGCCGATCGGTGCACTGAATGTAACGATGATGTCGACGTCGCTGCCCTCCTTCGCCTCTCCCCGGACGAAGGATCCGAACACACCCATATCCCGGACCCGGAAATTCTCCGATATATCCTTTCTGTGCTGCGAAAGGGTACTCTTGATGTCTTCAAGTGTCTTCACGAGGTCGATGATACGGTTTGTGGGGAAGAATTGAAAGGGGCTATGGCTTTGGGCCGTAACCCCTTTAGTTGGTAATGGTAGCGGGCCAGGCACAGAAAATGAATCTCGTTTCTTCATGAACGAGGAACTGGATCCACAATTCGAGGCGTCGAGACCTCCCCTTCCGGCGGAAAGCATATCCCGGCGGATCCTCACCGTCCGGTGCCACCGCGTCATGCTTGATGCCGACCTCGCGGAACTTTACGGTGTGCCTACCTCTCGGTTGAACGAGGCCGTCAAACGGAATTCCATCCGTTTTCCCGTGGATTTCATGTTCCGGCTGTCCGCGGAAGAGTACACCGCTTTGATATCGCAAATCGCGATATCAAAACCCGGAAGGAGAGGCGGCCGGCGAAAGCTGCCTTATGTATTCACCGAGCAGGGTGTGGCAATCCCATCGGGATCTGGCGCAACGCTTGAACACACTCGAAAGGACGTACGACGCGAAGTTCCGCGTCGTGTTCGATGCGATTCGCGCCCTGATGGAACCGCCCAAGAACCGTCGTCAACGTATCGGATTCTGACACTTCTATGGAGGGCCCTGGTTCGGAATCCGGTCACGGATGGGATCAGGAGGGATGATGCTTGGTGCAAACCAAAAAAAGGGGCTACGGTTTCCCGCAACCCCTTGATTGTTTTGGTAGCGGGGCCAGGATTTGAACCTGGGACCTTCGGGCGGAAGCCCCGATGGTCGACCGTAGAGATCCGCAAACGGCCGTCCCCGGGACCAATACGGAACCGAGCACGGACTTGACTTCACTGACGAGCCATTTTACAATTTGGAACCGATACTTCCATATTGGGGCTCTAAATGGAAACGATCACTCGATTTTTCCGGGTCGAACCTCAAAGTTTCTTCCTCCTCGGGCCGCGGGGTACGGGGAAATCCACCTTCGTCCGGGCGAACTTCCCGGACGCGCTCTACATCGACCTGCTCCAGCCGGACGTCTTTCGCTCGCTCCTCGCGCATCCCGAACGGCTCAGGGAGATGGTCCACGGCAATCCCGGCACCCCGATAATCGTCCTGGACGAGATCCAGAAAGTCCCCCAGCTTCTCGACGTCGTCCATTCCCTGATGGAGGAGGACCGGAGGCGACGCTTCGTCCTGACGGGGTCCAGCCCGCGAAAGCTCAAACGGGACGGCGCCGACATGCTGGCGGGGCGCGCCCTTCTCAAGCGGATGCACCCTTTCGTCGCCGGGGAGTTGGGGAAGGCGTTCTCCCTTCCGGGCGCCTTGCGCCACGGGATGATACCGGTCGTCGTCGGGAGCCCTGACCCGGAAGCGACTCTCCATTCCTACGTCGACCTTTACCTCAGGGAAGAGATCCAGGCCGAGGGGCTGACCCGGAATATCGGGAACTTCACCCGTTTCCTCGAAGCGGCCAGTTTCTCGCACGGTTCCCAGCTGACCGTTTCCAACATCTCGCGCGAGTGCGGCGTCGAGAGAAAAACGGTCGAGGGGTATCTTTCGATCCTCGAAGACCTGCTGCTGACGTTCCGGGTACCGGTGTTCACCCGCAAGGCGAAGCGAGCGACCGTTTCCCATCCGAAATTCTATTTTTTCGACACGGGGCTCTACAACGCGTTGCGCCCCAAAGGTCCGCTCGACCGTCCGGAGGAAATCGGCGGAGCGAGCCTGGAAGGTCTGGTGGCGCAGCACCTTCTGGCCTGGATCGATCACCAGAGGCCTGACGTCGCCCTGAATTACTGGCGGACCCGCTCCGGCAATGAAGTCGATTTCGTCCTCTACGGGAAGAATCTCTTCCGTGCGATCGAGGTGAAGAACGCGGCTACCGTCCATTCGGCGGATCTTCGTGGGTTGAAAACTTTTGGGGAGGATTACCCGCAAGCGGAGAGGCTGTTGCTCTACCGGGGGAAGGAACGGCTCCTCGTGGACGGAATCCGGGTCGTGCCGTGCGGGGAGTTCCTTCTGGATCTCAAGTAATCGTCCCGACATCTACGCCCGCCGGTTGACTCCGGGAAAGTTGTTTACCTACCTGAAGAAACGGACCACCGAAATACCCATTTCATGCGCGCCGGCTGCCATGATGCGGTCGGCGGTTGCAAGGATCGAGGCATCGACCTCCCGGGCGATGACCAGATGCATCGCATCCAGTGTCCGCAACGGAACATCCGGAAGAGTCGAAATGAGGTTTACGGCTCCAGCGGCGGTGGTCGCCGGCATGGGGTGACGGATCAGGAAGCCGCGGCGGATATCGTCCTCGAACGTGGAGAAAACCCGGTTCTCCATCTTGGGATCGACATGTTTCCCTCTCCTGCGGCGGGCAAGGAGACTTCGCATCTCGGCCACCGTCAGGTCGCTGATCGCGACCGGACCGTGTCCCATAAGGTACCGTTCGACATCCTCGGAAAAAGATTCGTTCAGGTACCACTTGGCCAAAGCGCTGGTGTCGAGGTAAACGACTTCCCTACCGGGCATCCCGGTCCTCCCGGACAAGACGTTCGCTCCCCTGCTTCATCCGGGGCATGCTCTCACGCAACGACTTGCGGGAGGGCATTTCCCTCTTGCGACCGACCGACGTGACGTGTGCCACCGGCTTGCCACGGCGCGTGATCGTCAATTCCCCTTCGGCTTCCAGCAACCGGTCCAGGTGAGTGAGCGACTGCCGCGCTTCCCGTATGGTCAGACTCTTCATTTTCCCCCCCTCCTGTTTCGTTGCCCCAAGGATGCTTGATTCCATTGTGCCACTTCAGGTGTACATGTAGCACATACAAGGAGGATCGTCAATGTACGGCGGGACACGTGCCAATTGGAATAAATCCGGACTTGACGACCGGGAAGGAATTGGATAGTTTTACCTATAGTTATTGCATTTTACTGGTAATACTGTCCGGGAGAACCTCATGGCGATCGGAGAACAAAAATCCATCGGGAATGCCCGCGGGCTCTTTCGAGACCACGGCGGAACGCTGCGCACAGCGGAGGCGCTCCGCCTTGGCGTACATCCGCGAACCCTCTACGCCATGCGGAATTCGGGCATCGTCGAGCAGATCAGCCGCGGTCTTTTTCGCCTTGCCGAACTGCCTCCCCTCGGGAATCCCGATCTCGTCACGGTCGCTCTCAAGATCCGGAACGGCGTGATCTGCCTCATCTCGGCGCTGGCGTTCCATGAACTGACGACGCAGGTGCCCCATGAGGTTTACGTGGCGGTCAAGCAAGGTTCGGAACCGCCCCGTCTCCCGTATCCTCCGGTCCGCCTCTTCTGGTTCTCGGGCGATGCTTTTACGGAAGGAGTACAGATCCACAAGGTGGGTGGTGTCCCTCTCCGCATCTACAGCCCGGAAAAAACAGTCGCCGACTGCTTCAAGCACCGCAACAAGATCGGGCTCGAGGTCGCCCTGGAAGCTCTCAAGACATATCGTCGACGAAAATCGTTCAACGTAGACAAACTCCTTCAATGTGCTCGTGTTTGCAGGGTGGAAAAAATCATGCGCCCGTACCTGGAAGCCATCCTGTGACCCGGCGACCTGTGGTAGATACGACGGCATCCCTTCGCCAACGTCTGTGTGGATTCGATGGACGGGGGATAAGAGGAACTCGGAATCCTCCAAAATGAAACCCACTTCCCCAAGCTCGCAAATGGAAAGCCCTCAAAACTAAAACGCAAATAGCCGTTCCCCTCCCACAACCACCAAATATCAACTTGACACAAATTGACATTTCAATGATCATGAATCCAGTTAAACGTCAATTTGACACGTATTGATATTTCGTTGACATATAGAGATCCGCGCCATCTTCCACTGGAACCCGTTGAGGTGAAACGTGAAACTTCCCGAACCCGCACCCGACTGGCGCTATGTCCTCGCACGAAATCCTGAAAAACTGCCTTCCCTGCTGACCTCCCGGGAAGCGCGGAAATGCGTCGAAAAGGCCAATCTCGATTATCTGCATTGGGAAAAGGCCAAGTACCTGAACGTTCCCCCGTCGATATCCCCGGAGGAACTCTGGTGCCTGATCAAATTGTCCCGCACGCCGAACATTAAATCGCTTCCGCTGCTTGATACCCAAGGAAGGCCGTTCGGATTCTGGCTCCCCGACCCGGTGCTCAAGGAACTGCACTTCATCGACCAGAACGCCGGCGGGAGCATCCTCGTGGACAACCCGGAACTCTCCTCCGAGGCCAGAGAGCGGTACCTGATCAGTTCCCTGATGGAAGAGGCGATCGCCTCCAGCCAGATCGAAGGGGCGGCTACCACACGAAAGGTCGCCAAGGAAATGTTGCGCGAAGGACGGCCACCCACGAACAAAGCGGAAAAGATGATCCTGAACAACTATCACACCATCCGGAAGATCAAGTCATTCCTTGGCCAACCTCTCTCGATCGATATCCTCCATGCATTCCACGGATCGTTGACGGAAGGAACATTGGACGATCCCTCCGCGGCAGGTCGATTCCGCACCGGGAAGGATTCGATCATCGTGGTGGACGAAAGCGACGGACAAATATTGCATGTGCCACCACCTGCCGGGGAACTTCCCCAACGGATGGAAAAGTTCCTGGCGTTTGCCAACGACAAGGGCACCGAACCCTTCGTTCATCCGGTAATTCGGGCCATCCTGCTCCATTTCTGGTTTGCCTATGAACATCCGTATGTCGATGGCAACGGAAGAACCGCCAGGGCGGTCTTTTACTGGTACATGCTGGCGCATAACTACTGGCTGTTCGAGTACCTCAGCGTTTCGAGAATCATATTGAAATCGGTCAGGCAATACGGAAGGGCGTATTTATACGCCGAGCACGATGACCGCGACGCCACCTATTTCCTTGTTTACCATCTGAAGGCGATCCATTTGGCGTTGGAGGAGTTGCATCACTATCTGGCCCGCAAGCAGAAAGAGATGCGGAAGGCTACCACGCTGTTACGAAACATCCCCGACCTGAATTATCGACAACTGTCCCTTCTCCAGCACGCCCTGAAACATCCGAACGCGGCATATACCATCGAATCCCACAAGAACTCCCACAACGTCGTCCGGGCCACCGCGAGAGCGGACTTATTCGATCTTGTCGAGCGAGGATATTTGAGCAGGGGGAAGCAAGGCAGGCGATATAATTTTCGAGCCGCGACCGGAATTGCGGAAAAACTGAACCTGTAACGGGATAAAAGAAAAGGGGCCACGGCGTTGGGCCGTAACCCCTTTATTTGATATGGTAGCGGGGCCAGGATTTGAACCTGGGATCTTCGGGGTGGGTTGCCCGACGGTCCTGTCGCCCATCTGCCAGGCGGCATTGGCACAATATATAAATATTTGTATACT
>Ga0209324_10002833_pt1 | contig 11909 bp, 9 predicted proteins | sample Rifsed19ft3_FD_184015 | JGI IMG/M metagenome (GOLD analysis project Ga0209324, IMG submission 184015) | Soil microbial communities from Rifle, Colorado, USA - sediment 19ft 3 (version 2) | ecosystem: Environmental > Terrestrial > Deep subsurface > Rock core/Sediment | place: Rifle, Colorado...
AGTATACTCCTGCAATGTTGTTTTGCATTGGATTAGTTTCAACATTTATTACAGGTGGTGTAACCGGAATTATTCTTGCCGATTCAGCGCTTGATATTCCTATTCACGATAATTATTTTGTGGTAGCTCACTTCCATATTGTAATGGGGTTATCAGCAATACTTGGAATGCTTGGCGGAGTTTACCATTGGTTCCCGAAATTGTTTTTGCGCATGATGAACAAAAAGTTAGGATACCTTCATTTCTGGCTTACTTTCACTTCCGCATATGGAGTGTTTTTTCCGATGCACTTTTTAGGATTAGCCGGAGTTCCTCGAAGGTATTACCATAATACCGATTTTCCTTTATTCGATAAATTAGTTGATATTAATGAATTTGTAACCTGGTGTGCGCTCATTGGTGCTTTTGCACAGATAATATTTCTGTTTAATTTCTTTTATAGCATATTCCGAGGCGACAGAGCTCCCGCAAATCCGTGGAATTCAAATACACTAGAGTGGACAAATGGAGTTGGACATCATCACGGAAACTGGGTTGGACAATTACCAACTGTACACAGATGGGCTTACGATTATAGTAAACCAGGAAAAGAAAACGATTTTGTGCCGCAAACAGTACCGCTGGATGATGGAGAGCGCGATGGTGGTCATATAGATATGGCCGATCACTGATACAAAAAAGATTAATCTTAAAAATGTCCTTAAGTCTTATATTTAGGGACATTTTTGTTTTCATGAAATTCTCTTGCACAAAATTTTTTCTTTTTTTTATTTTTCAATTTTGCTTTACCGTTTCATTTGCACAGGTAACTGATTCGCTTTATCAAACTTTATCTAAAAAACCAAAGCTTACTGGAGGAGTTTCAACACGTTATTCGTTTGTGACGGGTTTTGCCACATCAGTTCGATGCGCATCGCTTGGTGCCGAATTCGCTAATAAACTTCGCACAGGAATACAAAAAACGAAAATCAGCTACCGTTTTATAAAAACAAATATTTCACTAATGCTTCAGGAAATACTGATACGGCTGTAAGCAAACTCACGTTAAATTACTTTATCTATTATTCTGATTTTATTTTTTATCGAACAAAGCACTGGCAGTTCAGTATACCGTTTCGAATAGGACTAGGAAATTCTTACTATATGTATGATTATAATGGGGTAAAAACGAAAGAAAACAAGCGATATGTTTTCTTATACGAACCATCCGTGAGCCTCGAGTACAAATTTTTCAAGTTTTTTGGCTTAGGAGCAGAGATAGGATATAGGTTTATGCTCTTTAATAACAAAGAGATAGAGGAAAAGTTCAATTACCCGGTCTATAATTTTAGTTTCCTGATTTATTACAGCGAAATATACAAAGCTGTTTTTCCGAATTCCCGTTTGTCGAAGAAGTTATAATTCTGTTTGTATTCTCTGATTTTTAATATAAATTTGTTTTCCCTAATAAACCAAATATATTTAACACCGCAACTCATGAAAAAATTTACACTAACATCTGTTTTGCTCTTTGCAACTATTGTTTCTATGAATGCACAATCTCCATCTTATGCATGGGCAAGAAAAGCCGGAGCCAGCAATTACGAGCGGGCGAATACAATTTATGTCGATGCTGCTGGTAACTCATACATTACAGGAGAATTTCGCGATACAGCGTATTTCGGTTCTATAATGCTGCTCGGTAATTCATTCGTACCTGCTAATTACAGTGACGTTTTTGTTGCAAAATACGATCCAAGCGGAAATGTTCTATGGGCAAAATCAGCTTCAGCTATAGTTGATGATGGAGGTTTTGCAATCTGTGCTGACAATGCCGGAAATGTATATGTATCCGGCTATTTTAATAAGAACAGCAGCAATCCAACACCAATGACTTTTGGAACACTGCCACCAATAAATGCAATTGGTTGGGATGATATTTTTTTGGTAAAATATGATGCAAGTGGAAACGAACAATGGGCAGTAATAGCAGGAGGAGGCGCAAACGATTACGGTTACGATTTGGTTGCTGATAATATTGGTGGAGTTTATTTAACGGGAAGTTTTGAAGGCTCATGTAACTTCGGAACTCAAACACTTAGCAGTTCAGGATGGGGCGATATTTATGTTGCCAAGTTTGATGTAACAAACGGAAATAATATTTGGGCTGTAAAAGCTGGTGGAAGCGGAAACGATGTAAGCTATGGAATAGAATTGGACGGAGGAGGAAATTTCTATATCACGGGTTTTTTTAGAAATACAGCAACATTTGGAAGTATAGGAACTCTTACCAGTGGTGGTTTGGAAGATGTATTTGTTGCAAAACTTGACGCAGCTGGAAATTTTCTTTGGGCAAAAAAAGGAGGAAGCACAATGACTGATGCCGGAAGAGCGGTAGTTGTTGATGGAGCAGGAAATGTTTTTATCACTGGTTACATAGCAGGTACTTCAACTTTTAATACTACAACAATAAATAACACCAGCGGATCTGTTGATATTTTTGTTGCGAAATATGATGCGAGTGGAAACTTAGGATGGGCTATTGGTGATGGCGGCAACGGAAACGATAAGGCATTCGGAATTTGCCGCGACAACCAAGGTGGGTTATATGTTTCCGGTTCGTTTGAATTAATAGGAGTTTTCGGAAGCAACACAATTTCAGCACAAGGATTTTCAGATGTTTTTACTGCCAAATACGACCCCGCGAATGGTACTAACATTTGGGCAATGCCGGGTGGTGCAGAAGATGAAGATGTTAGTCATGGAATAGGAATTGACGCAAGTGAAAATTTATACATCGCAGGTTATTTCCGTACACAGGCGTTTTTCGGAACACAGCTTACAGCCAATGTTTACGATGAGGTTTTCGTTGTGAAAATTACAAACCCTTTGAGCGTGAACGATATTGAAGCAAACAACATCTATGTTACAGTTTACCCAAATCCATCTTCATCTGTTATCAACGTGAATGTGAGCGAAGAATTTTTCACAAACAAATCACATTACGAAATTACGGATGTAACAGGAAAATTAATTTCAACCGAAAAATTGAGTTCTGAAAATTCTAAAATAGATTTCTCTCTTTTGCCTAAAGGAATTTACATGCTAAAAATTGTAACTGAAAACGGAACTGCAGTAAAACAGATTATAAAACAGTGAGACTGATACTGCCAAGATGAATGAAAACCTTAATGCAGACGGAGAGGAATTAAGTCCTGAAGAAAAAGAATTAGAAAAAGTTTTACGACCAAACGAATTTGCTGATTTTACAGGACAGGAAGCCGTTGTAGAAAATCTAAAAATATTTGTAAAAGCAGCAAAACAAAGAGGCGAAGCACTCGACCATGTTTTGCTTCACGGGCCTCCGGGCTTAGGAAAAACAACACTTGCCAACATTATTTCTTCTGAACTTGGTGTGAACATAAGAGTAACTTCCGGTCCAGTGTTGGATAAACCCGGAGATTTAGCAGGACTGCTCACCAATCTCGAAAATTTTGATGTTTTATTTATCGATGAAATTCATCGGCTCTCGCCAATCGTTGAAGAATATCTTTATTCGGCAATGGAAGATTATAAGATTGACATCATGATTGATACAGGTCCGAATGCAAGAACGGTTCAGATAAAATTAAATCCGTTTACTTTAATTGGTGCAACAACACGTTCGGGTTTGCTTACTTCGCCTTTGCGCGCACGTTTCGGAATAAATTCTCGCCTAGGATATTACAATTCCGAATTGCTGAATAAAATTGTAGTTCGCTCGGCAGATATTTTAAAAATTACTATTGATGATAAAGCCGCAAATGAAATTGCAAGACGAAGCAGAGGAACTCCGCGTATCGCAAATGCACTGTTACGAAGAGTGCGTGATTTCGCGCAGATAAAAGGAAACGGAAATATTGATTTGGAAATTGCTCAATACGCACTGAACGCATTGAATGTAGACAAGCACGGATTGGATGAAATGGATAATAGAATTCTTTCAACTATAATTGAAAAATTTAAAGGCGGACCTGTAGGCATTACTACAATTTCTACAGCAGTAGGTGAGGAGGCAGGTACTATTGAAGAAGTGTACGAACCGTTTTTAATTCAGGAAGGTTATTTAGCTCGCACTCCACGAGGACGCGAAGCAACCGATAAAGCGTACAAGCATCTCGGAAAAATTCCCGGCAAGGATAAAGGTACTTTATTCGGAGAATGATTTCTCATCACACTAAGTTTATTAAAGAGGAAGCAAAACGTTTAGGTTTTGATTTCTGTGGAATTTCAAAAGCTGAATTTTTAGAACAAGAAGCACCGCGATTAGAAAAATGGCTGAATAAAAACATGCATGGCAAAATGCAGTACATGGAAAATTATTTCGATAAGCGATTAGATCCGCGATTGCTTGTGCCCGATTCGAAATCGGTAATTTCTCTTTTGCTGAATTACTTTCCTTCCGAAAAACAAAATGAAGAGGCACCTAAAATTTCGAAATATGCTTTTGGAACAGATTATCATTTTGTAATTAAAGAAAAACTAAAAGAATTTATTTTTTCGATTCAACAGAAAATTGGTGAAGTTAACGGACGAGCGTTTGTAGATTCGGCACCCGTAATGGATAAAGTGTGGGCAAAAAAAAGCGGATTGGGTTGGGTTGGAAAAAATTCAAATCTGATAAATAAAGAAACAGGCTCGTTTTATTTTATAGCCGAACTTATTGTCGATTTAAAATTAGAATACGATAATGCCATTGAAGATTATTGCGGTACCTGCACTGCCTGCATTGATGCTTGTCCGACCGATGCAATTGCTGAACCCTATGTGGTTGATGGTAGCAAATGCATTTCGTATTTCACTATTGAGCTGAAAGAAAATATTCCTGCTGAGATGAAAGGCAAGTTCGACAACTGGGCTTTCGGATGCGATATTTGCCAGGATGTTTGTCCGTGGAATAGTTTTTCGAAACCGCATAAGGAAAAACATTTTTCGGCAAACGAAAAAATTATTTCAATGACAAAAAAAGAATGGGAAGAAATTACGGAAGATGTTTTTAGTAAAACATTTAAAGATTCGCCATTGCAACGAACAAAATTTGAGGGATTAAAACGTAATTTGGAATTTATTAAGCCTTGACAACGGTTTTGTACGCATCCATTATCACATCTTTATACATGTGACCGAAAGTGGAAAGCGCCCATGCGTAAAGTAACATCCTCTCATCGGGCTTCAGCCATTTTACAGCCTTGGTTAATTCTTTTCTAAACAAGATTTTATCGAAACTTACTTTCTGGAGAATTTGCTTGCTGAGTTCAAACATGTGAGTCCTGGTTTTAGTTTGGGATAGCTAAAGTAGATATGTAAACGCGAAAAGTCAAGAGATATTTTACGAAACTAACAGGCTGTTGAAAACTATTTTTCATCGTTCCAGCGGAAACTGCTGATTTCCAAGCCCGAAATATCAAGTGCCCTATCAATGACAGTTGATGCTAATTCCTCAAAATTGGTGGGTTTTGAGTAAAACGAAGGCGAGGCGGGCAAAATTATGCCTCCTGCTTCGGTCACCGTTTTCATATTATTAATATGAATGAGCGAAAGCGGAGTATCTCTTGTGATGAGAATTAATTTTCTGCGCTCTTTCAAAATAACATCTGCTGCGCGCGAAGTTAAATCGTTTGATAATCCTGCAGCTATTCTTCCCAATGTGCCCATCGAGCAGGGACAAATAATCATGGTATTATATTTTGCCGAGCCACTTGCAAAGGGAGCATAAAAATCATTCTTCGCAAAAATTGTAAAAGGTATTTTTTCGTAATCAGAATTCCCTAACTCAAATTTCCAAACTTCTTTGGCATTATCGCTCATCACCACGCCAACTGTTTCTATTTGTGCTGAAAGTTTTTCTAACTTCTGTAACAGTACTTTCGCGTAAAGCGCACCGCTTGCACCGGTTATTGCCACCACTATTTTATTTTTCTTCTCACTCATTTTTCCCCAAATTAAAACGCAAGCTGTATGCAAACACATTGTTACACTCGCCTTGGCGGAAACGATAAGTTGCACCACTGGCGTACGGACGAACGGGCAGCAGCGAATAAGTGAAACGCCAGTTTACATCAATGCGTTTATTAATGGCATAACTTATTCCCAAACCGAAAGTAACTTCTGTATTATCGAATTTGCGCATGCCTGTTATATCAAGTCCGTTGCTAATTTCTTTAGCGTAAATAAGTGCACCGAAACCAAGATTAGCTTCCAGAATAAAAGATTTGAAATTTAATTTCGCGATAAGCGGAACTTCGATATAGTTGAGAAAAAGACGATACTCGCTCGAACTATTGAGCTTAATATTTTTGCGCGCACCTTTTTGCACGTAAGCAATTTCGAATTGGAAAGCCCATTTATCGTTCACGTTTGTTTTTACAAAACCGCCTGCCGTAAATCCTAATTTATGATAACCGTAATAACTATCGCCATCGTATTGGCTGGTGCTTATGCCGGCAATCAAACCTGCTTTAAAAGCGTTTTGCGAAAAAACAGAAAGCGGAATAATGAAAAAACCGAGTATGAAAAGCTTCTTGAGAAACATATTAGGCAAAGTTAGGGTTTTAGGGGGAACGTTTTTCTTTCATTCGCTAAGCTTATTCTTTCATTCGCTGGTATTAGTCCTTCAAAAACTAAGCTTATTCCTTCATTCGCTGATATTATTCTTCCAAAGAATAAGCTTATTCCTTCAAAGAATAGTCTTATTCCTTGAGAAACTAAGCTTATTCCTTCAGAAACTCTTAATAGTTTTTCATTCCCTCGTATTAGTTTTCAGACAACTAATGCTGGTTTTCAGCCAATTAACAAAAACAAGGCATTTTTGGGGTGTTTTTTAGGCAAAATGGATCAAAAGGTGTGGTTTTACGGAAAACTGCAAAAAAGGCGCTTAATTCAGTTTCCGCTCTTCAACCTGCAAAATCTCTTTGTAGGTTTCCGAACCGCTATCGTTATCATAAATATAAACTACCACATGAAGGTTATTTACGTTCCATGTTCCGCCAAGTGTGTAGGGAGGAAATGTTGTCATTATCGAATCGCCTGCCAAAACACTTCCGTTAAATAATGGGTCGCCCCAAAAATTTCCGTCTGGAATACTTCCACGCAAAACATGGCGGTGAGTGTAGTTGGGCACATAAATTGTCCCGTTTAATTGCGGGCTCACAATATTGTCTTCTGTAATTAATGCGACAATTCGGTAATTACCGGTTTTGTTCACAATCATTTTAGTTTTTGCTGTAACAGTAAGCTGGTTTCCGTTTAATAAATTACTTACTTCAATATCGGCTTCTACTGGTCTTGAAAGAACACTGTCAATATGTGTATCCCAACTTTGGTAAGCCCCAATTTTATGCCCGTTTGACGGATAGCGCTTTCTGTTTATCATTCCGGTTGGATAACCTGTGATGAAAAAAAATACTTCGTACGCATCACCGGCTGTTGTTTGGTAGTTTGCTGGATAATTTGGAGGATTAGGATCAGATAAAATTCCGGCATGAACACCTATTACAACTAACTGCTCTCCGTATATCTGCTTGAGTGCAATTGCTTCTGTGCTTGCCGGAGGACAATTTGGGCAAGTGTGTCCGGTAAAATCTTCCAACATCACTTTTCTTTTTACAGTATCGGCAGGGTTTGCAATAGGAATATAATCTTCTTTAGGAATTGCTATGTAATCGCAAGAAGCAATAAATACCAATAGGACTGCAGAGAAAATTATTTTTTTGTTCATCATAACAAATGTAGTGAAAAAAAGATGCTGAAACAAATTCAGCATTACAAAAAATTAAAAACTACTTGATACAGTTAACGTAATTCCGTTTGATGCGGCTACATAGCGGCAAACTCCGCCTGCGCAAAAAATTCCTGCTTTCTGTTTTCCGTAACCTAACACAATTCTATTTGTTCCTTTTAAATAACCTACCTGAAAAAATCCGTAATGCACACTTCTTTTGCTATCAATGTTTGCGTAGCTGTATAAATCCTGAGCGGCAATAAACCACTTTTCATTCGGAGTCCACTCCACTAAAAGGGAAGCAAAGCTTTCATCACCGTTGTCATCGTGCTGCTCGGTATATAAATGTTCGAATTGAAAACGGAGTGTGGCATCGTTTTCGTATGATTTGGTAATATCGGCAACCACAATGTGCGCTTCGATGTTTGCGTAGCCTGGCTTTACGCGAATTATTGCAATGTTATACGTTTGGTAAGCGTAAATAAAAGTTCCTTTCCATTTCTTACTGAATTTTTTATTCACTTCAATATTTATATCCTGAAAATAAAGTTGATCGCCAATTTTGGTGTAATCGGTGGTATAACCTTTCAGTCCTAAAGTATCATCACCTGTTAAGTTTGTTGTATCGAGCGAATAAGCGTTGGAATAATTAAGCGCTAAATCGGTTCCGTATTTTCCGCCAAGCAAAGTTTCTTTTTTCAATTTGTAAAAGAAATCGGCACTGAAACAATACTCTCCTTTATTTTGGCTGGTGTAAGGATGCAGTGCAAGAGTTGAATATGTATGTTGCTTTGAAATTATAGGATTGTAATTAATTGTAAGCTCTGTAAGTGTTGCATCCCTGTCTGAACGATAACTCATGTTATCAATGCGCTTAGCAGCAACTATAATTCCCATTCCTTTTTTCGAATAGGTAGCCTGTAATAAAATGGCATCGCCATGTTTATATATATAACCGTTATCGTACGATGGGTCGTTAATCTTGTAAGCGTATTCTCCGTACAAGCTAAAGTTCCCTCTGGTTAAATTAAAACGGCTTGCCCAAGTTCCAACATTTTGCGGAAGAATAAGAGTGGGGTCGTTATCAGCCTGAAACTTGCTTACAAAACTTCCGCCTAAAATCAGTTTTGTTTTTTTCTCAGCTAAATTTTTAAAGAATTCGTTCAGGTTAATTTCTCCATCAAATCCTCGCACCAAACCCGCTTTGGCAAAATAATTTCGTTGCGTGCCAACAAAAGCTTTCAGAAAAATTCCGCGAAAAGGATTCATCTTTAAACGCACTCCGTCAAAACAATTATCAATTCCCAGTCCTTTTTCTTCGTAAGCACGAAGCACCAATCCGCTTCCGAACTGCTCGTAAAAATTGCCAGCAGTTATTTCAAGGTCTTCTACTTTATAAGTAACAAATCTGTAAGGAATTCCCGTGCCTTTATATTTTGGGTCAATAGATTGAAGTGCGTTCAGGTAACTTTCGAAACGAAAACCTGCAGTAAAATTTCCGCGCGTGTAAACAATATTCGACCACGCATTGCTCAGCATTTCTTCTTGAGCAGTTGTGGTCCCTATAAGTGTATCGTCTAAATAATATTGCGCATTCACTTCAAAATTTCCGTGAATCTCGCCAAGGGAATTTGTGTTGTTGTTCTGGGCAGAACTGTTTTGAAAAATAAAAATTGATAGTGTGGCAATGAGGGCTATCTTCCTTCTCACAAAAAATTTGTTTTAAAATTATTTCCCTTCTTTCGTTGGGTCCTTTTCTGTTTTGGCAACTGCCTGTATAACGCTGTCGAGTTTGTGTATTCCTCCTTCGGTGTATACGTTGGTTTCCCAAACAATTTCACCGCTTCCGTTTATCACGAACGTGTGAGGCACGTTTATCACATTCATGGCACGTTTTAAATCGGAATTTACATCCAGATACACTTCGTACTCCCATGCTTTGGCATCTATATAAGGTTTTACTTTTACCGATGTTTTCGAATCGTCAATGGAAATGGCAATAACTTTTACTCCAGTTGCTTTTTGCCAATCGCTGTACACTTCTGCAATTTCATTCAGCTCTTTTTTACAAGGTGTGCACCATGTTGCCCAAAAACTAATAACCATTGGTTTTCCATCGTTTGCAAATGTGGAAGTGTTAATTGTTTTTCCCTCAGTGTTTTTTACATCTATTGAAGGTAGCTTACGGGTTTGTGTTTGAACGAAAGCCGTTAGCGCTACAAAAACAATTGTTGCTCCGATAAAAATTCTAGTGTTTTTCATATTCTGGTTTTTAAAAAAGATGAATCCCGCTTTTGGTCGGGATTCATCTATCAAAATCAAAGCCAAAAATTTAGTTGTTCACGATTATTTTTTTGGCAATCATATTTTCGCCTGCTTTTACTTTTACGAAGTAAACTCCGTTGGTTAAATTAGAAGTGCTGAAAGTAATATTGTGTTCATCAGCAGAAAGCTGTCCTTGTTCAAAAGAATAAACTTTTTCGCCAATCGTGTTGTAAATTTCAACACTTACATTCTGCGCTTCATTCAAGCTGATGCTGATGGTTGCATTTCCACTTGCAGGATTAGGATAAATATTCAATGAAATATTATTATCCAAATCAATAACTCCTGAAGGTCCTGCAATATTAATATCATCAACATAAAGGTTGTTACCTGCTGCCGATGTAGCTGTAAACTTAACCAGCACATTTGCCTGACCAATATATGAAGCCATGCTAACACTTTCTGCTCTCCACTGTGTTGCTGTTGGAGTAAATACTCCTGTCATAGGAGTTCTGGTTGATAAGGTAGATCCTGCTTTGTTAAAAATGACAGTCCACGAAACACCACAGTCAGTAGAAACTCTAACTTGTAATCTGTCGTTCTGATTTGTCTTTTGGCAATAGGCAACATTAAAGTTCAAAAATGCTGATGTAACGGTGCTCATGTTAACAGCAGGTGCTAAAAATTCGTCAATCATTGATCCAGGGCTAGTGAAAAAATCCATTTTTGTACAAGCCGTTGAGTTTCCGAATCCACTGCAGTTTGTTGCACGAGCCCAGGTAGCTGCGTTGTCTGAATTGCTAACTGCCCATCCTGTAGGAGCAAATGTTGGGTTTTCCATACCTTCAATAATAGGAGCGGCAATTGCAGTACTTGCATTTACAATACTTGCAGTTTTAGAGTGTGATGGTGTTAAAGTAATAGGAGTAGGTGTGCCGTTAGGGTCAGATGTCCAAACCTTGAACGTATGCGCACCTGCCGAAATTGTTTGTGCAGGAAGTACAACTACTTGGCTCTGTCCTGTTGTTAAAGAGCCAGTCCATGCCTGAGTAGTTGGAGTATTTGCATCCAATTGCATGTTAATAGTGCACGAAGTCATTGTTGATGCCCCTAAATTTTTAATGGTAGCTGAAGGTGTAAATGTATTTGCACAAGTAACGAAAGGAATATTTGTGAGTGCAGTTACAGTAGAGTTTAAAGCTATTGGCTGAGGGACGCTATATCCTGCCTGTTTCACATTTCTGTTTACGTCATCCTGAATGAAACCAACAACTCCGATTTGGTTAATGTCATAAATGTAAGTAGGTATTGGTGCTGCGAAAGTAATTGTCTGTGTTTGTCCAACAGTCCATGTCGTAGCAATTGTTGTTCCTGTAGCGTTAGGATACATTTTACGCATTACGCTATAGAAAACCAATTCTCCGTTCGAACCAGGAGGTGTTGTGAAGCTAATTACCTCTTCTACCATTGCACAACGAAATCTTGGAGTAGTCATAGTAGTCGCTTGTGTGCATGTTATAACAGCAGAAATAAAAATAGAATCGTAGTTAGGGTTAAAAGTATGAGTCATAGCCAAAGTAAATGGTGATACAACAGCGTACTCATTATTAATAATTGTTTGAGTAAGAGCAGAAGGAGCACCTGTAGTAACATTACCATCATAGCGGATGTTCGGAACACCTGTAACTCCATAATAAGTTACACGCGGACCAACTTCACTTTGAGTTTGAGCATTCATCGGGTCAACTCCTGGCCAACTAGTTTGATATTTAATAGAAATAACTTTTGAAGTGTTAGCATTCAAAAGCGAATTTAATGCGGGGTTTTGCGATGCACACGGACCGCATGAAGCTTGCGTAAATTCTTCTAAAAGTGTAAGTCTTTGCGACTGACCAAAAGAAAAACT
>Ga0209324_10002835_pt1 | contig 11907 bp, 26 predicted proteins | sample Rifsed19ft3_FD_184015 | JGI IMG/M metagenome (GOLD analysis project Ga0209324, IMG submission 184015) | Soil microbial communities from Rifle, Colorado, USA - sediment 19ft 3 (version 2) | ecosystem: Environmental > Terrestrial > Deep subsurface > Rock core/Sediment | place: Rifle, Colorado...
GCTGGTGGCGGTGACGAGCCAATCACCGAAGATCAAGCAACCGCGATCCGCGAGAAAATCCAAGCGACCGGCGCCGACATCGAAAAGCTGTGCGTCTACTTCAAAGTCGAAGCCGTTCCCGATCTGCGCAAGAAGGATTTCGACCGCGTGATGGTCGCGCTTGATCAGCGCAAGGCCAAGAGGGCCAAGCCATGATCCTGCAATCTGACGAGGCCGCATGGGCGCAAGCCCGGCTCGGCCGCCTCACCGCCTCGCGTATCTCAGACGCCCTCGCCAAGACAAAGACCGGCTGGGGCGCGGGCCGCGCGAACTATGCGGCAGAGCTGGTCGCAGAGCGGCTTACCGGCGTCGCTGGCGAGCGTTTCGTGAGCGGGCCAATGCAATGGGGCCTGGATAACGAAGCCCTTGCACGCGCCTCCTACGAGTTTTTTCAAGACGTGAGCATGGGACCGGCGGTCTTCATCATCCATCCGAACAATCCGTGGGCGGGCGCCTCCCCTGACGGGCTCATCGGCGACAACGGACTTTGGGAGTGCAAGTGCCCGAACACGGCGACGCACATCAGCACCCTGCTCTGCGATAAAATCCCGTCGCAATATGTAACGCAAATGCAGTGGCAGATGGCCGTTACCGGGCGCACGTGGTGCGACTTCACGTCCTTCGATCCGCGCCTGCCTGAGAACATGCGCTTGTTCGTCAAGCGCCTTGAGCGCGACGACAAGCTGATCAGCGAACTGGAACTCGAAGTCGCCATCTTCCTTGATGAAGTCGCGGCCACCGTCGAACAACTTCAACGGAGAGCAGCATGACCGCCCGCGCCACGTCCAAAGGTATTCAGCGCCTCTTCGCCGTTCCGTCCGAGTCTTGCGGCCCGCACGCGATCCCTGTGCTGACTGGAATGGTCGCTACGCTCGACCGCATCTCCGATGAACTAGACGAAGAGATCATCATCTGCCGCAACTTCGGCGGCACGCACGAAGCGCTGGACAATCTCGAAGCCGTCAAGCGCCGGCTGGACCGGCAAATCGTTCTTGTCATGGACATGGTGAGAACTGAGCTGGAGGCGCGCCGGTGAGCCCCGGACGCCTCTATCTCTCCAACAAGGAATATCGCGACCTGTTCGAGAAACAGGGCTGCAAGTGCGCGCTCTGCCCGAACGAGGCAGGCCCGTTCGAGGCTGACCACGAAACCCCGAACTACTACAAGCCCGGCAAGCCGGATCAGATTGTTTGCGTTCCCTGCCATCGCGAGAAGACCCGCGAGCAGCAGCCGGAGATCAACCGCACCAAGCGCCTCAACGGCGAGTTTGGCTCGCAATACACGCGCCGCCAGGAGCGCAAAGCGAAGGGCCTGGCGCCGCCGCTTCGCGGGCAAGGCTTCCCGAACAAGCGCACGCGCAAGACGCGCGCAGAGATCATGGGAGAGCACCATGGCTGACGCCACCTATCCGCCGCGCGCGGATCGCAACATCGTCCCGCCAACGGCCATCTCGCGTCTCGACCCGAAGGACGTGGCCACGGTTGGCGTTGAGCTGCTTGGCTTGATCGCGGCATCCGCCATCACCGGCGCGCTCGTCTGGCTCGCGCTGAGCGCGCTTCTGTCCCTCCCCTACCTCAAGACCCTTTCGCCAGACATCGCGCCGTGCGCGGCTGGCTTTGCCTCCGCGAGCGTTCTCATGGCGCTCGCCAAGATTACAGGCTTGTGGAAATGACTTTCGCTGGTTGTCGCCCTTCCAGCGGAAAAGCGCGCGGTAAAGCCGGAAGGCTCTCTGCGGGGGCTGCTTTGCCGCGCGCAACTCTCTCCTACGCAATGTTCTCCGCTGCTTTTGGAGCGGTAAAGGGAGTGTTTTGAAATGAGCGATCTTGTCATGGACCGCTCGGCTGATTTGAGCGATTGCGGCGCTTACCGCTACTCGCTTTCTCGCAAGTGGGGCGGCGACGCCTACAGGCCGATTGTTTTCGTGATGTTGAATCCGTCAACTGCGGACGCAAGCGTCGATGACCCAACCATCCGCCGTTGCATGAGCTTTGCGCAACGCGAGAGCCGAACAGGGATTCTTGTCGTCAACCTCTTTGCGTTCCGCGCCACAAGCCCTACTGACATGATGGAGTCGCGCGATCCCATCGGGGCCGACAATGATCTCGTCCTGTCCAATGCGTTCTTCCAAGCCGCGCTGACTGATGCGCCCGTTGTGGCTGCGTGGGGTGCGCATGGAAGCTATCGGGCGCGCGACCGGGAGGTCTACGAACTCGCGCTCGCACGCGCGATCAAACTGCAATGCTTCGGGCGAACAAAGAGCGGCGCACCGCGCCACCCGCTCTACCTCAAAAGCGATACGCCGCTGGTCGAGTGGCAGCCCTCCCCATGACTAACCCCCTTCTAGAGGAGTCCGCCAATGGCTGACCTCAGCCGCACCCTCGTTTGGTTTTCGTGCGGGGCCGCGTCGGCGGTGGCAGCGAAGCTAACGCTCGCCAGCAACCCGGCTGCCGAGCCCGTATATTGCGACACGGGCGCGGAGCACCCCGACAACGAGCGCTTTATGGCCGATTGTGAGCGTTGGTTTGGCTGCGCGGTCACGCGCCTCAAGTCTACCAAGTATGCGGACACCTGGGACGTGTTCACCAAGCGCCGCTATCTCGCCGGCATCGACGGCGCGCTCTGCACAACCGAAATGAAGGTCGCGCCGCGCCTGATCTTCCAGCGCCCGCACGATGCGCATGTATTCGGCTACACGTCTGACGAGGCCGTCCGCGCCGACCGGCTGCGCGCGAACTATCCCGAACTGCGCATCAGCACGCCGCTGATCGAGCGCGGCATCGACAAGAGCGGGTGCCTCGCGCTGATCCGCTCCGCTGGCATCGCACTGCCCGCGATGTACCGGCTCGGTTTCCAAAACAACAATTGCATCCCGTGCGTGAAGGCGACCTCGCCCGCCTATTGGGCGCTAGTGCGGCAGCGCTTCCCCGCTGAGTTTGACCGCATGGCGACGCTCTCGCGGGAACTGGACGTGCGCCTCTCGCGCATCGATGACGTGCGCATTTTCATAGACGAAATCCCCGCCGACTGGCCGATATCCAATCCGATCCAGCCGGCCTGCGACTTCCTTTGCCATATTGTCGAGCAAGACTTTGAGGAGTCCGCCAATGGCTGATGCACCTAAGCGCATCCAGCTTCGCCGCACGAAGGGTTGGCGCATGCCTGATAACACCGTGAAGGTGGATCGCAGCACGCGCTGGGGCAATCCCTGGCCCATTGGCAAAGAAGGCCCGTTTGGGCGCGCAGGCGATGCGGTCGGCTCCTGCTATTTCTTCGCGGAAATGTTCCGCGATCCAGAGTTGCTCGCGGCGGCGGAGTACCCCGCCGATCTGTCGCCGTTGCGAGGCAAGAACCTCGCTTGCTGGTGCCCGCTCGACCAGCCCTGTCACGCTGACGTGCTTCTGGAGATCGCCAATGGCTGATGTGAGATTTACGCCGGGGCCATGGGAATATGTTCCGGGCACTGAGCATCATGGCCCGTATGTTTCCGGCCCATGGGGCGGAGACGTGTGCGATTGCTACACGATAAGCCAACCGACGCTGCTGTCCACGGCAAACGGCGGGCCGTCAAAGCCGGTTCTGTTTCAGGCTGAGTGCGCCGAAGCCAACGCCGCCCTCATCGCCGCCGCGCCTGATCTTTATGAGGCGCTGGAAAGAGCGCGGGACCAGTTCAAATTCTACGCGATCTCGCACATGGCGAAAGACCCGCCAGATGTTGAGAAGGCGAAGACCAACCGCGACATGTTCGAGATGTGCGAAGCCGCCCTCTCCAAAGCCAGAGCCGAGCCCCTTCTTCTAGATGAGGCGGGGTGATGATCGCTGCGCTCTTTGTCGAAAAGGACGGCTGCTATTATGGTCTGCCGGGCGTCGATCCTTGGGACAAGGAGCGCGATGCAAGGCTGTACGCCGGGCCGTGGCCAGTCGTGGCGCATCCGCCGTGCGAGCGCTGGGGGCGGTTCTGGCATGGCTCTACGCGCAAGCCGCACCAGTACGAGCTTGGCGCTGATGACGGCTGCTTCGTCAGCGCGCTCGCTTCTGTCCGCAAGTGGACAGGTGTGCTTGAGCACCCGGCGCATTCGCGCGCCTGGTCGCGCTTCAATTTGAACGCGCCGCCGGCCGATGGCGGCTGGATCGCGGCCGACTTTGAGGGCGGCTGGACCTGTCACGTCGAGCAAGGCTTCTATGGTCACCTCTCGAACAAGGCGACCTGGCTCTATGCGCATGGTGTCGATCTTCCCGATCTGCGCTGGGGGCGCGGCGAGCAACGCCTGCACCCGATAGCGCTCAAGCGCTACGGCTACGAGAAAGCCCGGCGCATCGGCATGATGGCAATGGTTGGCGGCAAGGACAAGAAGCGCATCCGCAACGCCACGCCGCCAGAGTTTCGCGATCTGCTTCTCAGCGTCGCGCTCGCCTCCCTCCCCCTACAGGAGACTACTGAAAGATGAGTGACGAAGCCATGACCGAGACCGAGAAATGGATGAAGTCGGCCTATGCGCAATTCCGTTTAGACGGATGCACGCATGAGCAGGCAATGGCGAAAATCAACGCCGCGATGGACATAGCGATTCCGCAAGCCGTGGATGAACTCATGCGTGAGGCGGGCATCAAAACGCCAGCAGAGCGCGCCAAGGCGGCGCAAGACGAGCGCGATCAAGTTGCTGCGATTCGCGCACGCACGGAGCCCTCCCCATGACCGCAAGCGATGTAAGCGAGGAAGACGTGGAGACCAAAATGCAAGTTGCAGGAACAGAACCGGCGTCGGCAATGGCGCGCGTGTGCATTGCTCAGCGAGCCGAACTCAACAGCGAGCATCCGATCTCGGTGGCCGCGTTTGACGACGACGAGATCAGGATCGACGCGGGCGATGGCGACGTGACGCTCATTCTTTCCAAGGCCAGCGCGCTCCGCATAGCGGAAGCCATTCAGAAGCTAACTGCATCGCGGCCCGGCCCTGCTGGCGGAGCATCAACTGCCGCCGCCCTCTCCGCCGTCTCACAAGATGGAAAGCTGAGGGAGGCGCTGGAGCGGATGCGCAAAGACCGCGATGACCTACTCGAAAGCCTGCGCTCGATGCCGACGATGTTAGAGGATCAGCGCGAGTACGCCAGCCGACCGCCGCTCGGCCCGTGGTCAGCGGAAGACCTTGAGGCCCTGCGCGTCGCGGCGCGCGCCGAAACGGACCCCCTGAAGCAGCGCGGCCTGCGCCTCGCGGTGCGGAACTTGCCCAGCAAGGCGGACATAGAGTGGGCTCGTTCAGTCGCCGCCCGCGCCGCCTTAAGCCAAGTGAAGGAGAACTGAGATGGGTAGAGAAGTTCGCCGCGTGCCGCCGGATTGGCAGCATCCAAAGGATGAGCGCGGGCACTATATCCCATTGCTTGGGGGCGGTTTCTCAGATCGTCTCGCCGAGTGGGACGAAGAAGCCGCGCAGTGGGCCAAAGGCTATCGCCGCGATTATGTCTCTGGCGGGTGGGCCGTGCGCGACGGCGAGGAAGGCGAGGCCGGCTACACCTACGCCGAATACGCCGGAGAGCGACCGCGCGCAGAAAACTACATGCCCGATTGGCCGAGCGAGCAGCGCACGCACTGGCAGATGTACGAAGACACGAGCGAAGGCACGCCGATCTCTCCCGTCATGGACACGCCAGAGGCATTGGCGCGTTGGCTGGCCGATAACAACGCAAGCGCTTTTGGCTCAGCGACGGCGAGCTACGAGGGCTGGCTCACCACGATCAATCGCGGCTTTGCGCCAAGCGCGATCATGTCGGGCGGAGTGATTCAAAGCGGTGTTGAAGCTCTGAAAAACCAGAAGCCCTCCCCATGACTGATCTCCCAGAAGACTCTCTGCAAGCCTTGGTCGAAGAGGCGCGGAAAGCGAAGGAATGGCGCGTTCTTGACCCTAAAACTATCGCATCGCTCATCAACCGCCTCGCCTCCGCCCTAGAGCGTAGCCTTGAGGACAGCGCGCGCATGGATTGGCTTGCGACAAAGACGGTGAACGTGCGCTCGCCGCTGGTGCACGGCTCACGCGATATGTTCTGGGCGTCGCCCGGCAACCACGAAGATGAACACGCCGACGATTGCCCGAGCGACATCCGTGCGCGCATCGACTCGTTTCTCCCTCCTCCCCCGGAGCAAAAGCCATGAGCGAAACTAAAAAATGGATGGAGTCCGCTTACGCGCAATTCCGTTTAGCATCAAGACGAAGGCTGGGCGTGAGGAGGAGGCGCAAGACGAACGCGATCAGGTTGCTGCCATTCGCGCGCTCACGGAGCAAAAGCCATGAGCAACGAAACGAAGCCTGCGTGTCGCTTGAAAGCTGATGCGCTAGGCCATCCAGCCGGCACGCCGCTCTATCGCCTGATGAAGTACGACTACGGGCTAGCGCACGACGAGATGCGCGCGTGGAACAAGCCCTGCACGTCATGGTCGCTGACGCCTGATGGCGGCTACCCGTTTATCAGCGTGCCCGACGATATGACCGAGGTTCCCGATGACCAGTAACCCTCTCTCAGAAGAAGAGATCGAGCAGATCGCGGCGCGCGCTGCGAAGGCGACGGCGGGGCCGTGGCATCTGTGTGGCACGCCGGAAAATCCAACCCCGGTGGTGAACGCTCACGGCGATGACGGCTATCAAGTCCACAGCATGTTACACGTGAAAGACATGTACCCAGGTGACCGGCCCGGCTTCGGCACGTGGGATTTGATGAAGGACACTTACTGTCGCGACGCTGCGTTCATCGCGCACGCCCGATCCGATGTGCCCGCCCTTCTCTCCGACCGCAAAGCCCTTGAGGCTCGCATAAAAAAACTGGAAGGAGAGCGGGACGACTTAACACGCGTCGCCCGCGCCGCGCAGGTTGATCGCGAAACGTGGCGCAATCAGATCGCCTTCGCCCGTTCTACCGCTATCGAGGAATGCGCGAAGATCGTTGACGAGATGGATTGGTCGCTGCGAAGCGAGCACATCGTGAAGGCACTGCGTGAGCGCGCCCGCGCACTCGGAGAGAAAGACAAATGAACGGAGAACCTAAAATGGAAGACGCAACCGTGCGCCGCATGATCTCTACCCATCTTGCTTCAAAATCCGCTCCAGATCGTCAAGGTCTGACCCGCGCTCCCCGACGAGGCGCAGCAGATCGGCATAGACGCCAACCGGCGCATCGCCGTCGCCCGCCACCCAGCGGCGCACCGTGCGGTCAGACACGCCCAGCTCGCGCGCCATCTCCGACTGCCAGCGAGGCCCATAGAGGGCTTCGCCAACGCGTATCAGTAATCGGTTGCTCATATCACCAACGTATGTTTGTAGCGATCATGGATGCGCGCGATGATCGCGCGCTGTTTGTCCGAAAGCGCAATGCGCTCGCCGTAGCGCGCAAAGCGGTCGGCGAGAGCGGCGCAAAAGCCGCGCTCCCATGCCGACATGCCGACCCCGCGCTGCATCACCAGGACGGTAGCCAGCACGTCGATCTGCCCATAGACATCGCGCTCACCGGTGACGGCCTCGGTGAGGAGGCGCACGGCCGTCTCCTCACTCGTCTCCGGTCCCTTGGTCATGGCGCGTCACTCCACAAGCGCACGCCAAATGGCGCGCAGATCGGCCGGCGGCTCGTCGGTAACCACGCTGCCAACCCCGGCGCCATCTGGCGCCGTGCTGATCAGGGTGCTCGTGACGTACAACGTGCGCCCGTCTTTGGGCGAGCGATAGGTGATCACGGTCCAGCCGTGCTCACCGTCCATGCCATCGCGCGGCTCTGTGCGGACGACATCATACGCAACGCCCCGCGCTGTGAGGCGAGCGGCATAGGACGGCGTAAATTCAGCGACCTCTGTGTGGATAATTTGCATTTGGGTCTCCACCCATTTCCGGCGGGCCAATCCCCATCCGTCATGTCCTATATATAGGACGGTGTGATTTGCCTGTCAAGAGTGATTTGCCTGAGCGGTGGAGATCGCGAGCGCACTTCACCCAATGGAAGCGGACTACCTGCTTTCATTTTGCGGCCTGCGCGAGCCTGCGCCGTGGGGCGCGGCCATGTCCGCGATGCTGGAAGTGCTCGCCGGAAAGAGCCTCGTCTGCGGCGAGAGCAACGCAACGCCCACCCCTCTTGGCCGTCTCGTCGCAGCAGCACTTAGAGACGGGCAAACGCGGCGCGCGCGGCGAGAAGCGGCTGAGGCGGAGGAGCGCGAGCGCGCAGAGTTTTGCCCGGCTCAAAGAGAAATACGAACCACCAGAGAAAGCCTAGCCCATGCCCTTACCAGATACAGTGTCAGAGAAAGAAGCCGACAAGGCCGCGCTCGATAAACAAGATCGGGCGCTCGTGGCGCGGTATCTGGCGAGTCCGCTCGCGCAAACGGTTGGCGACGTGCGGCTCGAAAACTTCGGGCAGAACCGGCGCGGTGAGAAGCCGAAGGCGCGATACATTCTCGGCATCACGAATTGCATCAAGATTGCCTCCCTCCTCAAGGACAAGAGCCATGACTAAGGTAACGCTGATCATTGCGGTTCACCGCGTTGACGCCCGCCGCAAAGGCTCGCACGAAACGGTGCGCTACCTGGCTCGCGCACTGCGCGGCGAGTACGGCCAAGTAGCGGGCGAGCGCGACGCCATCGCGACCGCTCTCGATGTCTTTGCTGACTCCCTCGCCATGCGCGAGGCCGCCTCCGCCCTCCGCCAGCAGGAAGCGCTGCTAAAGGAGGCGCGGGAAGCGCTAAAGCCGTTGGCCCGAAATGTCAGGGCGACGCTGCGCACCGTCTACGGCAGCAACCCGGCGGAAGACGTGCCGATCAAAGACGGCGACCGCGCGCACATTTACGACATCACCATGGGCGAGTGTCGCCGCGCCCGCGCCTTCATCGACGGCGATATGGAGAAGAGGGAATGATTCCAAAAATTCACGTCTCCGCGCACAGCGGCGGCGCATGCACGCTACATTGGGTGACAGATGATTTCGCGGCGGTGCAGCGAATTCTGGAGCGCATCGTTGAAGAGGAGAAAATCCTTATCTCGGCGCGGCTGGCCGAAAAAGCAAAAGCCGCTGGGTCGCCGTCGCTGCGCACGGATGGAAGTGGCTTGTTGAGCACGGCGGCAGCGCCATGGACGTGATGCTGGCGGTCGGGTTCACGATTGCCGCGCTGATAAGCATCGCTGGCGCGATATGGATTTTATTCGATGCGGGGGAAGAGACAAAGTGAACGGGGCACAATGACCCTTCCCTATCTCCACACCGAGGAAGAGATCGCAGCGATGCTTGGCATCGGCGGCGATGAGCCTGTGCGTACGGTGCGGCGACTGGTGCGGCTCTCTGGAGCGGCCTACACAAAATCAGCAGGGCAAGCTATGCGGTTCACCGAGTCGCAAGCGGCAGGACTGGTGGAGGCTCTATGCTCTCAATCCGCAAGAAAGGCGCGAACTGGTTCGTCAGGGGGACGGTCAGGCTCGGCAAGAAGAAAGAGCACGTCGCTGAGCAAGGCACAGGACTTAGTGACGAAAGCGCTGCGCGGCGATTTGCCGACGACCTCGAACGCGACATCCAAGCACGCCTGACGCTCGGCATCGTCGCCAAGAAGGAAGACGCTCCCCCGCCCTTCTCGGATGTGGTCGCGCGCTACCTGCTCATGCAGCGCCCAAAGAAGGGCGACGTGTACCGCGTCTCGAAGCTGCTCGACTTCTTCGCCGAAAAGCCCGTCTCAGAAATCGATCCGGGCGCGTGGGGCCGCTTCTGCGAAGAGTGCCTGCCTCACACCAAGCCGAGCAGCCGCGCCCGCTACCTGACGACGCTGCGCGCAGCGTGGGCCATCGGCGCGCTAGGCGTTGCCTTTCCCAAGATCGAGAGCCCGCCAGATCGCGCGCAGATCGTGCGCTGGCTAACGCGGGCCGAAGCTGATCGCATGATCGACGCCTACGCCTACGTCGATCCCGCTGACGGCCGCCGCTCGGCGCAAGCGCCGCACGCACAACAGATCGCGCTCTTTGCGCGATACCAAGGCGCGCGCGCGCAAGAAATCCTCCAGCTCCAGCGCGGCCATATCGACCTCGCGCGCGGCGCTTCTGGCGCCGCCTACATCGCCAAGTCCAAGAATGGCGAGGATCGCTGGATACCCCTGCACCCGCGCGTGCGCACCGCGCTTGAACCGCTGCTAGCGGAGAAGCGTGTCACGTTCCTCGTCGGCGGACAGCCGCTCGACCCGCTCTTCCTGACCGACAAGGGCAAGCCCTACAAAGACACGCGCATCAACGGCGAAGGCTCTAACCCGTTTCGCCGCTCGCACGTCGCGGCCTGCAAGCGCGCCAAGATCACGGCCTTTCGGTTTCACGATTGGCGCCACCACTGGGCGACGATGTGTGTGCGTAGCGGGATGGACCTCCCCACCCTTCAGAAGCTCGGCGGCTGGCGTGAACTGAACATGGTGCAGCGCTACGCGGCGGTGGACATGGAACATGCCGGCGAACGCCTCGCGCGGGTCCAATGAGCCTTCCCAGGAACTTCCCAGCGGTTCGCGCTAGGTTCATGCCGTCGGATGGCGATCCGTGCGACTCTGGCGCGGCGTTCTCTGGAAATTCCCAAGAAAAACCATGGCGCGCCCGGCAGGACTTGAACCTGCAACCGTCCGCTTAGAAGGCGGGACGGATCGCGGAAAGCGTAGCGCGAACAATGCGGTGAACTGAGCGCGGAACATGCCTTCCCGCTTAATTCCCAGTGTTTCGCCTTTGTTCCGATAAGATGACGCCGCCGTCACGGCCCTTCTCTTCCCCTCACAGTCTCCGGTGTTTAGGGGGTGGGGCGCTCTGGAAGGCGCAGAATGTAACGCAGCAAGCCGATGATGACCTCTGGCGTGAAGGTGTGGTGGAACTTGGCCTTGGCGCTCCGCTGTTCCTCGGTTCCGTGGCCAGCGCGGAAGTCTGGATCGTCGTAAGCGTCGGCTGCCGCCGTGGCGATGCGCAGCCATGCCTCAAGGTCGATGGGCATGCTCATCCCTTCCGATCGCTTTCTTCGACAAGGCGTTCAAGCGCGTCGCACAGCTTGGCGATCAAGTTGAGCGTTTCTGGAACGTGCATCGCGCGGATGGTCGTGTCGTGATCGCCCGTGACCTTGGCGAGGTTGGCGGCGGCCTTGCCGATATCCTCGATCTCGCGGCGGAGTTGTTCGCTCATGCCCTGCTCCGTTTCTTCTTGGCTGTGGAACGCTTCGCTTCGCGAAATACCAGTTCGCGCACGACCTCCGCGCGCGGCGGCGTCGGGAACCCCTTTGCCTCGCGTATCGCATCAAGCGCCTGCAAGAACTCCGCAGAGACCTTCATAAAAAACGACTTGTCCTGAATTTTGGGCGCGATGTTCGGCATCGGTGCGGTATATACCAGATTGGCCAGATATGCAAGCAATCTAGTTATCCACAGATATTTCCGATAGCCCTTGACACCATGTGGGCTATGCGGTATATACCCCTTCGTTGCCCGGCCCAAGCCGAAGCCGACCTGAGGGCGCAGAGAGCCCGCATCGCAATCCGTTACAGAAATCCGTTACAGATTGTAATGGGTTGATCGAAAAGACCCGAGGCCAAGAGGCCCGGCAGGAAAGCAGAGAGTAAGGACTTCCGGGGAGCAAATTTCAAACCCGAAACGGGCAAGTGCTACGCTATGCCTGTACGCCGGTAAGAGCCGGTGCTGATGAGGGTTCAAGTCATGAACACGAAACGGGTTAGAGACCTGCAACCAGGCGATAAAGTGCAGTGCGAGCACGCAATCGCCACCGTCGTTAAGGTCGAGCGAAGCACGCTCTTTGAGGCAAAGGGCGGAGCGATGTTCGACCTCCACACCGATGATGGCGGCTGCCAAGCAGTGCACGGCGAAGGCCTGGTTCAGGTCATCTG
>Ga0209324_10002836_pt1 | contig 11906 bp, 10 predicted proteins | sample Rifsed19ft3_FD_184015 | JGI IMG/M metagenome (GOLD analysis project Ga0209324, IMG submission 184015) | Soil microbial communities from Rifle, Colorado, USA - sediment 19ft 3 (version 2) | ecosystem: Environmental > Terrestrial > Deep subsurface > Rock core/Sediment | place: Rifle, Colorado...
AAAATAACAGGCCGCTCCTACGGAGCTAATACAATGATTCGTGTTTAATGCTACAAACAGGTCGCCCCTCCGGGACTAAAGAAAAGGTAGTAACCTTACATGGCAACCCGAACTTGCAAGGTATTGTCTGCCCGAAAGGCTTGAGTTCGGCGGGAGGAATGGGTATTCTAAATTTCTTAACTTAACACCTATGGGGTGAAGCCCCCGTATATGTTTTGAAAAAGGTATAATTTAACAGCTACATACAGCATTATGTCACTAAATATTCCAAACCTCGAACGAAACAAATTTTTGGCGCCCTTTACCACATACAAGATCGGCGGGCCGGCGGATTTATTTGTTGAGGTTCGTACTATTGATGAATTGGTAAATGCCTTGTCAGCGGCTCGTAGCAGCCGTACTCCATTTTTCCTGCTTGGTTGCGGGGCTAATATTTTATTTACCGACAAGGGGTTTCGTGGATTGGTTATCCGTAACCGGGCAAATAAAATTATGTTCCTCGATAAGGGAAGGGTGCTGGCAGAAAGTGGCGCAATAGTTGATGATCTTATAGAGCAAAGTAAAAACCTTGGATTGTCTGGGTTTGAGCATTTTAGTGACATCCCAAGTACCGTCGGCGGGGCGATGTGGCAGAACCTGCACTTTTTGTCACCCGACAGAAAACGGACGGTATTTATTGAGGAAATCGTCCGGACAAGCCGCATATTCACAGAAGAATGGCAGTTTCGCACGGTCGGAGTCGATTACTTTCAGTACGGATATGATACGAGTATCCTGCAGGTGCGAAAGGATATTGTGCTCGATGTTACCTTCCAACTCAGTCCAAAGCCGAAGGAAGAAATTCTTCAGGTGATAGACGCAAATATAGCCTGGCGTCGCGCAAAACAGCCACCATTAGCAGAGTTTCCAAGCTGTGGTTCGGTGTTTAAAAAAATAGAAGGTGTTGGGGCTGGCAGATTGATTGATCAGGCTGGACTCAAGGGCGCTCGTATTGGTGGGGCTGAAGTTTCTCCAAAGCATGCGAACTTTATTGTCAATACGGGCAATGCCACAGCCGCTGATGTCCTCCGGTTAATGAAGCATGTACAAGAAGAAGTGAAACGGAAACTTGGATATACGTTGGAGACTGAGATTACCGTCATCGGTGAGCGATAGATATGAATTAGGACAGGATTAACAAGATTTACACGATAGACAGAAAATAAGAAATGAGAGGTTGTGAAGTTGGGAAGTTGAGAGAATGAAAAAACCGGAAGATGAGAAGTTGGGATTCTCCCAACCTCTCATCCTCACAGTTTCACAACTTCTGGTTAACAATGCCGTCTCAGTCTCTATAAAATCTAATCTGAGAAATCTGAGAAATCTGTGGTTGCTTTGTTTTAGCTGACCTTTACGGAAATCTGTTTTGGCTTTACTGCTTCCTTCTTTTGCAAGGTAATCTCAAGCACGCCATTTTTGTACTCTGCCGTTACCTTGTTTGTGTCCACAGAACTCGGAAGGTCAATGGAACGCGAGAAGCCTCCATAGCGTCTTTCCATACGGTAATAGTTTTTACCCTTTTCCTCTTTCTCTTCTTTTTTCTCGCCCTTGATTAAGAGGGTATTGTCCTTCACAGAAATATCGATTTCCTTTGGATCGATGCCAGGTATTTCCGCCTTTACGGTGAATTTCTCATCAGTTTCCGCTAAATCAATAGGCGGTATCCATGCGCCAGTCTCCATTCCAAAATCAGAAATGTCCCCGCTCTTGAAAAACCGATCCAGCATCCGATTCATTTCATTCTGGAGCGATGAAATGGTGGGTAAATGCGACCACTTTATCAGATCTCTTGCCATAACACATACCTCCTTAAAAATTAAAGATGTAAAAGATATAAATACGTTTGTTTTTAAATTTAGCAAAATTGATGCCTGATATTAATTTTGAACGTTTAGTGATAATAATATGTTGCTATACAAAAAGTTATGAAAAAGTTATGATTTTGAAATAGTATTCAGCAGCACAAATAATTGCTGTCATTTTGGCAGATTTATTTGGTAAGATGTCATTAATAATCGTGAAAGTAATTTTTAATTCTCTTGAAAGGTTTGTCAAAATTTGATTTATTCTATCTTATGGAAATTAACAGAAATACAATAATCAGAGATCTTATAGAGTCGCATCCAGAGACAATTGCTGTATTCAAGAAGTACAACCTTGTTATAGCCGGTGGTGTTCGGGGGCCTAACGAACCGATTGCCTTTTTTGCCAAGGCACATGAGGTGGATTATGATACCCTTGTGAAAGAACTCAACGAGGCTATCGAAAAGGGCGGTGGTGAACATATTGAAATTCCAAAGTTTGAAGAAGATAAAATTTACGAGAAATTCGTTAAAACGGCAATCGTTTTAACGCTTACCGTAGGTGTGACATTTGGCGCCATTGTACTCAGTTATATCGCCATTAAATTAAACTTTAATTCAATTTATTATGCACTTATTCAGGCACACGGACATGCGCAGATTTATGGTTGGGTGGGGCTTTGTATCATGGGTTTCGCCTTGTACATTATACCACGGGTAAAGAATACAGAACTCAGACACAGGAGTTTGGCGAATATCTGTTATGGGTTCGCCATTGTTGGCATTTCTCTAAGAACTGTTGTACAGCCCCTGGTGTATAGTACCTTCAGGTTTTTACTTCCTCTTTCCGCCATTTTTGAGATCATTTCGATTTTCCTGTTCGCGTTTATTATCTTAAGAACCATTTTAGCGAGCAAGGAGAAGGTCGGTATCTTTGATAAGTTTTTCAAGGCGGGAATTTGCTGGTTTCTCATTGCGACATGCATGAATCTGGGGATGGTTTTTTATTTATACAAGCATGCCCTGTATGAAATTCCAAAGTCGTTTTTCAGTCCTTATGTGCATCTCTATCTCTTTGGTTTTGTACTCATGTTTATCTTTGCCATAAATATAAGGACGGTATACGCCTTTCTCGATATAAAGCCCGTCAGGGAAAAGGCGGTCAACTTGACCTTCTGGATTATGAACATTTCTATTCCGATTTACTTTATTACACACTTCCTTTCAGAGAGAAACATCGTAGCGTTGCGGTTATCGCAGGCTGTGGCATTTCCCATAGGTTTTGCCCTATTCACGTTTATCTTTGGACTGCGTATTTTCGAACGATCCACAAAAGAACTGGACGATGTGGTTATGGATAGGAGTTACGCAAAAACTATTCGTACTGCATATATCTGGCTTATTGTCAGCGCCATCATTCTGCTTATTATGCCGTTTTTGGGACACGGTACAGAAGTTCAAAGAAGGTTTCACGGTTCGTTTAATCATGCCATTACTGTGGGATTTATAACGATGATGATTATTGGTTATGCCTCTAAAATGATTCCGACATTTACAGGAATTAACATGTACAGTATAAGGTTATCAAACATTACCTTTATACTGTTGAATACAGGTTGTTTTTTAAGGGTTTTTTCTCAGATATTGGTGGGCACGAGTGGAAGGTCAATATTTTATGCAACAGTGGGAATGTCCGGCTGGTTTGAGTTGGCAGCCCTTGGTATTTTTGGATATAACTTGTGGAAGACCATGAATACAGTACAGGAGACAAAGCCATCGGTAACCAAAAAATTAACCGAGATCACGAAAGATACGAAGGTCTTTGATATTGTCGACCAATTCCCTGAGACGCTTCAAATATTCCTCGACTTTGGATTCAGTCAGATGGCCAACCCCGTTATGCGAAATACTATGGGCAGGGTAGCGACCATTGATATGGCGACCAAGATGCACAATGTGGATATAGAAAAATTCCTCCATGCCCTTAACGATAAGATTGCTGCAAAAAAGTAATCGCCGGAGATTAATTTACTCGAATATTAATACCGTTGCATTACAAACCAAAACCCTGTTGTTTCTGTGATTGATACCCGCCAATCAGCGTTACACATCCATGTCTAAGTTAGAGAGAAAGGTCTCGAATTCCGTGTTTTTAATATCCCCGGCAGCTTCTTTTGTTGATCATCGTAAGGATTTTTATTTTGTTTATGCAGGGTTGCGGGTTGCTTATGATTTAAGGATGTATTCACAAGTAGGTATTGCAGGTATACTGCATGGTTCCGCAGTCGTTTTGTTGTTTCGATTGTATTATTACACAACTTTTATTTTGTCATTGCGAGGAGGAACGACAGAGGAAAAGAGTAGCAAATAGTTACTGTCGTATTGCTTGTAAATTATCTGGCGATTATTTGTTAGTATTAAATTTAATTATATGGGCCCCCTGCCCGCCTGATAGAGAACATCGTTACTTTTTTAAACTGTATGCTTTGGATACAGAATTGAACCTTCCTGAAAAAGCAGCCAAGAAAAGGTTGAAAAAGCAATGGAAGGTCATATCCTGATGAAAACACAATTAATGGGGAGGTATAAGAGGCTCTCATGATAAAGACATTCATTCGAGATATTCCAAAGGCAGAACTTCATATCCATATCGAAGGTTCATTAGAGCCTGATTTGATGTTTGAGATTGCGGAGCGGAATAAACTGGTATTTCCTTTTAATTCCATAAAAGAAGTGCGCAGTGCCTATCAATTTACTGACCTTAAATCATTTCTGGATGTTTACTACGAAGGTGCCAGCGTACTGGTGCAAGAGCGGGACTTCTATGATATGACCCGGGCATATCTGAAAAGGGCACATGCCCAGAATGTACGTCATACTGAAATATTTTTTGATCCGCAGACCCATACCAACAGAGGGATATCATTTGAAACGGTAATTACTGGCATACACCGCGCCCTGGTTGATGCGCAGCGGCACCTCGGTATCTCTTCAAAACTTATTATGTGTTTTTTACGGCATCTCAGCACCGATTCAGCAATAGAGACACTGAAGCAGGCGCTGCCATTTAAGGAGTGGATTGTAGGGGTTGGGCTTGATTCATGTGAGGTAGGTTATCCACCGGAGAAGTTTACCCGTGTATTTGATAAAGCGCTGGAAGAAGGGTTTCTGACCGTTGCCCATGCCGGTGAAGAAGGTCCTGCAGAGTATGTCCGACAGGCATTGGAAAAACTCAAGGTATCACGCATTGATCATGGAGTTCGCTGTGTTTCTGATACGCAATTGGTCAAAAAGCTGGTAGAAGAGCGGGTACCGTTAACCGTTTGCCCTCTTTCCAATGTAAGGCTTCGTGTCTTTGATTCCATAAAAAAACACAACTTAAAACACATGCTGGATATGGGACTTTGTGTAACCGTGAATTCCGATGATCCGGCGTATTTCGGCGGTTATATAACAGAGAATTTCCTGGCTATACAAGAAGCGCTGGATTTGAATCACGACGATATTTATCGTCTGGTAAAGAATTCATTCGAGGCAACATTTCTTGATAAACAAAGGAAACAGGGTTTAATAACTGAGCTGGATACTTTTATATCCGGATATAACCAAAGAGGTGTGGAAAGACGAAAAGGAGATACTTTTACGCATACCGTGCATCAAAGCGCTTTAAACAAAGAATCCTACGACAGGAAATTTCTTGGGTCAGTTTGAAACGGAGTCATTTCCTTTCTTTCAGGCAGGTATTGAATTTTACAAAAAAACAGAAAGGAGGAATTGTGGAAAAGGAACAATATGTCTGCATCGTGTGTGGTTTCAATATGGTGGGCTACCATCCCGACCGCTGTCCTTTCTGTGGCGCCCCAAAAGAAAAATTCATAACTTCGGAGGAATGTTCTGCGAGGTTCACAGTTAAGGTACTCCGGTCAACGAAAAGGTTACTCGCTTAAATTCAGTTCCTGCCCTTGGTTTTGAACATGCCGCATATCGTATCGAGACAAACGGGAAGACATTCTGGATTGATTGCCCTTCGTGCTTTGACAGCAGTCTCAAGCCAGCAGATATCATCACCTTTACTCACCACCATTTTCTTGGCGCAAGCAATCAGTACCGTGATTATTTTCACGCAAAGGTGCGAATACACAAGTTAGACTCTGCCCATAGCATCTGCCGTGCCTTCACATTTGACGTGACTTTCCAGGAGAATTTTATTGAACGGGGTATCGAAGCCTTCCATACCGGAGGCCATACACCGGGGTTCACATTCTATCTCTTTGAGGACGTCCTTCTCATCTGTGACTATGTCTTCCTTAAGGAAGGGGGGATGAGCTTTAATCCCTTCGGTCCGCAAAAAGAAACGAGAGAATGTGTATTCAAGATTGATGAGGCGCTGCAAGGCAGAAACATAAGCAAGGTTTGCGGGTTCAATTACGTGATTGATTATAAGGACTGGAAGAAAAGATTTGATTTGCTGTTAATTTCTTAATAGAAATGTGTGAGAAAGGAGAAAAGGTGAAGGTGGAGAACTGGAGTTATTTGTGACTTTGTGGTGAAATTTGTTTCGCTATTTTTGCTTGACATTCGCTATCCCACACAATACCATGCTGGCAGTTATAGAATAAGGATAAAAATAAATGTTAAGCTATAAAAAATGAGATAATTTAATTGTATAGGAATTTTCATTTTATTTAAGCGGATCAGGTAATAGTGGATATAAAAATCCCCCTTAATAAAGGGGGCTAGGGGGTTGTAAACTTGTCCTCATGAAAATGGGGAATAGCACGGAAAAACACAACCCCCTGATTCCCCCTTTTCTAAGGGGGATTAACCCGTAATAAATTGTTTGTAAGGTGTTTAGAATGGTAAAAAGAATTGAAGATATCATTGACAGTATATTAGCGCTTCCTGTTAATTCCCGAGCGTATCTGGCGGAGTTACTTCTTGAAAGTTTAGATTTTGAAGAGGACTTTCCCATAGGTGATGAATGGATGAAAGAAATTAAAAAACGTTGTCAGGAAGTAGACGAAGGCAAAGTAGAATTAATTTCAGGAAATGATGCACTTGCAAAGCTTCAAAAGAAATATTCATGAAACCATTTCTTTTTCATCCGGAAGCGCTTCTGGAAGCAGACGAAGCAGCCAAATTTTATGAAGAGCGACAAAATGGTCTTGGAAAAAGGTTTATCGAGGTGTTAACTGATACGATAAACCGAATAAAAAGGGATCCTAAACTTTATAAAAATATTGATAATAATATAAAAAAATGTCGTCTATTGCATTTTCCCTATGGTGTTATATATCGTGATAAAAATGAGTTTATAGAAATAATTGCAGTCATGCATCTTAGACGTAAACCAGGGTATTTGAAATCCAGAGTATAGCTTTCTTTTTAAGACAACACATAGAATCCCTTTCCTCACATAGTTTTATATGCGGTTATTGTGGTATTCAATTTGAGTTCGATATTATACTGCATGTTTGTTTTTCATGACCACCGGGTGTGCTGTGTCGACTCATTCAAATCAATAATTTGTTCTTGTGCAACAGCGGCTTCTGCCTTTTCAATTTCTGTCCCAGAAATTTCTGGTTTTGTCTTTTCCTGCGTATTAAACTGCATCTCAAATAGTTTTTTATACAACCCTCCATTTGCAAGCAGTTCATGATGGATCCCCGTTTCGACAATTTTCCCCTTATCCAGCACCACGATCAAATCCGCATGTAATATGGTCGACAGCCGATGTGCGATGACGAAGGTGGTTCGGTCTTTCACCAGCCGGTAAATGGCGTTCTGGATGAGTTGTTCTGTCTCTGTGTCCACAGATGAGGTGGCTTCGTCCAGGATGAGGATGCGTGGATTGGCAAGGATAGCACGGGCAATAGCAATACGTTGTTTCTGCCCTCCGGAGAGCTTTACACCGCGTTCTCCTATTATTGAATCATATCCGTTCGGCAACGTTGCGATAAAATCATGCGCATTGGCAGCATGGGCGGCGTTTTCAATTTCTTTATCCGATGCGTTAGATCGGGCATAAGCAATGTTTACCTTTATAGTGTCATTGAAAAGAAAAGGCTCCTGGAGTACCATAGCCATTTGCATACGGAGGGAGTGGAGTTTGACATGTTTGATATTATAACCGTCAATATAGATATCCCCTTTTGTGGGGTCATAAAATCGTGGGATTAGTTTTGTGAGGGTGGTTTTTCCACTGCCGCTGGGACCGACGAGCGCAATCATCTGGCCTGGCCGTGCAGTTATGCTGATATCGGTGAGGACTTCTATGCCCTGGTTATACATGAAGTTGACATGCCGGAATTCCACAGTTCCATGTACTGGCGGTAAATCAAGGGCATTGGGAGAGTCCTTTAAATCGCTAGGTGTATCTAATATTTCAAAGACTCGTTCGGTTGAAGCAATGGCGCGTTGGACTTGGTTGTAAAAGCGGGTTAAACCTGTAATGGGGCCGTACATCATCTGGAGATACGGGAAGAATATCACAAAGGTACCGGCGGAAAGTTGTCCCTGCAAAACCTTATATCCACCTAAACAGATAACGACTACCGCCCCAATTTCGGTAGTAAAGTCGACAACGGGTCGTAAGGTGGAAACCAGTTGCAATATCCGAACGTAGAGGCTATAGTTTTCGTAGTTCTTCTTCTGAAAACGTTCCAATTCTTCAGCTTCTTTTGCGAATCCCGCGATAACCTTAATGCCTGAGATATTATCCTGAATCAGGGAATTAAGTTCTCCTGTCTTGTCCCTCAAAGAGCGAAAGACTTTTCTGATCCTTTTACCAAAGTTATAGGTGCAGAGGGAAATAAAGGGACAAACGATTAGTGCAATACAGGTAAGCTGCCAGTCGAGCTTTATGCAAAAATAGATTATCCAGCCAAATTTGAACATGTCGGTAATAAAGGTAATAATTGGGCCAACAATTGCCTGCTCGAGTGAATTGACGTCATTCATAAGACGGCTCATAATGTCGCCGGTTTTATTATTTTCAAAGTAGGTGAGGGGAAGCCGCTGAATGTGGTCATAGAGTTGATTCCGCAAATCATAAATAAGTTTCTGGCCTAATTCCGAGGTAATGAAACCATGAACCAGCATAATACCGCCGCTTGCGGCATGTATAATAATAAAACTCACGGCAAGAAAAAGCAGCGTGACGATGGTGGAGTTATAACTTTCAAACCAATGGGCATGGATATAGTGAGAGGCTGTTAATAAAGGTTTTGAAAGTGGGATAGAATTCTTTTGCTCATAAGCATGAGCTTTACTGGGAAGTGTTACATCATGTCGGTCAGCTTGGGTGTTTTTCAAATATTTATCGGCAATCTTTATTTCATCCACCGCAATGCCCAATATCTGTGTCGGTAAAACCGCTATATATGCACTGATGGCAGAGAGTATGAGAATAATTACAACCTTATGCCGGTACGGTCTTAGATAATTTAACAGCCTGATATACGTGCTTTTTGAAGGGTTGTCTTTTTTCATATGTAAATATTATAAGCAAAAAATATCTTTTTACATGAAATAAAAAGCTGTTTGGTTTTTGTTTGTGACTTGGTGTCTTCGTGGCATCAAAATGTCGCTGAAGGCCTAATTCTATTCATATCTGAGCGCATCAATCGGATTGAGTCTTGATGCCTTCCGTGCCGGATAATAACCAAAAAAGATGCCGACTATATTCGAAAAGAGAAAGGCAACGGCAACGGACAACGGGGATAATAATGAAGGCCACTCTCCGTAATAAGAAATCATTTTTGACAGGACAACGCCTAAAATTACTCCGACTACCCCGCCAATGGAGCTTAAAACCGTTGCTTCCGTCAGGAACTGGAAAAGGATATCCTTTTCCCTGGCGCCGACTGCCATCCGTATGCCGATCTCCCTTGTCCTTTCAGTGGTAGAGACCAGCATGATATTCATAATGCCGATGCCGCCGACAATCAGGGATACAGAAGCAATGCTTCCGAGGAGAACGGTCATTGTACGGCTTGTTTCCATGATAGTTGAGGCAAACTCGACCTGACTGATGACAGTAAAATCGTTCTCTTCGTTGGGTCTCAATCGGTGGCGTTGTCGTAATAGGGAGGTGATTTGTTCGATTGCCTCAAATCGCGCTTCTGCAGAGACCGAAGAAGCGAGGGTTCCACTAATATACGTCGTCCCCATAATCTTTCTCTGAACTGTTGTATAAGGCATATGAACTATATCGTCCTGGTCCTGTCCGGTGGGGGATTCTCCCTTAGCGCATAATACCCCAACGACCCTGAAGGGCACGTTGTTTACACGAATCCACTTGTCTATGGGGTCTAACGTGCCAAATAAGTTGGTTACAACGGTCTGTCCCAGTACGCAAACCTTAGCCATAATATTTATATCCTGTTGATTGATAAATCTCCCGGATTCCATTGGCCAATTTCGGATAATATGATAGTCAGCTCCTACACCGGATACAGAAGTTGTCCAGTTCAAGTTGCCGTAAACAACCTGGGTGCTTGTCCTGACGACGGGCGCAACATAACTGACGGCGCTGCATTCCTTTTCTATAGCAAAAGCGTCTTCTGCCGTAAGGGTAATGGTACCCGTCGTTCCTCTGGCTGCGGTATGTGCCGTACTGATGGGGAAAATAATAAGGATATTTGTACCCAAACTCTCCAGTTGTTTTTCGACCATGCCCTTGGCGCCTTGTCCAATACTTACCATAGCAATTACAGCGCCTACGCCGATGACAATGCCGAGGATTGTCAGTGAGGAGCGCATCTTGTTCCTCATAATTGCGCGTAAGGCTATTTTAAAAAGCGCTGGCATAACCGAAAAGTTCCTTAAAAATTTAGAACACCACGAAGCATAAAAACTGGTTTACCACAAAGACACTAAGGACACGGAGAAAACTGGAAGTAAGATACACCATGCAAGACTCGTAGGTTGGGTAAAACATAGCGTACCCAACAAAAATAATGATGATGGGTTTACTTCGCTTAACCCATCCTACTTTTCTAAGGACAGGGGGACGTCTATATTTCTCTCAAAAAGCCCTGGCGGGGTTTCAAGGTGAAAATCACGTATGATGCGTTTAACTATTTCTTTCTTCATTCGAGAGAAATTATATTAAATATTTTCCTTAATGCAAAGAAATAATGTCAATTATATATGTTCAGGAATTTCAAAGTTGCAGTTGTAGCGCGAACTTCAGTTCGCATAGGATGTAAGCGAACTGGAGTTAGCTCTACATTGAAAAAGTTGCCGAAGGCGGGGAGTTGCAGGACACAGGGGATTGGGAAGGAGTATCGCTCAATACCTCACCATCCTTGAGGACGACGACCCTGCGGGCATATTTAGCAATATCGCCTTCATGGGTGACAAGCACAATAGTAATACCCATGTTATGGTTAAGGTCGTTAAGTGCGTTCATGACTTCTGTGCTGGTGACGCTGTCAAGGTTTCCTGTAGGTTCATCAGCAAGGAGTAAGGAGGGGTTGTTGATGATAGCCCGTGCAATGGCAACGCGCTGTTGCTGCCCGCCTGATAATTGATTGGGATAATGCCTTTGAAATTCTTTGATACCCAAAGTGGCCATTATCTGACTGATACTGTCTCTGTCTATCTTTGATAATTTCTTACTATAGATAAGAGGAAGTTCAATATTTTCCAGTACGGTGGTTCGACTTAAAAGATTAAAACTCTGAAACACATACCCCAGTTTTTTATTGCGAATATCGGCTAATTCATTTTTTGATAACCGGGAGACATCTACACCTTCCAGATAATATTTTCCTTTTGACGGTCTGTCGAGACATCCAAGGATATTCATTAAGGTAGACTTGCCTGAGCCTGATGCCCCCATGACAGCTACAAACTCTCCTTTTTTTATGGTCATGGAAATCCCGTTTAGGGCCGTAACCTGGACATCTCCCATCTGGTATATTTTATAAATATTATCCAATGATACTATGTCTTGCATAATTGTAATAGTTCAGCTACCTCAGACAGGATGAACAGGATTAACATGATAATTGTTTCATCCTGTATATCTTTTACTTTAAATCCTTGACCTTTCGTTTA
>Ga0209324_10002838_pt1 | contig 11896 bp, 12 predicted proteins | sample Rifsed19ft3_FD_184015 | JGI IMG/M metagenome (GOLD analysis project Ga0209324, IMG submission 184015) | Soil microbial communities from Rifle, Colorado, USA - sediment 19ft 3 (version 2) | ecosystem: Environmental > Terrestrial > Deep subsurface > Rock core/Sediment | place: Rifle, Colorado...
CGGAAAAGTGGGAACCGGTTTTCCGAAAAGATCATGCTCGAACAAAAAGCTAGAGCGAAATCATGACTCAGCCTGAAGGGATTTCGCTCTAAGGGTCGCCCTTCTGATAGGTCGCCATGAGCTCCGCTTGCGCCAGGATATGGCCCTTCATGGCGGCCTCGAGTTCGGCCTTGGTGAGGGCGTTGGGTGGGAGCGTGATGTCGAGGGCGTAGAGCTTGTGGAAATAGCGGTGGCGACCGATGGGCGGACACGGGCCGTGATAGGCGGCCTGCTTCCGGTCGCTCAGTCCGGTCACGGCGCCCTTCGGCAGGCCAGTCCGGCTCGCATCCTCGGGCAGACCTTGGCTGTCGGGGGGCAGATTGTAGACGAGCCAATGCGCCCAGACGCGCTTGGGCGCCTTCGGATCCGGCGCGTCGGGGTCGTCCATGAGAAAAGCGAGACTCTTGGTGCCCTCCGGCACGCCGCCGAAGGCAAGCGGCGGCGAGACATCGGCGCCCTCGCACGTGTATTTCGACGGGATCTTGTCGCCAGGCTTGAAAGCGGAGGATGTCAGCGTGAGAGCCATCGCCGTGCCCGCATCGACAAGGAACAACGCTTGAACGGCGAGCACAATGGCCGCCATCCCGAGCGATCTGGCCGAGCCCCTGCCCGCCATCGCCAAATTCTTGCGCATCGGCTCGGCGCGAGGAGACAAGCCTAGTCTGTGTGCGGCGGCAGTTCGCCGAGCCTCAGTCTTTCCATCAGCGCATCGATGCGCCGCGATGCTTCCCGCTTGCTCAAGCCCTGCTCGAAGGCCGCCGGCTCTTTCACTTCGTCGGCCAGCATCCTGAGATAGGAGGCTTGAGCGCCGGTCATCGGCTCTCGTGCTGGTGGGTTCAACGTGCCTGGAGAGAGCTGTTGGCTCTCTTGCATCTCCTGAGTCTTCTTTTTCTGCGTCATCGCAGTTGGTCCTGAAGTCCTTTCTTGGGATGTTTCCTCAGTGTTTCATCATGAAACACCATTCTTACAGTACACGTTGAAAAGGGCAAGGATTAAGCGAGAGACGACAAAGAGTTAGGCAAGAGGCCTGACGCCCAACAAAGCGGCGGGAGCCTGCGCTCTTAAGAGGGTGGGATTCCGAGCGAGATGATGAGGACGCGAGCGGACCCCTAAGCCGAATGGGCGGGTCCTTCGGGCCGGAGCGAGCGGCCAGTTTCGGCGTCAATCACGGGGCTCTGCGCTGCAAGCTGGCGCCGTCAACCTTACGGGAAAACCTTAATAGAAGATAACCACCCGCCGCCTATGAATTGCCCTTCAATGACCCCTTCACTGCCGATTTTTCGCCCTTTTTATCCGTAGCTTACCGCACTGCACCAACGCGTGCGGCCGGCTTGAGTCTTCGCCGGTCTCTCAAACCTCCCAAACAATCGAATAAGGAGCAAGAACGCATGTTCGAAATGCGAGCCAAGATGATTACGGTGGGACTTCTCGGCGCTGCTGCGCTGCTGCCTATCGACCATGCCAAGGCCGGCCAGCTCGGCCACGCCTCCTGGTACTCGCTACCAGCTAACATCACCGCCAATGGCGAGCAAATGGACCCGACCGAGCTAACGGCCGCGCATCGCTCGCTGCCCTTCGGCACGAAGGTGCTGGTGCAGAATCTCTCGAATGGCCGCTCCGTGGTCGTGCGAATCAACGACCGCGGCCCCTTCATCGGCGGCCGCATCATCGATCTGTCGGAAGCCGCCGCGGCCAGCATCGGGATGATCGATGCCGGGACCGCCAAGGTCAGGGTGACGACCGCCGACGGCAACGCGCTTGCCGCTTTGGGTGAAGCGACAGCCAAAGCCAAGAACGGCGCATCCTTGGCTGCCGTGGCCGAGGTGGACATCGCCCCGTCGGAGGTGCCTCCCAAGACGACCAGCGCCGCGCATCAGCCCTCCATGACGAAGAGCGTCGTGGCGAAAGCCTCCGCGCGGACGAAATACGCTGCCAAGAGGCTCGATGCTCAGGCGAGGGTCAGGGTAGCAAGCGCGACCAAGCGCTCCTACGCGGCAAAGGGCGCTCGCTCTCCGATCCGCGTGGCTGCCTCTTCCTACGGCATCCGCGCCGCCGCAGCGCAGGCCTCCAGCTTTCCGAGCAAGCGTATCGTGGTGGCGTCAAACGCGCACCCTTACGCCATTCTTGGCTCGACGCCCGGCTTCATGAAGCCGTCACGGACGCGGCGCCGCGCCAGCTAGTCCGGCGCGTAATGCGGCAACGCCAGTTACTGGGCGCTTAGCTTCACATCATAAGGCTCTTTGGTCCGGGCGCTCTGCTCGACCGGCTGCCGTTTCGGGCTCCTCGAGGTGCCGGGCCGATCTCCTCGTCACCGGCGCCTCGAGGACCTGCCAAGACAAGGCCGGGCATGTCGCCCGGCCTTTGCCTTAGGCGAGATGCAGGAAGCGCCCGAATCGAAAATCCTTGCCAAAACACCAAGATGTCAGGTGCAAGAAGAATTTCTAGTGTTGCCAGGAAGCGCTAGGCAGTGAACGGCAAAAATAGCATAGTCCGCTCAAGCGGGGAAAACGTCGCTGAGGACAACCAAATGGGGAACTCAATGCTGCATAAATTGCTCGTCGTCAGTACGGCGTTTGCCGCCCTTGTCGCTTTCACCGTCGTCTCGCAACCTTCCGCAGCCGGAGATTGCGCAGCCCTGTCCGAGAGCGCGATCGGGCTGAAGCAAGCCGATGCTGCCGACAGGGCCCGTAGGCAGCTGAAACGGAAGATCAATCGTTGGGCGGAGAAGAACGGTTACAAGAATGTGCGCACCGTCAAATCGTCATCGATGTGCACCCAGAAGGGTGCCATCGCGAATTGCACGGCCTCTGCCAAGGTGTGCGGATGACCCCAACCCAACCAGGCCCTTGCGAGGGCCAGTGACACAATCGTAACCTGGGCTGATCAGACTGACGGGCGATTCGAAACTTCACTGCCTCCAACCGAGTTAGCAGGTCACATGTCCAAGCTTCCCGCCCTTCGCAAGCCTCTTGCTCTCGCAGCTTTCCTGGCGGGCGCGATTCTTGTGCTTTGCTCGACGCTGGGCGCGGAAGCCCAGCAGAGGCCCAAAGGGGATGCTGCGGAGCAAGGCGGCGATCCGAACGGCTATTACGTGCAGCGCGGGCCCGCAGGCGTTGGCGGCTATTCGCTGCGGCTCAGCGACATCTGGGGGCCGGCCAAGATGCCCCCCGCTCCGAAGGACTTCGGACCCCATTTCGACTTCCCGCCCGAGCCGCTCAACGGCGCTCCGCTCCACGACCCCTATCCGAATTAAGCATTTCGCATCAGCGCTCTCGGGGAAGGCGTAAGGCTAGATGGGTCTTGCGCTTGGCGGGCTCGCGCCCCTAGAGTGAGGCGTTTTGCGGGCAGATTGCGAACCCGGGTGGAGATTTTCCGCAGAGGCTCCGTGGGAAGCGACGCGGTTTCTTTTCCCGCTTTCTAGACTTGCCTGATCATCCGCACGCCGGCGGCGCGCGGACCATTTGGAAGGGGAAAAGGAGCTTCCCATGCGTCAGACCGGGACGGTCAAGTTCTTCAATCATTCACGAGGGTTCGGCTTCATCACGCCGGACGATGGCGGCAAGGATGTGTTTCTGCATATCTCGGCGTTGCAGAAGGCGGGGCTTCCGGCGCTCGATGAGGGTGCGCGGGTATCCTTCGAAACCGAGCCTGACCGCCGTGGTAAAGGTCCGCAAGCCATCAACGTACAGATGGGCGAATAGCTCTCCCCTACAATCGAATTTGACATGCATCGGCTCCGGTGGCGGCGGCTTGCGCGCCGCTACCGGTAGCCCGACGGCACGTGTGCGCGGCGCGCCATGGCGATGAACCGGTCGCAAGCTTCCAGCGGCGCGCTGCGAAGCGTGCTCGACCGGCTCGCACACGAAGAGCCGGCGGCCCTCGAGCGGCTGTTCCGCCTGCTTGCCATTCCGAGTGTCTCGACCGATCCCGCCTATCACGAGTTCTGCATTGAAGCGGCTGAAGCTTGCGCCGGCGCTTTGCGCGAGATCGGCTTTGCGGCGCGGGTCGAGCCGACCTTGGGCAAGCCGATGGTGGTTGGGCATTGGCGGGCGATGCCCTCGACCGAGAAGCGTCGGCACGTGCTGTTCTACGGTCATTACGACGTGCAGCCGCCCGAGCCTTTGGAGGAATGGAGCGCGCCGCCGTTCGATCCGCGTCTGGTCGAGGATCCGCGCTACGGCACGGTCATCGTCGCCCGCGGCGCCTCCGACGACAAAGGCCAGTTGATGACCTTCATCGAGGCGGCCCGTGCCTGGCTCGAAGAGCACGGAGAGCTGCCTGTCGATGTCAGCGTGCTCATCGAGGGCGAGGAAGAGTCCGGGAGTCCTAGCCTTGCCCCGTTTCTGGCGGCCCATGGCGATGAGCTCAGGGCCGACATCGCGCTCGTCTGCGATACCGGGCAATGGGACGCCGATACGCCGGCTATCACCGCCTTCCTGCGCGGGCTCGCCTTCTCGGAGATCACCATCAGCGGGCCGTCGCGAGACCTGCATTCGGGTCTTTACGGTGGGCCGGCGTCAAATCCCCTACGCGTGCTGTCGGAGATTCTCGCCGCGCTGCATGACGAAAACGGCCGCGTCGCTATTGAGGGCTTCTATGACGACGTTGCCGCGCCCTCCCCTGCTCAGCTTGCCGCCTGGCGCGCGCTTGGCTTCGATGCGGCAGGATTTCTCGGTGGGGTGGGCTTGAGCGAGCCGGCCGGCGAGAGCGGCTACAGCGTTCTTGAGCAACTCTGGTCGCGGCCGACGGCCGAGATCAATGGCATCGTAGGCGGTTATGGCGGCCCCGGCACCAAGACGGTGATCCCGGCGCAGGCGACCGCCAAGCTTTCCTTCCGCCTGGTTCCCGCCCAGGACCCTTTAAGGATTCTCGCCGGCCTGCATGGCTTCGTCGAAGAGCGCTTGCCGGCGGATGCGAGCGCCTCCTTCGCCCATGAAGGCGGGTCGCCTGCGGTCGGCTTCGATACGAGCGCGCCAGCCTTTCAAGCCGCAACGCGTGCGCTCGCAGCCGAATGGGGCAAGACGCCAGCGATCATCGGCTGCGGTGCGTCGATCCCAATCGTCGAGTCCTTTCGCTCGCAGCTCGGCATGGATGCCCTGCTTATCGGCTTCGCTCTTGACGACGACCGCATCCATTCGCCGAATGAGAAGTACAATCTCAGAAGCTTCACCAAGGGCGCGCGAAGTTGGGCGCGCATCTTGGCGGCGCTTGGTGCGATCGATGGCAATGTCGGGTCTTAGGCGCGCGCTGCCCTTCCTCATCGTTCTCGCTTGCCTGTTCCCAGAGGGCGCCGCGTGGAGTGCCGAGCGCAACAAGCCCGGCGCATTCGACTACTACGTGCTCGTGCTCAGCTGGATGCCCTCTTATTGCCGTACAGAGGGCCGCGACCGAAAGGATGGACAATGCGAAGCGTCACAGCCTCGCGCCTTCCGCCTGCATGGGCTGTGGCCGCAATACGATAAAGGCTGGCCGGAGAGCTGCTTCATCGGCAAACGCCCCTGGGTGCCGGCGAAACTGATCGAGGAGATGCGCGACATCATGCCGAGCAAGACCCTGATCATTCATGAGTACCGCGTGCACGGGACCTGCTCCGGCCTCGAGCCGGCGCAATATTTCGGTGTGGCGCGGCAGCTTTACGAGCGCGTGAGCGTGCCTCTGCGCTTTCTCGCCAACGACGCCGATCGTCTCGCTTCTCCCGACGAGATCGAGCGCGAGTTCCTCGCTGCCAATCCTTGGCTCGAGCCGGACATGATCTCGGTCACCTGTCGCCGCGCAAATCTTCTCGACATCAGGGTATGCTTCGGCCGCGATCTCTTTCCGCGCGCCTGCGGCGTCAACGAGGATCAGAAGCGGCTTTGCCCCGCGGCCAATATCGCCGTCCCGCCGGTCAAACCCTAGGCGGCCGCGGCCGCCACGTCGCCCTTGAGCGCGGCGTCGAAGAGCGTTCTGGCCCCCTCCTTGGTCAGGGGAATTGGATTGCCGCCGGCGGTCGGATCGACGACGGCCATTTCGGCGATGGTCTCGGCCCTGCCGCCGTCCACTTTAAGCCCGCCGAGATCGTGCGGAACTCCGGTCTGCTTGCGCAGATCGAGCACCGCCTTGAGGAAGCCGTCGAAGCCGCCGCCGATGCCAAGAAAGCCGGCGAGACGCACGATCTTCGCCTCGATCGCCGGGCGATTGAAGACGAGCACATAGGGCATGAACACGCCGTTGGTCATGCCGTGATGCGTATGATAGAGCGCGCCGACCGGATGTGAGAGCGCGTGGATCGCGCCGAGGCCCTTCTGGAAGGCGGCAGCGCCCATCGCCGCCGCGCTCATCATATGGGCGCGGGCTTCAAGATCGTTCCCGTTGGCCACGGCCTTGGGCAGATTGTGGAAGACAAGCCGCATGCCCTCCACGGCAATGCCATCGGCCATCGGATGATAGCTCGGCGCGCAATAGGCTTCGAGGCAATGGGCGAGCGCGTCCATGCCGGTGCCGGTGGTGATGTAGGGCGGCATGCCGACGGTAAGCTCGGGATCGATGATCACCACGCGCGGCATCATCCTGGGATGAAAGATCACCTTCTTGGTATGCGTCGCCTCTTGGGTGATCACGCCGGCGCGGCCGACCTCGGAGCCGGTGCCCGCCGTGGTCGGTACGGCGACGACCGGCGCGATCTTGTCGGCGTCGGCGCGCGTCCACCAGTCGCCGATATCCTCGAAATCCCAGAGCGGCCGGGTCTGCCCGGCCATGAAGGCGATGACCTTGCCGGTATCGAGACCCGAGCCCCCGCCGAAGGCGACGATCCCGTCATGGCCGCCGGCGCGGAAGGCGGCAATGCCGGCTTCGACGTTAGAATCCACCGGGTTCGGCTGGACCTCGGCGAACATCGCCACGGGAAGCCCTGCCTCTTTGATGAGGTCCATCGCCCGCGCGGTGATGGCGAGCTTGGCGAGGCCCGCATCGGTGACCAGCAGCGGGCGCTCTATTCCGGCGGTGCGGCAGGCATCGGCGAGTTCCTTGATGCGGCCGGCGCCGAAGCGAATGGCGGTCGGGTAGCTCCAATTGGCGGTTGGTACGCTCATGTCCTGTTCCGGGCTATGAAGGCTTGTCAGACTTCGCGCAGGTGAAAGCTCTTCGGCTGGGTTAGCGCGTCGAAACCGTATTTCGACAGCGCCGCGCCGCGGCCGGTATCCTTGACGCCGGTCCAGACGAGATGCGGATCGAGATAATCGCAGCGGTTCATATAGACCGTGCCGGTCTCGATGCGCGCGCCGAGTTCGGCGGCACGGTCGGTATCCCGTGTCCAGATCGAGGCCGTCAGTCCGTAAGGGCTGTCGTTCATCAAGGTCACCGCCTCGTCGTCGTCGCGCACCTTCATGATGCCGACAACCGGGCCGAAGCTCTCCTCCCGCATCACCTCCATCTGGTGGTTGACATTGGTGAGCACCTCGGGCGCGAGATAGGGCGAGCCCGGGCGGTCGCCTGCAACTTTCATGTTGATCAGCGCGGTGGCGCCCTTCCGCTTCGCCTCGGCGATCTGGCTCCGCACCGTGTCGGCGAAGGAGCCGCGCGCCATCGGTCCAAGGGTGGTCGAGGCGTCGAGCGGATTGCCGACCACATATTTCCGGGTGAGATCGGCGAAGCCCGCGACAAAATCGTCATAGACCCGAGCATCGACATAGATGCGCTCCACCCCGCAGCAGCATTGGCCGGAATTGTAGAACGCTCCGTCGACCAGGTTCTCGATGGCATGATCGAGCTTGGCGTCTTCTCTCACATAGGCTGGATCCTTGCCGCCGAGCTCGAGCCCGAGCGAGGCGAACGTGCCGGCCGCGGCGCGCTCGATGGCGCGGCCGCCGGCGACGGAACCAGTAAAGTTGATGTGGTCGATCCGCCCCGAGCCGATGAGCTTCTCGGTCTGCTCATGCGACATCACCAGATTGTGGAAGAGCCCCTTGGGCAGGCCGGCGCGCCGAAACGCCTCGGCGATACGCTCGCCGACGAGCAAGGTCTGCGCGGCGTGTTTCAGGATGACGGCATTGCCGGCGAGAAGAGCGGGCACGATGGTGTTGATGGCGGTGAGATAAGGATAGTTCCACGGCGCGATCACCATCACCAGGCCGACCGGCTCGCGCGCGATGTAGCGGCGGAAGCCGGCCTTCTCGGCGGGAACATAAGGCTTGAGTGCCTCCTCGGCGAGCGCCACCATAGCGCGTATGCGCTCCTCGACGCCGCCCTTTTCGCCGCCATAACGGATCGGCCTGCCCATCTGCCAGGCGAGCTCCACCGCGATGTCGTCGTTCATCGCCAGAAGCGCGTCGAGGAAGGCGAGCATGTAACGCGCGCGTTCGGGGACCGGAACGGTCTTCCACTTGGGCAGCGCGGCGCGGGCTGTCGATACCGCGCTCTCGATGTCAGCATCGCGCGCGACCGGGCGCTCGGCATAGACCGAGCCGTCGACAGGGGAAATGATCTTGACGCTTTCAGACATACACCAAACACTCAATATCGCTCGAAGCCGCGCTTTAGCTCCCAATCCGTGATGCGGCGGTCATACTCGAATTGTTCCCAATTCGCAGTATGCACATAGTGGTCGATGACGTCGTCGCCGAAGGCAGCCCGCAGCATCTTCGATGTCCTCATCAATTCCGTCGCCTCGCGGAGCGTTTTCGGCACTTCGGGAAGCGCCTTGCCTTGATAGGCATCTCCGACAAAGGGCGCCTCGAGCTCCAGCTTCTGCTCGATGCCGGCAAGCCCGGCAGCGGTCAGCGCGGCAAAGGCAAGATAGGGATTGAGATCGGCGCCGCCAATGCGGCACTCGATGCGGATGGCTTTGCCGCCGGCTCCACAGAGGCGGAAGCCGGCCGTGCGGTTGTCCAGCGACCAGATGGCTTTGGTCGGCGCGAAGGTGCCCACCTGGAAGCGCTTATAGGAATTGATATAGGGCGCGAGGAACCAAGTGATCTCCCGCGCATAGGCGAGCTGTCCGGCCACGAAGTGGCGCATCAAGGCCGACATGCCGTGCTCGCCTTTGGGGTCGAGAAACAGCGGCGTCTTGCCGGCGGCGTCCCACAGCGAGGCATGGATATGGCTCGACGAGCCGGCCAGGTCGTAGCGCCATTTGGCCATGAAGGTCACCGCCTTGCCGAGGCCGTAGGCGATTTCCTTGCAGCCGTTCTTGAGGATGACGTGCCAGTCGGCCATGGTCAGGGGGTCGGCGTAGCGGACATTGATCTCCTCCTGGCCCGGCCCCCATTCGCCCTTCGAGTTCTCTACCGCGATGCCGGCGCCCTGCAGGCCGTTGCGGATTGCCCGCATCACGCCCTCCTCCTTGGTCGTCTGGAAGACGTGATAGTCCTGGATGTAGCTGCCGGCCGTCTTGATATCTTGCCAGGCTTTCGCCTGCGCCGACTCGTAGGTCTCATCGAACAGGTAGAACTCAAGCTCCGAGGCAAAGAGCGATGACATGTTCATCGCCGCCAGCCGCGCGATCTGCTTGCGCAGCATGGCGCGCGGGCTATGCGCCAGGGCCTCGTGCGTGTGATGGTCGAGCACGTCGCACAGCACCAGCGCCGTCGCCGGCAGCCATGGAATCCGCCGGAGTGTCGCCAGGTCAGGCTTCATGACGAAATCGCCGTAGCCCTTCTCCCAGTTGGCTACGGCGTATCCCGGCACCGGCTCCATATCGATGTCGTTGGCGAGCAAATAGTCGCAGCCGTGGGTTTCCTGGTAGGCGCTTTCGAGGAAATAGTTCGCGTGCATGCGTTTGCCGACGAGCCTTCCCTGCATGTCGGGGAAGCAGACCACGACCGTGTCGATCTCGCCGGCGGCCACGGCCTCCTGTAGTTCTTTCAATGTCAACATGCCGGGCATCCGGAGAGGCCTTGTGGTGAAAGGAAGTGCCGGCCCGTTAAAAAACGGGCCGGCTTTTGACGAGAGTTCGGTTTCGCGGCGTTACTTCGAGGCTGCGCCTTCGCGATGCTTCACCGCGAAATCCTCCTCGGGCGAGTAGACGAGCGTGTGCCGTCCGTAGGCCGCGAAGTAGAGAATGGCGAGCGCATACCAGATTGCCACGCCGATAACGCCGGTGCGGTATATGGGATCGGCGAGCTGGAAACCAATGGTCACGAGCGCGATGATCACCGTGAGCGATGCCCCAAGCACGCCGAACGGGCTGCGAAACGGCCGTTCGATGTTGGGGAAACGCCGGCGGAGCTGGATGAAGGTGAGCCCCTGGAGGAGGTAGGAGAACATGGCGCCAAACACCGCCATGTTGAGGAGCGTGCCACCGATGAACGAGCCCGCAGCCTCGCCACCCATGGTGAACCACACGACCAGCATCACGGCGAGTCCGAGCACACCGCCGGCCATCAGCGCGACGTTCGGTGTCTTATGCGCGCCGTGGGTGACCGACAGGAAATGCGGGAAGTAACCTGCCCGCGACAGCGAGAAGATCTGCCGGCCGTAGGCGAAGATGATCGCGTGGAAGCTTGCGATCAGCCCGGCGACGGCGATCAGCGCCAGCACCTTCGCCGCACTCGCTCCGAAAATCGCGCGGAAGCCGTCGAGAATCGGCTCCCCCGAGGTGCCGAGGGCGAAGGCGCCGTGGACTGTCGTCGTCACGCCGGCGGCATCGGTCACTTCGCGTTCGATCGGGATCGCCGGGTTGATGATAAGCACGAGGAACCCGAGGGCGATCAGCGTGAACATGCCGAGCATGATGCCCTTCGGCATGTCGCGTTTGGGGTCGGCCGATTCTTCCGCCGCAAGCGGCAGCTGCTCGATGGCCAGGTACAGCCACACCGCGAAAGGCAGCGCGGCGAGAACGCCGTATCCCCCGAACGGCAGGAACGGCCCATTGCCCTCCGGCAACTCCACTGCCGCTCCTGTCGCCGGATCGACGCCGATATTCATCGCATATTTGCCGAAATCGAAGATCGGAATCGCGCTGACGAAAAAGATGACGAGGATCGCGATGGCGAGCAGGGTCACGATGACGGTGACCGTGAACGATAGCTCGACGCCACGGGCGTTGAGACCGACGAAGATGATGTAACCGAGGATCCACCAGACAGGCTGGAACGCGGCAGGCGTCTCGAAAATTCCTGTCAGGTAGGAGCCGATGAAGAAGACGATCACCGCAGGGGTCAGCACATATTCGATGTTCTCGGCAACGCCGGTGATGAAGCCGCCCCACGGCCCGAAAGCCGTCCGGGCGAAGGAGTAAGCACCGCCCGTATGCGGCAGCGCCGGGCTCATCTCGGCGATGGAATAGGTGAGGCCGAGATACATGATCGTAATGATAATGGTGCCGACGAACATGCCGCCCCAGCCGCCCACGGCAAAGCCCAGGTTCCACCCCGAGAAATCCCCCGAGATAACCGCGGCGACGCCGAGCGCCCATAAGGAGAAGACGCCCGCGTGGCGCCTGAGTTCGCGCTTTTCAAAATAGTCCTTGCCGGGCTTGTGATAGGAAACCCCGCCTTCGTGTCGCTTCTCAGCCATTTTGACGATCCCCCTCCATCAACCAAACACCACTATACTGCAAGATTTACACCGCGACGGGGCTGCTTGCGAGTAGGTCCCTGTGTGGCTGCACAGAGAATATTGCCCAGCCGGTCTGCCCAGCGTCGCTGGCCGGCCTTATCGCCGATCTCATCGTTGCGAATTTCAATCATGGCCGCTGGCAGGCGCCTTGGGCCGGCATGGCGCTCAACCGTGTAATAGACTTGGTCGGCCGGGGAGTAGGGCTCGTTGATGCCGACGGTCAGCGCCGGGTCGGCCTCGAGCTCCTGGATAAGGAGATCGGCCATGCGGCGATCGTCGCCGAAAACGATGCCCACCTCAACCTGGAACGGGTTGCCGGCAT
>Ga0209324_10002844_pt1 | contig 11886 bp, 13 predicted proteins | sample Rifsed19ft3_FD_184015 | JGI IMG/M metagenome (GOLD analysis project Ga0209324, IMG submission 184015) | Soil microbial communities from Rifle, Colorado, USA - sediment 19ft 3 (version 2) | ecosystem: Environmental > Terrestrial > Deep subsurface > Rock core/Sediment | place: Rifle, Colorado...
GAAAGAGACTGCTCAATACAGAGGAGGCATCAGAAGCTCATTGAGGAGTCTCCTTCGCCTATTTCAGCATCTGAAAAATTCAGGAAGAAGATTGGAGAGTTGGGAGTAAAGGCTGCACGCGTTATAAGATACAGAAACGTAGGTACGGTCGAGTTTATCGTAAACCATGATGGTAATATCTATTTCATGGAAATGAATACCAGGATTCAGGTTGAGCATCCTGTGACTGAAGAAGTTACAGGCGTTGATATAGTAAAGGAACAGATTAAACTTGCTGCTGGATTCCCCCTTGAGTTCAAGCAGGCCAAGGTAAGATCATCTGGCCATGCCATAGAATGCAGGATTAATGCAGAAGATCCTGAAAGGTTTATACCCTCTCCTGGAAGGATTACATTCCTCTCTCTTCCAGGAGGCCTTGGTGTCAGGATTGATACAGCAATATACGCTGGATATGTAATACCACCCAACTATGATTCCCTTATAGCTAAGCTCATTGTCCATGGAAAAGACAGGGAAGAGGCTATTGCCCGGATGAGGCGTTCCCTTGATGAGTTTATTATCGAGGGTGTTAAGACAACTATTCCTTTCCATAAGAAAGTCCTGACCAGTCCTGATTTCATAAAAGGAGAGTTTAATACAACTTTTGTGGAGAAGATGAACAGCTTAAGTCAGGAAGGGCTTTCTCTGTCTGTCGCAAAAGGTTAAGAAACAGGTTTTTACCCCGTTAGAAAGTTATTTTCTAACGGGGTTTACCACTTATGTATCTCAGCGGATTTTGCTTTATTATGTAGACATTGCTTTTTGCGTCAATGCTGACGGGGTTCATCTTGGTCAGGATGACCTGCCTTTGAAAGAGGCCCGAAGGATACTGGGCAAAAAAAAGATAATTGGCATCTCGACCCATAATCTAAAGCAGGCAATTGAGGCAGAAAGGGACGGTGCTGATTATATTGGTTTTGGCCCTGTATTTCAAACTATGACGAAGGATGCCGGGGAACCAAAAGGAATAGATATGCTCCGAGAGATTAAAACAAAAGTGAAAATACCAGTTGTTGCAATAGGAGGGATAAATCTCGAAAATATCATGTCTGTCCTAAATACAGGTATTGATGCTGTTGCTGTTACATCAGCAATACTCACTGGAGATATTGAAGAAAATGTCAGGCGGTTTATGGACTTTTTAAAGTATAAATAATGAAAAATAATAATTAGCAATGGACATTTTGAAGGCTGTTAAGGAACGAAGGAGCATACGCGACTTTCACAAGAGAGACATACCAAAGGATATTATCGACAAACTAATTGATGCCCTGATATGGGCACCGAGTGCAGGGAATCTTCAGGCAAGGAAGTTCTATTTTATAAAGGATGAAAGTATCAAAAAACAGATTGCCGCTGCTGCACTGAAACAGCATTTTATTGCTGAGGCACCTCTTGTTATAATAGGCTGCACAGACACCCGTATAGCATACAAATATGAAGAGAGGGGGATTAACCTGTATTCAATTCAGGATGTTGCCTGCAGTCTTATGGGTATGATGCTTGTAGCTCATGATAATGGGCTTGGCAGCGTATGGGTTGGAGCCTTTCATGAAGATATTGTATCTAATATACTTAGACTTCCGAGGCATTTGAGACCTGTTGCAATTGTATCTGTTGGTTATCCATCAAAGATCCCATCTCCCCCTCCGAGGGTATCAACACAAGAGGCGGTTGAGTTTAGATGAAATACATATATAATCTGTGATGAACAGTGAGAGGAGATTTTAAATGAAGATAGCTGTCAATACCGGTGGGGGTGATGCCCCTGGTCTTAATGCTGTTATCCGGGGAGTCGTCCTGGCTGCCAATCAAAAGGGGTGGGAAGTTTATGGTATCAAATACGGTTATATGGGCCTCATCGATACGAAGCAGATTATCCGTCTCACTCCTGAGTATGTCTGGGACATTACAGATGTCGGCGGAACGATTCTGGGATCAGCAGTAAGAGGCAATCCTTTTCAATATCCTATGCAAGGAGCCGATGGGAAAGTAGGCGAGGTGGACATATCAGACAAAGTGGTATCGAATTTCCAGGCCCTGGGGTTTGATGCCCTTGTCGCCATTGGAGGTGATGGCAGCCTTGGCATCGCAAGTAAGTTTATGAAAAAGGGCATGCCCATAATCGGCATCCCCAAGACCATTGATAATGACATAAGTGCAACAGACGTTACCTTTGGATTTGATACCGCGGTCAATACTGCAACAGAGGCTATTGACAAGCTTCATTCGACTGCAAAATCCCATGACAGGGTTATGGTCGTTGAGGTGATGGGCAGATATACGGGATGGATAGCGTTGTACTCGGGGATATCAGGGTCAGCCCACGTTGTCCTGTTACCTGAGATTCCTTTTGATATTGAAAAGGTTTGCCAGAAGATCAAGAGTCTTGAACTTATCGGTCAGAATTATGCAATTGTTGTTGTAGCAGAAGGTGCAATGCCGTCTGGCGGGAAGATGACGGTGATCGAAAAAAAACCCGGAGGGGAGGTCAGGCTTGGAGGCATAGGACAAAAGGTTGCTGATGAGATCGAAGAGAAAATGGGGAAAGAAACCAGGGCCATTGTTCTTGGACATCTCCAAAGGGGAGGAGCTCCCACTACTTTTGACAGGATGCTATGTCTGAGATTCGGCACTGCAGCAGTGAGGTTGATTGAGGATGGTATGTTCGGGACAATGGTAGCATTACGCTCTATGGAGATCTGCCCTGTCCCAATTGATGAGGCTATAGGTCAAATGAAGAAGGTTTCCTCTGACAGTGACATCGTACAAACTGCGAGATCCCTCGGTATTTGTTTTGGAGACGGGAAACAGTCATAATGTCAAAAGTATCTCTCGATCTTTTGACTCGTCTCAAGCAATAATTCATATTGGTATTTCTGAGGCTTTCTCCCAAAACAGGTCCCTAAGCTTTCGAAGAGCGATACTTCATCCACGTCTACTTCCCTGCGTTTTATAGCCTCTGCTGTCGGCTGATAAAAGATTTTATTCCCGGTAACGTTGACTACGGTATTCCCGGGTTTCCCTTCTACGAGAAGTAAAACAGCTGCTGCTCCTGCCTTCTCTCCAAAATTGACATCAAATGCAGAAGTATCTCCAGATCTTACAATATGGCCTGGAGTCACTTCCCGCACCTCAGGCATCTCGTAGACTTCTGGTGCATACATTCCCGTTTTTTTCATGAACACTATTACCTCCGGATCATTTTTGAGTCTCTTCTCGAGCTGTTGCCGCACATATCGACCAGCACCTGCGAGTTTCTTATGACCAAAGGCATCAACTCCTGCAGTCTCGTCATATAACAGCTCGTCAGACATAGTCTTAATTCCTTCTGAAACAACGATAATATAAGTACCCGCCTTTACATCGCTCCTCTCTATCCGGTCAAAGAACCTCCTTTTCATGTCCTCGTAAACAATATCAAAATCAACAGGAATCTCCGGTATCAGGATACAGTCAGCCTCACCGCCGACACCTCCTCTGAAAGCAGTATGTCCAACGTACCTCCCGAAAACCTCAATCACGAGGATACGGTTATGACTCATTCCTGTGGTCTTCAGCTCCCTCGTCAAAACAGCAATCCTGTTTATTGCAGAATCCCCGCCAACGCTGTAGGGTTGAAGATCCAGATCCATGGTTTTTGGAACATGAACACAGGGAATTCCCTGTGCAAGAAGATCGATAACTACGCTGCCGGTATCATCTCCTCCACTGATTATTAAACCATCTATCTTGAACTTCTTAAGTCCATTCTTAATCCTCTCATATTTTTGCGGATCCTTTATCTTCCCTATTTTTACACGTGAATGACCTGCTTCCGAACCTGCAAGAGATGCCTGTATTCTGCTTATTCTCTCCGGGGTAAGACTCACTATGCTGTCCATATCAACAAGATTATAAAGACCTGCATACCCGTTCGGTATGACATCCGCCTCAATCCCCAGAAAGTATGCCTCTCGTGCAACGCTTTTTATCACTGCATTGAGGCCTCCACAGTCTCCGCCGCTTGTTATGATGCCAATTTTCTTTATATTTTGCATGGTTTCTTCCTCCCTAAAACATTATTCCCGACAAATCAGGGATTTCCTTTTTTAAAACCACCGGTTTAACAGTCTTTTTTACTATTTCAACAGTATTTCCAACTTTCAGTTTCTCAAACAACAATCCAAACTTAGACTCCAATTCTTTCATTATTGGTTCCTTTGCCTCTATGGGTAAATTCCACCACTTTTTCTTCCATTGGCCGAATCCCTTTTTCCTTGTGCTGTAAATGAATTGTTCTTCTGTCTGTCCCTCTTTCTTTTCCTTCGCATACTCTGTTTTGATATGGGTATAAATCCCATCTCTGAATTCTTTAGGAAGGTGCTTGCTGTCATAGATGATATTTTGAAATCCTGTAGCAAGGTGGACCTCTGAAGTGCCTGTTTCAGGAAACTTATGAAATGCCTCTTCAGGAAGAGTTGATGCACCATGCTGAACACAGCCTGAAAGACCATACTCTTTTCTTGCAAGGTCTGATAAGACTCGTAGAGTATCAAAATCTATTTTGACCTTTGCGAGGCTTCCATCAGGAAGGACAACCCCTCCATGAGATGTCCCTGTCTGGACGCTGAGTTTGCTCAATCCTTTTGCACCTTTGAATGTTTCTTTAAATCCATCAAGATATGCCCTCAATTCCTCTGGTGTACTGTTTTTCCCGCCTATTTCTCCAATCTCACCACCAATCGAAATATCAATCCCTGCTGGCTGTATCTTTCTTATATACTCAGACAGTTCAGCAGTCTTTCCAAAATTAGGTATCTGCTGTTCCTTCACAGTCGGCTTTTCAAGGTCAACAAGAGTGGATGAATCAATATCGATATTGTAGAACTCTGCCTCTATTGCCTCTTCAATAAGACCTTTTATATATTTTGTCTCAGCATCAGGGTCGCTCAGATAATTCCTTCTCACAAGCTGGAAATGGTCACCCTGGATAAAAACAGGGCCTTCAAAACCCTCTTTTACTGCAGCAGCGAGAATAACTGTCGAATACTCAAGCGGCCTCTGTTTTGTATATCCAATCTCTGACCTTGCGATCTCAAAGATAAATGCACCGACATTCATCTCCAGTGCTTTTCTGAACACTGCCTTTGCAACATCATAGGTAAGTCCTCTAATATTCATGGCAGGCACAGTGAAACCAGGATAATTCCTTCCTATCTCCTCATAGAGTCCTTGAATAGAAAAAGGCATTGCGTCACATGCTTTTGCAATTTCTTTGATGAGAATAAAAAGTGCTTTTCTCTTTTCTTCATCAGCTTCGAAAACAGCATTAAAAATAAAGCTGTCCATCATATTTCTGAGACCAGCCCTGTCTTTTACAGAAACAGAACCTCCTTTTAGCTCAATAAGATCTTTTATTTTTGTCGCCATAAATACCTCCCTTGAAATTCTGGATAAAGTCTATTATACAAAATCAATAGTTTCCGTTAAATTTATTTCGTATTGAACCAATATACTCAGTCACCCTGAACCATGCCCTGAACTTGTTTCATGGGTCATTTCAGGGTCTCAAAATAACTTATTTCCAGGAGATGCTGAAACAAGTTCAGCATGACAAAGGGTGTAATAATTTGACTTAGTTTAAAATTACTAATTATAATCCTAAACTTACGAATGAATTACAATGCACAAGATGCAAGTTAAAATTATAGATTCCGCATCAAGCTTGTCCTCAACTTGATTGGGGATGCGGAATGACAAAAGGAAGACAGATTTACAATGAGCGAGATTAATGAACTCATAGAACAGAGGATAAAGAAGCTTGAGGAATTACGCCAGTCAGGGATTGAGCCCTTTGCCGGTTCCTTTTATGCAGAAGATCATGCATCAGACCTCCTGATTAAATTTGATTCTGCAACAAAGGAAACCCTTGAAGCCAGTCCTGCTTCTTGTTCTCTTGCGGGCAGGATCATCTCCATGAGAGACTTTGGCAAAGCAGCCTTTGCCCATATCCAGGATATTACAGGAAAGATACAGATCTATTTCAAAAAAGACGTGCTTGGTGGGAAACAGAATCTAATTAAGAAGCTCGATATTGGCGACATCATCGGATTAAAGGGAAGGTTATTCAGAACAAAGACAAATGAGCTTACTGTTGAGGTAAAAGACTTTGTCTTCCTCACAAAATCCCTGAGGCCACTTCCTGAGAAGTGGCATGGTTTGAAGGACATTGAGACGAGATACAGGCAGAGATATGTTGATTTGATTGTAAACCCCGATGTGAGGCAGACATTCGCTAAAAGAAGTGCAATAATGAAAGCCCTCAGGGATTTCCTCGAGGCAAATGGTTTTGTTGAGGTTGAAACACCCATGATGCAGCAGATACCGGGAGGAGCAACTGCAAAGCCTTTCAGGACACATCACATAGCCCTCGGTATTGATCTCTATCTCAGGATTGCTCCTGAACTCTTTCTGAAAAGGCTCCTTGTTGGTGGTTATGAACGTGTCTATGAACTGAACAGAAATTTCAGGAACGAGGGCATTTCTACTAAACACAACCCTGAATTCACCATGCTCGAATTTTACGTCGCTTATAAAGATTATAATTTCCTCATGTCCTTTACAGAGGAATTGATTACCAATGTTGCGAATAAGACACTCGGAACACTAAAAATTCCCTATGGTGACTTTACCATAGATCTTACCCCTCCATGGCCGAGGATTCCGATGTTGGAAGCCCTTGCGCAGAACAATGTTCCCTCAGAAATACTCAATGACAGGGAAAAGGCAAAAACATGGGCAGAGGGACATGCCGTAGAAATAAAAGGAGATGTCTCTCTCGGGAAAATCCTTGACGAGATATTTAAAGAAATAGTAGAGCCGAGGCTTGTCCAGCCAACCTTCATCATAGACTATCCTATCGAGCTTTCACCTCTTGCAAAGAGAAAAGCTGAAAATCCAGAACTTGCAGAAAGATTCGAGCTCTTCATTGCATCACAAGAGATCGTGAATGCCTTTTCAGAGCTGACTGACCCTATGGACCAGCGTGAGCGTTTCTCAACGCAGGTTGAGGCAAAAATAAAAGGTGATGAAGAGGCACACTGGATGGATGAGGATTTCATCAGGGCGCTCGAGTACGGGATGCCTCCTGCAGCAGGTGAAGGCATTGGGATCGATAGATTAGTGATGGTATTAACCAATTCTCAGTCTATCCGTGACGTCATCCTGTTCCCACAATTAAAACCAGAACAATAAAAGTGAATCTCCCTTACCATTTATTTATAGCCCTCAGATACCTTAAGTCAAAAAAAAGGCATAAAGGTATCTCGTTCAATGCCCTGATATCCACTGGGGGTGTTGCCGTCGGTGTGATGGCACTCCTTGTCGTACTTTCTGTAATGAGTGGCTTCCATGAAGACCTTCAGAAAAAAATACTCGGTGTTAATGCCCATGTCATTGTTCTTGATTACAGAGGAACAATTGGTGAATATAATGACGTAATCAAAAGGCTTGAAGATGATAAGGAAATTTCTTCTTTTGCCCCATTTGTTCTTGGTCAGGTGATGGTATCATCCGGCAAAAAGGCTCATGGAGTTTTTCTGAAGGGCATAAAACCCGAAATGGAATCAAAGACAACAGACGTGTTCAAATACATAAAGGAAGGTAATCCTGAAGACCTTTCTCCAAAAAACGGGACCCCTGGTATTATCATTGGCAAGGAGCTATCAAGAAGCCTCGGTGTGTTCACAGGAGACACAATTAACATTGTTTCACCTTTTGGTGAGATAGGTCCCCTTGGAGTGCTTCCGAAAGTAAAGCCTTTCAGGGTTGCAGCAATATTCGAGGTCGGAATGTTTGAATACGATTCGAATCTTGTGTTTACAGATATCAAACCTGCACAGGAATTTTTTGGTATAGATAAAGGTATAACAGGCATAGAACTCAGGGTAAAAGACATATACAAGGCATCCACAATCAGAGAAAGGCTACAAGAAAAATTGAAATTCCCATATTATGCAAAGGACTGGATGCAGATGAACAGAAATCTTTTTTCAGCGCTGAAATTAGAAAAATTTGCCATGTTCATAATCCTTGTCCTCATAATCCTTGTTGCTTCATTTAATATTGTCAGCACTCTTATTATGAATGTGATCGAAAAGAGCAGAGAGATAGCTATCTTAAAGGCAATGGGGGCAACGAACAAAGGTATCATGACCATCTTCATGCTTCAAGGGCTGTTAATAGGGATTGTAGGGACTATCATCGGAGTGAGTTGTGGATATCTCCTGAACTATGTACTGGATACATACCAGATTATCAAACTTCCTCCTGATGTTTATTATCTGAGCCATCTTCCAGTAAAGATGAAATTATTTGACTTTCTTGTTGTCTCTCTTTCTGCTATTACCATCAGTTTTCTTGCAACCATTTATCCTGCAAGACAGGCAGCAAAACTTAATCCTGTGGAACCGTTGAGATATGAGTAGGCCAATATTAAATTCTAAATTCGAAATCTTAAATTCTAAACGATATCAAATGAGCAAAATCCAAAATTCAAAACAATATAATTTAGAAGTCTATAAGTTAAACAATTTTGAACATTTGAATTTGGAGTTTTGAGTTTGTTTAGAGTTTAGATATTAGAATTTCGGATTTTGATATGGGAAACTTGATTGAGACAACACAATTAAAAAAGTCCTTCACTACGGATGCTGGTGAGATCCAGGTACTTAAAGGCATCAATCTCTCAATCAAAGAGGGTGAGATGGTCGGGGTAGTTGGTGCATCAGGAGTAGGCAAAAGCACCCTCCTTCATATCCTTGGTGCCTTAGACAGGCCGACTTCTGGAAAGGTTCTCTACGATGGAGCAGATATCTTTTCTCTTAACGAAGACTCACTCGCTTTCTTCAGGAATAAAACAATAGGTTTTGTATTCCAGTTCCATCACCTGCTCCCTGAATTCACTGCCATTGAGAATGTCATGATGCCAGGACTGATAAGCGTAAGGCGTGAGGCGTCTGGCGTAAGGCTCAAAGAAATCAAAGAAAAAGCAGAAAAACTCCTTGACGGGATGGGCTTGTCTGAAAGAAAAAGACACAGGCCGGGAGAACTCTCAGGGGGAGAACAACAGCGTGTTGCTGTTGCAAGGGCGCTTATACTTGAGCCAAAAGCAGTGCTCGCTGATGAACCAACAGGAAACCTCGATACCCAAACAGGCGAGGAGCTCTTTAACCTCCTTGTCAATCTCAACAAAGAAAAAGGCACCAGCTTCATCATTGTCACACATAATGAATTTCTTTCAGCACGCTGCCACAGGGTTCTCAGAATGGTGGATGGAAAAATAGCTTAATTGTAAGGTTAATCTATGAGTTTTGTGCACTAACTTCATGCTGGAGAGATCCTGAATACCTTCTTCCCATGAATACGATATGCACTGAAGCCCCTTATGTCTAACGTAAAAATCTCATCTATTCCTGTTTCTTCTGCAAGGGAGACAATCGTTGCATCAGCAAAATCCATCGGTATGTTTTTATATTTTTCCATTAATGCAATAGCACTTGAAAGGCTTTCTAATGATTGAGGCACAAGGGCAGCGCCACCTTTTAGAATAAATTCAATGCAGGCTTTTTGTGCCTTAATCGATGGGCCAAGAAGATAGATAGCTTCTGTAAGAACAGGTTCAGTTGTAAGGAGATTGCCTTTAAGTCCTCTGAAAAACGTTACGCATCTTTCATGATTTTTTTCACTTTTATCAAGAAGTGCAACAAAAGCTCCTGTGTCCAAAAGAGCACTACCCATGTCTTTTAATACGACCCAAAAGGTGCTTTCTGTGTGCCTCCCCAAGATCAGGGATACCGCTGTAAATGCTTCCAATAAGATTTTTCACTTTATCGTATGGCTTGCTATCTTCTGTTCCTTGTAATTCTTCTAAAAATTTTTTTAAGGCCATCCTTACTATGTCTGAACGTTTGAGATGAAGCCTTTTTGCAAGGATTGAAATCTCCTTATCAAGATCGTCGGATAATCGCACTGTTAACTGAGACTGCATTTTTAAAACCTCCCTTTCCTTGTTTTACAATGTAACACAATGCATTGCGATTGTCAACGAACTATTGCCTTCCCGAATTGGTGACTTGACAGACCACATTAAAAAGACTATATTAGTCATATTAAGAACTGGAGGAAAATTTATGAAAACAACAGCGATTTCCAAGTTAAAGACATCCCTGAGCGAATACTTGTTAAAGGTGAAGGCAGGGGAAGAGGTGATTGTAACTGACAGGGGAAAACCGATTGCCAAGATTGTGCCTATAAAGAGAGGCGAAATTGAAATCCCGCTGCATCTTTTAACACTGGAGAGAGCAGGTCTGGTTCGCATCGGAAAAGGAGCCCTGCCAGGAGGGTTCTGGAATATGCCGAGGCCAAAGGATAAAAAGGGACTTGCGCTTGCAAAGCTCTTAGAGGAGCGTAAAGAGGGCAGATGAAGTTCTGGGATGCCTCAGCCATAATCCCGTTATGTATAGATGATCCCCAGACAGAGATTGTTCGGGATATTGCTAAAAAAGATGCTTCTATTGTTGTATGGTGGGGAAGCCTTATTGAAGGCTATTCAGCCTTTGCCCGTTTGCGTCGCGACGGTCTCTTGATATACGAGGAAGAAGAACAGGTAAGAGATATTCTCGCCTCTCTGTCTGATGTATGGACCGAGATAGAACCTGCTGAAGATATAAGGGATATAGCGATACGACTTCTTCGAAATCATCCATTAAGGGCAGCAGATTCCTTGCAGCTTGCTGCTGCCATTGTGTGGGCGAATAGCAGACCAAAGGGACATCATTTTGTATGTTTTGATTCAAGATTGAGAGAGTCAGCGAGAAAAGAAGGTTTCTCATTGCTCCCAGCAAGGATCTGAAATTATCCAGGCACTCATCATTGACTTGTCAAACTAACTGGTGGTTTTGAAACGAATAGCGAGCGCATTCCCCGCACCTTGCAGGCTGTCCGATAATTTAAAATATCCTGTTCTTGTCATTCTGAATTTATTTCAGAATCTCGTATTTTCAATGTATTATATTTACGACAGATCCTGAAACGAGTTCAGGATGACATTTGTAGGACAGCCTGTTTTGCCGCAGGGTTCTTCATTCCTCTCATCTAACTTCCTGAAAAATCTTCTGGGCAATAAATAGTCACTGTCTCTACTTTTACTACTGAAGTTGACAATATCTTAAAATAGTTATACAATTAAACATAATTGTATAACTATTTATATGGAGGTTAGACTTATGGCTACTGTTAAGACCCTATCGAAAGGGCAGATTGTTATCCCTGCTGAGATGAGAAAGAGATTCCACATAGAGCCTGGTACAGAAATACAAATTATAGAATATGGTGGAATTATCTATTTAATACCCCCTGTTAAAGATCCCATTAAAGCAGCCTGTGGTATTCTGCCCTCTAAACCTTCGCTTTCGGAGAAATTGCTTAAAGAACGGAAAGGTGAGTTTAAATAATGGTGAGAGGGCCATTCATTTTCGACAGCCATGCCCTCTTGAAGTTATTTCAGAAAGAAAAGGGATATGAAAAGGTGATTCGTCTTCTTGAGGAGATAAGAAAAGGGAGGACAACAAAATACCTCAATGCTATTAATCTTGGTGAGATCATTTATACAACTAAAAGGGAATTTGGTGATCAAAAGAAAATAGAAGTACTCGCAAATATAGAAAGGTTAAACTTTACTATTTTGCCTGTGCCTAACAATCTGATATTCCAGGCTGCAGAATACAAAGCCCAGTATGGCATCTCCTATGCAGACTGCTTCGTCCTTACTTCTGCCTTAGAATATAAAGCCACTATCGTGACCGG
>Ga0209324_10002848_pt1 | contig 11882 bp, 8 predicted proteins | sample Rifsed19ft3_FD_184015 | JGI IMG/M metagenome (GOLD analysis project Ga0209324, IMG submission 184015) | Soil microbial communities from Rifle, Colorado, USA - sediment 19ft 3 (version 2) | ecosystem: Environmental > Terrestrial > Deep subsurface > Rock core/Sediment | place: Rifle, Colorado...
TCTCTTCGGCTCTTTCGGAGAGAAATATTTTTCCACCTTTCGTTTCAACGAACTGCTTTGCGGGTAAACAATACGTTTCGCTCAAGTTTGTTCTTGGCAGAATAATTTTTGAATATCCACTCCGGCGGTATCAATTCATTTAAATTTACAAGAAGTTTTTTATTTAAGTATTTTAATCCGGTCCGGAAAGATGCATTCATCCAGCCAAAACCTTCTTTAGTTATGTACTGAAAGTTAGTTCCAACATTTCCGTATTCTGCGAATACTTTGTGTGTGCGATTAACAACATCGTATTTTTCGGGAATAGTGCCGTTGTAATCGACAAAATTTCTGAGAATAGTGTAAAGCCATTTGTATGCTAATCTCTCGGCATGTTTTTTATATCCGTAATCACTAAGCCCTTTCCATATCAACATCTGCCGTTCCGGTCTTGTTTCGGAAAGGAAACCTCTCGATTTTTCAGTTGAAGCCGCCAATCCTCCCGCTTCTTCAAGCAGAGGTAAAGCTATAGTTATTAATATCTTTGCCTGCTTTTGGGATGATAGATTTGCCCAGAGCGGATAAAATGTTGTTGCGCTCTCATAACCGGTTTTCTTTTCTGTTATGAAATTATAATCAAAGAAAAATCCTTTTTCTTCATCCCACATTAGTTCGTTCATAATTTTTTTTCTTTTTGATGCACGTTTCAGCCAATCTTCCGAAGTATAAATTTCCCCATCAAATTTAAAACGATTATTAAACTCCCTTTTGATGAATCCGGCAATATCTATTTCATATTTATATAACAATGAATTAAGATCAACTGTATTTAGATGAGCCGATATACCTTCAAGCCTATAGCTTGTATCATGCCCAGATTCTCTTACGCTTCTGTCCTGCACAAAATATTCTTCCAACTCAGGATCGGAAATTTGATTTTCGATATACTTATTTCGAAACTCAACTAAAGAAAGCCCGTGCTTGTTTGCGAACCGCTCAAGCACTTTATCAAAATGATTGGGTTCAGTTTCCGAAGGCATACCCGAACCCGAACCGTAATATCTGCTCAATCCGGTCGGCGTCATTCTGTCTGAAGAAATCCAAACTGTATTATATTCTTTTATTGAATAAGCCAAAGCTTTTTTTAACCAAATTTTATTTTCCCTTTCGGATCTTTTCCACAATTCTTTAATAAGCGATGTTAAGAATGGCGGCTGTGAACGATTGAGATAATAAGTTCGATTAGCATTTAAGATTTTACCGTAGTGTTCAATTTCATAGAAAAAATTTTCTGCCATTGATACGGCTAAGTCAAGTCTCCTGTCTTCTATTAAACCGAGCGATTCAAAGTAACTATCCCATCCGTACATCTCATTAAATCTTCCGCCCGGTACAACGAATGGAAGCCCTTTCAATTTTCCGTTCTTATCTTTTCTCATTGCCAGTACGAGAAGACCGGGTTTTTTATTAAGCGATTTCAAATAATCATCGGTAAGTTTCGCCGGTAATCTAACAACAGAAAGATTAAATTCCTTTCTTCTGCTTTCGATATTCTTGAAATAATCAAAAGCTTGTTCATCCTTGAAGGGTATGTATATGTAATTCTTATCTGCCGAGGTTTTTGAATCTTTTAATGCGTTTTCAAGATTTGCCTCATCAATGCGTCGTGTTAAGCCGTCCCAGAAATAATTTTTTATTAAGCTCGATATACGGTCGATAGGTTTAGTGAATATCTGCTTATCTGTAAGTGTAATTTTAGATTTACCGGATTCTTTAGCAAGGTATAGTTCCTGCAGCAATACCGAAAGATGAAAAGTGCCGCACACTTCGAATGTTTTTCCTTTTACATCTTCAAGGAGAAATCTTTTTGGACCTTTATCCTCAATTGTTATATTTTTATCATTATCGGTGTCTTCATTTTTAAGAAGCTGCCTTAGGTTGTTTTCAATTTCTACTGTTATTTCCATGATTCAGTTAAAATTCTTCGAATCTAAACTTCTTTCTTAAATTACTATAGAAAAACAAAACCGTAAATAATATTCCCATAGGAACAAGTGAAAAGTAAAATGCAGTCTGGCCGCTGAAAACACCAAATATGTATCCAGTTGTTAAAGATCCTGTTGTCCCTCCAAGTGCGGAGAAAATTACTATAAGTCCGCTCATTGCACTTTGCCTGTGCTTGGGAAGCACGCTGAGTATTGAAGAATTGAGCGCTGGATAAATTGGTCCTAGGAAAAGCCCAATCATTGGGAGTAAAAAGCCCGCAAGAGGAACTTCGGTCCAGCTTTTAATTGAACCTACCTCGATGCCTCGTGTAATGGGCAGCACCAATAGTACAAGCAGCATAGCACAAATTATAACAGTCGTGAGAACCTTTATCCAGGTAAATTTTTTTATAAAGTAACTACTGGCAATTCTTCCGAAAGCAATTGCACCGGCAAAGATACTTACAATCTGAACGCTGATATTATTTGGCATCTGAAGGATGGTCTTGTTAAATGTAGGCAACCAGGTTTGAATGCTTTGTTCGATAAGCACATAAAGGAATGCACTGAAAATAAAAGTAAGTACAAGCGGAAAACGAATAAGTGCAAACATTTCTATAAACTCATGTACAACCGAGAATTTTTCTTCCTCTTTCTGAACTTCACTTTCATCTAATTTAACCGTGAGCAGATTGAAAAAAGCGAAAAGACAAAGCCCGACAAGAACCCAGTATGTATTCAACCAACCAGTGGAACCGGGTGTGCCTTCACCAATAAAAAAACCGAATATCCAGTAACCTGAAAGGACTCCGACCATAAATGTCCCCTCAAGCACACTCATCACGCTGGCGTGTTCGTCGGCATTTTCGGTGATTAATCCAACGGTTGAATATGCCGATACTTTAATCAAGCCAAAACTAAAACCGGTTGCCGCAAACAGTATTTTTGACATTAAGAAGCCATCGAAGAATCTCATGCCAAGAGAGGCTGCAGTAACAACAAGCAAAGCAGTAAGCATAGATCTTTTATAGCCAAACTTAGGAATGTATGAGGCAAAGAGAAAAGAGAATATTGCGATTGATAAATCCTTAAATGCTTCAAGAACGCTTGCTGCACCTTCGCTCACATTGTAATGAATAATTACCTGCAGTATTACGATGCCCACGCTGTTGAGCATAAGCCCTATTACGAAATAATTTATATATAAAGAAAGCTTAATTTTAAACTTCTGCATTATACTCCCGAATGGTTAAAATTTTGTTATAATTAATTTAAAAATATTAAATTTTCCGACTAATACACATCTTCGTGACGGCTAATATCAATCAGTAAAACTTTTTTTTCATCAATGAATTTGAAAATTACTCCGTAATCATAATATAGAGAAAATGCCCAACAACCTTATAATGTTCCTGATAATTTATGAGTTTTGAACTTTGTTTCGAAAGGATTTTGCTAAAATGTTTTAAGCAAAGCAATGAATTTAGATTTAAGATCAGTACGAGTAGAGATACTTTTTTTATATTTCCTTTTGAATTTATTATCTCATATAAATTCGATCGTTATCCAGATCCTTCAGCGGAGCATCCAGCCTTCCTGAAGAAACTTTACCTGCTTTATAATTCTCCTCAGCTTCTTTCACTCTTTCAGCAAACTTGTAACGACGCATTTCAATCATTTGTTTATGAGCTATATCAAGAAAATGTTCTTTTTCTTCATCGGCTAATGCAGCGTAGTTTTCTAACGGATTTTTTATAGATACAAAAGACATAATTACTCTTTTATAATTATTCAATATACAGATCAAACATAATAATTTTAGAAGCCGACTTTAAAATGAAGGTTTTACGGAACTAACTAAATTTTTTTGTATGAAATAGTAGAACCCTATATCAATTTAATATAGGGTTCTATTAACGGTAAATTAGAAATTAACGCCGACTGAGAATCTTACAGAACGACCCAAAATAGGACGACCGTTTTGAGTAGTTGGATCACGCGGGTCTCCTTCTGTTAAGCCATGGGAATCTGCAATGTTATCGCCGATAACACTAAATGTGAGACCGCTGGATGTAGAAACATCAAGCCCGAGATCTAACTTTGAATATGCCTCTAACTGATACGAGTTATCTCTATCGTTCCAGCGTTTTCCTACATATCTGATCGCCCCAAATATTGAAGCAGCAATATTCTTAGTTAACTGAAAATTATAACTTGGGCCAAGGCGAAATTGAAAATCGGGCTGACGCCAAACTTTTTTCCCTACTGCAGCCGGAGTACTGGATTCTGTTATTTCTCCATTCTGAAAAGTTCCTATAAGATTCACTCTAAATCCTTCAATGCTTAATGCTGCATCTAATTCAGCTCCGAATGTTCTTGTTTTTAAAAGCGCAGCTGCTCTTGCGGCACCAACGTCTCCATCAAAAACTTCAACTGTGTTTAAGAAACCCGTTATAAATAAACTATAGATTTCTTGGTCAAACTTAACCCCTAGTTCATATTGATTGAATATATTTGACTCCAATTTTCCTTTTATAGATTGTGGATTACTTCCTGCTTCTTCTTCTTTTAGTTTGTAACCGACATTCTCTCTGATTTGATCAAAGTTCGGGAACAAAGAACCTTTTGATCCTCGAACAAATACTCCTAAATTATTAGTAAGCGCATAGTTGATAGCACCTGTTCCAGCCCAGTCTTTTCCATCCAGATCTGCTATCCTATCTATTTTTCCATCGGGCCAGGCGCCGTGATCTAATGTAAAATTAAGATTGAAGAAATTATATCGGACACCTAAATCTAATCTTATTTTATCTGATATCTGCCATGAATCGCCGGCATATATAGCATAAGTTCTTGCATCGCCTGATTCATTAAGACCATAGTTCCAGCTTCCGCCAACACTATCAGATGAAACATCAATAACATCACCATTTGTAACATTTTCAACAACTATATGATTCCCAAGCGTCCAGAAATCTTGTGAAGACCAGAACGATTGAAATGCACCAAGTGTAATTTTATGATTAGCTACTTCATGGGTTAAGCTTATATCGTTAGTAAAAGATTCAAGCTGTTTTTCAACCACCCAATGTCCATAACTTTGAACATAACCGGAAGTTAAAGTTTTGCCGCCGATTGTTTTAATAGGACTGCCGCCAAGTTTTGTTGATAAAGCAGATACACTCATGGGGCTTCCGTTTGGTACAAATCCCAAAGTATTAGCGTCACCTGAAGTGTATGAAAGATTATCACGGACTGCCCAACCATCGCCTAATTCATAGTCAAAATTCAACCCGCTTACAGTTCCTTTCCAACCGCGCCCGCTTGAAAAATCGTAATGAGCACTGTCCCCTTGCTCATTTATTCTCAAAGTTCGGAAGCGTGTAGCATTTCCCAATGGTGAGAAAATGCCTTGTTCATTACCCGTACCTAAAGCCATAGGTAAAATCCATTGACCATAGTCATTGGTAAACCTAGCAAATCCATTTACAGCTCCTTTGTCAAAAGTTCTGGTAAGTTGTACTGTGAATTGTCCTCCATTTTCCGAATTAAACTCTGTATTTCTTATACCAGGGGAAGTTCTTGCATAACCACCGATCATATAATAGAAGTTTTCGGAAAGAGGACCGCTTAGAACAGCATCGACTCTTTGTTCGTTGTAATCTGAGGTGGTATATTTAACTCTACCCATGGTTTGATTCGTTCCCCTTTTAAGATTAAAGTTCGTAGTTAAACCAGCTTCACCATTAGAAAATACAGAGCTTGGTCCACCTCTCAAAGCTTCAGTTGTACCTACTGTTTCATCAATTCGAAATATTGTGCTTTGCTCAAAGAAAGAAAGTGTTTGAGTACCGTAAATAGGCGCTCCATTGATGGACATAGTTACAAAAGGTGCATCTCCGGATGATGGCAAACCTCTAACGAAAATGTTTGCACCTGCTACTCCACCAGAGCTTTCTGACCAAACACCGGGGACTAAATCCAACGCAGCAGCAGTGCTCGGGGGTGCTAATCTTTCAAGTTCGCGAGGAGTAATCGTTGTAATAGCAAAGCTTGCGTCCTTCTTTAGTACTCCGATACCTCCCGCAGTACCAACAACTACAACAGCATCTAAATTTAATATATCTTCTGCAAGTTGCGCGTCTTGACGGGAGGTCTCTCCTGTTTTTATTGATACATTAATTTCTTGCCGTTTGTAACCTAGAGCACTCACTATCAGTGTATAATCGCCTACCGGTATTTTGTCGACTGTATAATTTCCAGAAGGACTTGTGGCAGTACCTAACGCAGTACCTTGAAGAAAGACATTCGCACCGATGAGAGGATTACCTTTTGTATCGGTAATTTTTCCAGCTAAAGACCCTTGCGCAAAAGAAAATGAGGAACAAAGAAGAAAGAGAACGAAAAATAGCAGAGCGGATTTTTTTTGGTAAGATGATTGCATAACTACCTCCAAATATTAATAAATAATTGGTTTTATGAAAACCCGATTTAATTATTAAAAACATTTTAACAAATTTCTTACAATTATGCAATAGGACTTGTTAAAAAAATCACATCTGTCCAAAATAAATTTACAATCAAAAACCCGCTTTTTTTAAATTTGTCATTTAATAGTCTACTAACGCCGCCGCTGCCCTCCCACTCTTCACCGCGCTTTCGATGGTTGATGGAAGTCCAGTGTTCACCCAGTCTCCGGCAAGAAAAAGATTTTTGATTTCAGTTTCAGTGTTAGGACGATTGTTCAGAATTTCATTTGAGGGAATGAACGTTGCACGTTTTTCTTTCATGATAAAATAATCTTTAATGTCTTGCCTAAATATCTTCATATATTTTTCAAGCTCAGAATAAATCATGTTCATTATTTCATTATCGGTTAAAATCATTAAATGATCAGCATCGCTAATTACACAAGAGAGATGAGTATCATGACTGAAAATCCAATGAAGCTTAGAACCAATTAGAGCATAAAAGTTTTTGCCAAATCTGTTTTCCTTTTTTGCTTCAGTTAACCAAATATGCACATTTAATATTGATGAATATTGCGGACTGAAATCATTAATTTTTTCGGATTCTAATGTCTTATTTGATAAACCGTTAAAACGGTTCAAGTCTGAAGGTTCATTCCCATTCTCAACGGGATTAATCCCGTTGAGAACCGAATCCAAAACTTTTTCATTAACCGTTTCAACGGTTTTTAATTTCAAGAATGATAAAAATTTATTCGCAGCATAAAAAGGAACAGCAGAAATGACAAAATCAAAATCTGTGATGTTTCTTTGGTCTGTCCGAACTTCAACTGCTCTTTTCTTTTCAAGCTTTACCTCTTCAACGCTTTCAGAAAGAAATATCTTTCCGCCTCTCGCTTCAATGAATTGTTTTGCGGGTAAACAATACATTTCGCTCAAGCTTGCTTTCGGCAGAATAATCTTTGAATCAAAATTTCCTTTTAGAAAAATTTCTTTTAAGATATCCACAAAAATTTTCGCGGATGCTTTTTTAAGATTTGTATTTAGTGCACCAACACAAATTATTTCCCAAAATGCTTTCTTAACATTTTCATTTTGATTTTCCTTCATCAATAAATCATCAACGGACATTTTACTTAAATCACGCTGAGCAAAGAATGGAAGCTTTAGAAAAACACGAAGTATGGACAGTCTTTCCCAAAGTGAAATCGCTGAATAATTTAGAATTGCACCCAACAAGTTGAATGGATAAAACAAAGAAGTTGCTTTCAGTTCATGAAGCTCGAAGCTGGGACTTAAAAATTTTACGTCAAGCTTTTTTTGAATTTCGATTTTATCTAAAGCATTGATGACTCTAAGAAACTTCAGTGTTTCCTTGTAACAGCCCATCATGATGTGCTGTCCATTATCAATTAGCGTGTTTGTTGGTTTGTGAATGAACGCATAAGCTCTTCCCCCAAGCTTTGGCGATGCTTCAATCAATTCAACATTGTATCCTGCATTTGAAAGGTAAACTGAAGCGGAAAGTCCTGCGAATCCACCCCCGATAACCAAACACTTTTTCATTAATAAACTAAGCTGTACTTAGCCCAAACCCCAAGCGATATTCCAACCTTCTCAAGATTGGAGACTTTAATATTTTTTTGATAAACATCATACTCTGCATCAATAATTTTTTGGAGAAGCTTAAAATAAATATGCTGCATTGCTCTTGCAGCAAACATTGCAGGTTTATCATCTAAGTCCAAATCCCTAGTGGCATTTTCAAAATATTTATTTGCTATCTCGGATTCAAACTTCATCAAATCAATAAAATTCTGGTTGTAAACATTTTTAATAATGTCGGCTTCGGAGTAACTGAATTTAATCAGGTCCTCTTGTGGCAGGTAGATCCGCCCTGCCTGCGAATCCTTTTTTACGTCCCGTAAAATATTTGTAAGCTGTAGAGCGATTCCCAGATCAATTGCAAAATCGCGGGTTGATTTATTCTTGTATCCAAATATTTCAATGCACATAAGTCCAACAGTTGATGCAACACGGTAGCAATAAATTTTCAGATCATCAAAAGTAAGATAACGATCAGTTTGAAGGTCCATTTCCATTCCTTTAAGAAGTTCAAAGAAAGGATCAAGAGGAATGTTGAACTGCGCTATTGTTATACCAAGTTTATTCAGCAAAGGATAATTTGAATTCCCTTTCACAGATTTTTCTAATTCAACTCGCCACCTGTGAAGCTTCTCATATTTCAAGTCATCGGAATCAGAGTTGTTATCAACAATGTCATCTGTTTGCCTGCAGAAAGCATAAACCGTGTTCATCGCTTCACGTTTTGGTTCAGGCAAAAGATTAAAAGCATAGTAGAAGCTGCTCTTACTTTTCTTTGCGATATTTTTTGCTGATTCCATCATTAAACTAAAAATGACTTTATAAATAAGGCACCGAAATCTCTTTTTGTCAACTTCGGACGGGCATTAAAAATGTTGTAATCCTTCTCTTTAATTTTTTGCAAGATCTTTCCACCGCCGAGTATTGTCCATTTAATTTCAAACTTTAATCTTCCATTCAGAAACTTCAGAAGATTTTTTCCTTCATCAAACATTTTTTGAGTACGCTCAATATTGTGTCTTAACAGCTTTTTCAAATTAACATTATTTTCTTTCATCGCAAACATATTTTCTGTCACTTCAAACCGTTGAAGTTCATCTTGTGGGAAGTAAATCCTCCCCTTTTGATAATCTATTTCAATATCTTGATAGAAATTCGTCAGTTGAAGCGCTGTGCAAATCTTATCGGAATAATTAAATGCTTCCTCGCTCCTTATGTTGAATAGTTCAAGAATCAACCTTCCAATTGGATTCGCTGAATGTTTGCAGTAAAAAAGAAGTTCATCATAATTTTCGTACCGCTTTTTAGTTACATCCTGTTTAAATGCTTTCAGTAAATCGTAGAACATCTGAGGTGTAAGATTTTTTTGTATGATTGTATGATGAAGTGCTTCTTCAAAGTGTGATTTGAAATTACCGATTAGCAAATTATGGAGAGAATTTTCAAAATCATTTAACTGCTGCAACCTTTCATTCTCACTCAAGTTTCCTTCGTCAGCAATATCATCGGCAGTTCGCGCAAACAAATAAATTATTGCGATATGTTTTCTTAACTCTTTTGGGATGAGTAAAGATACAACAGGAAAATTTTCATAATGTTTCCTCGCAAAATCCAAAGCGGAATTGTAGGTGGTTGATATTTGGGAATCTTTATCTTTCAAATTTAATATCGTTTTTGCTATTCGAAAATTAAGAAAGGAAAATTATACTAGCTAATTAGAATAAAAGATTGCTTGCTTTTCACCTTTTGAGAAGGGATTTAGGTGTAAAGGTCTTTTTGTGCTTAAGTTATAAACACATCCCTTCAGTTACCTTCTCAAGTTTATCAGCCTGTGGCAGGAAGGAAAACTGGACTAAAAAAATCTCAAATCTATTTTTTTAGTAATAATCTATTTACATCCTTATTCAGCCAGAATTACCGTCCATCAATGAAATATTGAAAAACAGCAAATCAATCCGTATGTTTTGACTGTGACTGAATATATTCAAATAAAAATGACGGGGATTGAAAATGAATGATAATTTCAATTACAAAAATTCGAATCGGGGAAATATTTTCAAAGATATCAGACAAATCAGATTCAGGCAGGATATTAAACGCGAGTTCAAAGATTTAAAAGATTTTTATCTTGATGAAGAACAAAAACGAAAGCTTGATCAAACCTCAGGTTTAAAAAGATTTTTCAGTCAATTCTGGTACTTAATAAAAAGTGCATATTTTCACTTAACTCCTCTTCGAAGATTCTTCGTTTTGCTTGGGACTATTCTTTTGCTTCTTGGTCGTTCAGTCTCTGTAAATGGCGCAAACATCACAACAAATGATTCTTTCCTTGGCGGACTCTTAATTTTGTTCGTATTAATTCTTGAACTAAGGGACAAGCTTATTGCTAAAAGCGAACTTGAAGAAGGACAAAAAGTTCAGCGTGCTTTGATGCCGCCGGAAAATCCTGCTGTTGATGGCTGGGATATTATGCTTTTTACTCGTTCTGCTAATGATGTTAGCGGTGATCTTGTCGACTTTCTAAAAATCAACGAAGACAGAATAGCAATAACAATTGCGGATGTTGCCGGTAAAGGATTGAGCGCCGCACTGCTAACTGCAAAACTTCAAGCAACAATTAGAGCAGTCGCTGAAGATTCTCAAAAAACTTCTGAGCTCGCTAAAAAGACTAACCATGTTTTTCATCGTGATAGTTTACCAAATCTTTTTGCCTCGATGATTTATTTGGAAATCTCCACAACCTCAGGTGAAATTAAATTTGTAAATGCCGGACACTTCCCTCCCCTAATTATTAATAAAGATGGAATCAAAGAGCTGTCAAAAGGCGATGCAGCTTTGGGACTGATGCAAAATGCTGAATATCATTATATGACTGCTGAACTTAACCCGCAAGAAATTTTCTTAGCTTATTCGGATGGAGTAATCGAATGCATAAATGAATATAATCAATTTTTTGGACGAGATAAATTTTTTAATCTGTTAAAAAATAATTACAGCTTATCAGCATCAGAATTGGGAAGAAATATTTTAAATGCAGTGGATCTATTCCGGGGCGAAGCCAAAGCAAGCGATGATTTATCGTTTGTGATAATGAAGAAGAAATGAATTGAATTCCAGAGAGTGTTAGACGCATATGACGTAGAATTTCTGCATCGTATTGCTTGCTGTAAATTCCAGCCGGGCAACGGCAAAAAAGTTTTTTCTCTGTAAATAATTGCTGATGAATTTCTAAACCTGATTTGAAACCAACCGTTCGATAATCTTCTTCGGTCATTAAATTGAAAGGCTTGAAGATGAAGTCGTACATGAGAAGTTGTGAACTATTTCTGCTATAATTGCTTTAAATGAACTTATGAATTATTAATCTTTTATTAAAAATGATACTACTTTTTGCTAGGTGGAATTCTTTTTTTCAGTTTACTAAGTTTTTCTTTCTTTAAAGCAGGTCGCACATAAAGAATATCAAATAAAGCATCTAATAAAAGGAAACAATCTTCTAAATCTTCCTGACTTAATTCATAAACTTCAGATAAACCATCTTCAGAAGGATGTGCACCAAAATTTCCTGCATCCCTTAAGGTATGTAACACATCTTTAAATATATCATCTAAATCTGTGTTTTTAATTACCCAGTCAATTTCATGCTTTAAACTCGGTTGCTTGCCCAAATTAGGATATGAATGTCTTAATGTTCGTTGTAAGCATCTTCTGGCTAATGTAGCAGCACCTTTTCTGCTAATACCTGAAATTCTTGTTGCTTCTTTATAATCTTCTGCAATTGCAGCGGGCACAGCTTGATTTACAGGCCTTTCATTAAATAATGGATAGATTGGAATTTCTTCTG
>Ga0209324_10002849_pt1 | contig 11880 bp, 10 predicted proteins | sample Rifsed19ft3_FD_184015 | JGI IMG/M metagenome (GOLD analysis project Ga0209324, IMG submission 184015) | Soil microbial communities from Rifle, Colorado, USA - sediment 19ft 3 (version 2) | ecosystem: Environmental > Terrestrial > Deep subsurface > Rock core/Sediment | place: Rifle, Colorado...
GTGGGATAATAGGGATGGCAGGCCAGGTAAATTATTCTTCCTCCAAGGCAGGCATGATCGGTTTTACTAAGGCCCTTGCAAAGGAAGTTGGAAAGGTAAACGTTACCGTGAATGCCATTGCCTGCGGTTTTATTGAAACCGACATGACGGCAGTCCTGCCCCAGGAATACAAAGATAAGGTAATCGAGATGATTCCCGTGAGAAGATTTGGTAAGGCCGAAGATGTTGCCAAAACAGCCGTATTCCTGTTATCTGACAATGCCAGATACATTACCGGGCATGTGATTAACGTAGATGGCGGTTTAGCAATATAGGAACTTTTACAATAAGGAAAGATAAAAGGTATGTTATTTCTCTTAAAGGTTGAGGTAAAACAAATGCCCCAAATGCCTGTAAAGGACTTTTTGGGATATGTAATAAAAGAGTGGGAGTATTTTTCACGATTCCAACGGCGCGGTAAGATATTAGCTGGTGGAAAGCTTGCCGGCAGGCGCGGAGCCGCTGCCATTATTGATGCTGAGTCCAGTGAAGAAATGGAAGAGATTGTCTCAAAACTTCCTCTATTCCCGTTTTTTACTGATATCGAGATTACACCCCTTGTGCCGATGGAAAAGGCATTGCTGGATACCAAGAGAATACATTCCCTCATGAAATAATCCTTGCAATCGAAATAGTGATTTGGTATTGTTTGAACCAAAACGGTAACTCATACTTCGAAAATTGTCGCAGGTCAGCAATATGACCGTCTCCCTCTCATAAAATAGGTTGATAGTATCTTACAAAAAATATTTTGACAATTTTAGCAAACACGTAGCGCCGAACCCTTGTGGTCGGCTAAGGGCGGGGGATAAACCACCCGCGCTACGCATTCCGATTTATTCGGGTTAGGAATTCCTGAATGATAAAAATTTGCTGTATAAGGAACGCATGGGAAAGACCTATGGTATGGGCACAAAGGTTGCTCACTCACTCACTCACTCACTCACTCACTCACTCACTATTCCCTTTATTAATCTCTTTCTACTTGAAAGTAAACGTTAATATGGAATGTGTGTCTCTTGCTAATCAAATATCAACAAAAGAGCACAAAGGCTGGCAGGCGCTATTGACAGATTTTTTTACCTATATAGATCGGTTAACCATTGGAGAACCTGGCAAATGACCCGATTCTTAAACCCAATTGCGATTTTTATTATCACACTGCTGCTCATCACAACAAAGTGCGTATATGCACAAGAAATAAGCGAGGCTGAGTATCAGCAGTTGAAAAACAGACTCAAATCTGAATTTATGCAGAAATTAAAGGAGGAGATTAAAAAAGAACTCATAGATGAACTGAAGTCTGAGTACACGATAGAACCAAAGCAAAAGCAGGTGGCTGAAATACCAAAAACTACAGTAAAAGTAAATGATCCGAAGAACGAATCAAAAGAGGTTTCCACAAGGGAAGAGGAGACAGTCAGATATACTGAACATCAAAAAGGGAGCGAGGAAATAGAACTGGATAAGGGACGATACAGGCTGGGTGAAGGGCTTACCTTTGGTGAACAATTATTGGTCATACGAGGCTTTGGAAACATAGATGCACGGTATATAGACCATAATGTCAGCGATGATATTACGAGGGGTAATAACTTCTTTTCACTCGGTGAATTTGACTTATTCATGACCTCAAAGCTCAGCAACCGTATATCCTTCCTTAATGAAACCGTGTTTGAGTTTGAACGATCCGGAAATGTTGAAATAGACATAGAACGCTTGATGATTCATTACGATGTTAATACCCTCCTTAAAATTGATGTGGGGAAATTTTTTCTACCCATAGGATATTGGGTGCCTACGTATAATCACGGGGTCTGGTTTCAGACAACTATGGATAGACCTGATATTGTCAATTTCCAGGACAAAGGAGGCCCTCTACCCACGCATGATACGGGCATAAAAGTATCCGGGAGCGCCTTGCTGGAAGGCTTTGATCTGAATTACGCATGTGCGATTAGCAATGGAAGGGGAGTTAACACAACTCAACGACAGAATTTTGACGATATGAATGATAAAAAGGCCTTGAGTTTACAATTTGAAGTGCAGCCGCATGTAGTTGAAGGACTAAGGCTGGGTCCGAGTGTTTATTATGATGTAATACCAGAAGACGAAACCAACCCTAACAGAGAAAACGAAATAAGGGAGATCATATACGGGGGGCATATTGTCTATACCATTAAAAATATAGAGTTGTTATCAGAGGTATTTGAAATAAATCACGATGAATTTTCAGGCGGTGTATTTAATACCATAGGCGGATATGCACAATTTGCATATATTATTGACAAATTCAAACCGTACTACAGATACGATTATATTGACTACAGCAATGACGACCAATTCTATCGTGAAAGTGAACTTAATTTCCTTGATACGAATAAACATACCATAGGGTTACGATACGAACTATCGCACTTTAATGCCTTAAAATTTGAATATTCACACGGTGTATTTGACGATGAAGACGTAAATATTATAGGACTACAAACGGCATTTTCATTTTAAATAAATCAATGAGACTTATTTCAGTCATAGTGTTTGCGCCCCTTGTTATTTTTATGACAAATGCCTATGCAACCATTGCCGTTATCGTCAATAAATCAAATCCTGTGTCGGATGTCTCGTATAATGAGCTTAAACAAATTTCAGAAGCAAGAAAGCAATACTGGGACAATGGCGAAAAAATTATACTCATATTCAAGCCAGTTACCTCTGTTGAAACACGCGCCTTGATAGATATGGTATACAAAATAAAATATGAGGAGTTTGACAAGTACTGGTTTTTAAAGGTATATGAAAATAAAATAATGGAATTCCCAAAGATACTAAATTCTACAGGAACAATAAACATACTTGTCTCAGAAATTCAAGGCGCAATAGCCTTTATTGGTGTTGATGAGGTATCAAAGCGTGGTAATATAAAGGTGCTCAGGGTTAATGGGAAGATGCCTGATGAAGACGGGTATCCATTTAAATAATTAGTAGGGGCGAAGCATTTGCTGGTATAAAAAACAAGAATACATCCATGCCCTTGACAAACAGAATATTTGTCAATGGCATGCTGATTCCAGCAAACGCTTCACCCCTACGCAGGCAGGGCGGCAAAAACAGGTTTTGCTGAGGTTTTTTCAAATTTTCTTTATAATAAAGATATGCGCATAGGACAACGTTTATGGCTGGGTTTTGGCGTCATTCTGTTATTAACAACAGGAATAGCCACTTTTATATTCTTCTCCTTGCAGAGGATTCAAAAATTACAAAAAGTGGTTGCCCTCCATACTTCCAACATAGAAAATGTTGAGGATTTAAATTTCTTTATTCAACAATGGCTTATGACAGTGGAAGATATTTTGAAAAAGAGAGACTTATCTCAGTCGGATTACCATGAGATACTCAAGGTAACCATTGAAAAAAATTTAGAGGAAATAGACTGGAACATTTACGGAGATACAATTGGAAACCTTCATGATGAAATTACACAGGCCTTTAATAGCATTAAGAAATTAGACAATGCAGTTCAGATGTATATTAAATTAGGAAGTAAAGTATCTGAGACGATAAATATAGATGATGCTTTTAATATATTTGAAACAGACGCATCCCGTATTACAAAGGAATTAACAAGACTCGATGAAATTGCCAATACAACATGTAATCAGGTTGTTGCCTATTCAAAAAAAATAGAAAAGAGGTGTTTGATTTCCATTTACACCGTTGTGCCTATGGTAGTTGGTTTTAGTATTTTCTATGCGTTTGTTACTACAAGGAGTATAGCAAATCCATTGAAACTGTTATGTACAGCAACAAAAAAAATTATCAATGGATCATTTGATGTAAAAATGAACATAAAATCATTACATGAAATAGAGGAACTTTTAAATTCTTTTAATATTATGTCACTGAAATTGAACGAGTCATATAAAAGACTTGAAACGTTATCTATTATAGACAAATTGACTGGTTTGTATAATAGAAGATACTTTGACGAGGCTTTAGAAAAAGAGGTGTTGAGGGCAAGGCGGTTCAAACACGATCTGAGCCTGATGTTTATTGATATTGATAAATTCAAACACTTCAACGACACCTATGGGCATACTGAAGGTGATGTTGTATTACAACGACTGGGGCGGTTAATAAAAGAACAGGCGAGAAATGAGATTGATATAGCGTGCCGGTACGGAGGTGAGGAGTTTACCGTAATATTGCCTGAAACAACACGAATAAGCGCCGTTACCATAGCCAATCGCATACTTCAGAATTTCAGTGGTGTTAAATTTCATATTGCAACAAAAGAAGAACCAGTCCAGAAAACAATAAGTATTGGTGTTGCAGAACTTGAATATAAGGGCGAAGCGAAGTCCTTACTTGTTCACGCAGACATGGCAATGTACGAGGCAAAAAAACTGGGCGGAAACAGGGTTTGTGACTATAGAGTGTAAAGTATGCCCACAATTTCATGCGAGGTATGGAGATTCAATGGCTGCCATTAAATTAGGCTGCCTTCAGCGACCTTTCTTGTGCAACCGACCTGCCTGGCAGCAGACAGGGACGGTTGCGCTACCAGTTTAGGAATGGTAAACACCTTGCGAGAAATGCTTGTTCCATACCAAAAAAACGTGCCAGGCACGCTTGCTTAAAAACCTTGCTTGTTTTAGGACTAACATACTAGGAGAATTTCACCACACCAGACGCAGAGAGCGCAAAGAAACCAGGAGGTTGAGAAGTTGAGAGGCTGGAAGGTTAATCTTCGCAGCTCCTCAGTTTCTCACCTTCTGATTTTTTCTCCGCGTTCTTTGCTTGTGCCGTGAAGTTAAGGAATGCCGAAGTTCTTTAACATGCTGTAATAAAGATGGTACAACAATGGAAGTGCTACCCATTGGGAAGTATCGGCAACGCCATACAGGTGGGGTTGCCAAACCGCTCTACGCTGCAAAAGCTGCAAAGCCGATGTGGTGAACGGATAGAGAAAAGGTGGGGGAAAAAAAACCCATCAGGTATGACTTTAAGAGATGAATGCAAATGAATCGCTGAAGAAGTAACGAAAACGCATAAGTTGTCGGGCAAAATCGCTGCTTAATTTTTCAAAGAACTAAAGGGTTGCAATATTTAAAATAACTTTCCCGCACTTCCCATCCTTCATGAGTTTCATGCCTTTTTCATAGTCATTTAATTGAAACCGGTGAGTAATGACGGGAGTCGGGTCGACAAGCCCTGTTGATAAGAAGCGAGAGGTCTTGTACCACGTGGAAAATACCTTGCGGCCGGTAATCCCATAAATACGAATCTTCTTGAAAACAACCTCTTTATTTAGATCAATATTAACACGCCTTTCATAAATACCCAAAATGGAAATTCTCCCTCCGGGCATAACGGTCTTCAAGCCTTGATTCAGCGCCTGGTTATTGCCGGAAAATTCCAGGACAACGTCCACTCCGTCATTTTTCGTGGCTTCCATGACAATTTGTGTAACATCCTGTCTTCTGGGATTAATTGCGATATTCGCCCCCATCTTCTTGCTAATAGCCAGACGGTAGTTGTTGGGGTCGGAAACGATGACCAACGAGGCGCCGCATGCTTTAGCAATGCCGGTAGCAAAGAGACCAATCGGCCCTGCCCCGAGGATCAAGACCGTCTTTGCCGAGACGTCCTCAGCCAGGACAGTATCAACGGCGTTCCCAAAGGGTTCCTGGATGGTTGCCCATTCATCCGGAATTTTATGGTCGTTTTTCCACAGGACGTGTTCAGGCAAAACGAGGTATTCGGCAAAGGCGCCGTCGTGATCGACGCCCAACAATTTGAAATTCCTGCAGACCTCTGAATATCCGTTATTACACTGGTAACAATCCCCACAGGTGAGATGACTTTCGGCAGAAACCCGGTCTCCAATCTGTACGTGGGTCACTTCCTCACCGATCTTTGCAACGTTTCCAACAAACTCATGACCAATGATGCGAGGCGGTGTGAAGCGGAGCTGCGCCCAGCGTGTCCAGTCAAAGATATGCACATCAGTACCGCAGATCGAGGCAATCTTAACCTTAACAAGGACATCCCTTGACCCAATCTTTGGAACAGATACTTCCTTATATTCCATTCCCTTAGCATGTTTTATTTTTACAACCGCTTTCACCTATAGAATCCCTTATCATAAAACCATTCGATGGCACTTTTCGTTGTCCACGTCCCAGCCCGGCATTGTTAAAGAACGGACCAATGAACTCACGCCGAAGCTGGGGCTCGTTGTATGCCGTAGAGACAGGTTTGAAACCTGTCTCTACATCGCCCTGTCTGCATCGGTCTTCTCTGACGGCCAGTAATAAGCATCTGGAGTGAGACGGGAGCCAAAGATTGCCGTACCGATGCGGACCATGTTTGCGCCTTCTTCAATGGCAATCTGGTAATCTCCCGACATACCCATGGAAAGATATTTAATCTGTACCTTATCAATATTCTCTTTGATAATGTTATCGTGTATCTCTTTTAGCGCCTTAAAACACTTGCGAATCTTTACTTCGTCCTTCGTAAAGAGGCCAATGGTCATAAGCCCATATATCTTTAAAGTGTCATACCTGGCTGTCTGTTTGACCAAGGCAATCGCCTCTTCGGGCGAGACACCATACTTGCTTTCCTCATGAGAGGTGTTGACCTGTACCAGAATATCCATTGAGCGTCCCTCATGCTGAAGTCGCTGGTCTAACTTTTCTACCAGAGATAATCGATCCACAGAGTGGATCATGTCTGCGAATTTCAAAACGTCTTTGACCTTGTTCGTCTGCAGATGTCCGATGAAATGCCATTTTGCATCCTCGTCCTTTAGCGCCTCATATTTTTTCAAGGCCTCCTGAATCTTATTTTCTCCGATAATACGGCCACCGGCCTTAATGGCTTCGCGTATTCGCTCCGGTTCCACCGTTTTTGTGGCCATAACCAGGATAATATCCTCCGGACTTTTGCCTGCCTTCACGGCCGCATTAGCAATGTTTTGTTTTACTTGCTCTAAGTTTTCTTTAATTGACATGTCATCTCCTAAACTTCAAATCATTTATTGTTTTCCTTTCCAGAATAGGCAAAAAGGGCAATCTTCTCCTACTGGATAATCTTCACCTTCTTCATGAATACATCCATATTAGTCATTTTCTATATCCCTGCTTCTTTGATTTTTCGTCTTCTTTTCTTTTAACCGATAGGTATCTTCAAGACTGATTAACGCCTCTTTAAGATCGGGCGATATTTCCAATGCTCGTTTATATTCAGCAATTGCATCATCGAAATGTCCCTGTTTTTGATAAACGTCTCCAAGTTTGTGATGGGCTGCAGACAACTTTGGATTAATCTCAATTATTTTTTTCATATCTGCAGAGGCTTCATTTAATCTGCCATTTTGCAAATAAAGGACTCCTCGATTATAAAGCGTTGAAAGATCGTTTGGAGTCAGTCGCAATGTTTCGTCGTATTCATCTACAGCTTCCGATGTCATTCCTTTTTCTGAGTAAACTACTCCCAGATTAAAATGAGCGCCTGCATGATTTTTACTTAAAGACAGCGCCTTTTTGAATACAGAAATAGCCTCATCGTAATTCTTTTTTTTTGTGAAGGCAACTCCGAGGTTATTATAAGCCTCTCCAAAATTTGGACTGATTTCAATGGCTTTTTTGTATGTGGCAATCGCATCGTCAACCATCTCCTTGCCGACATAGACGGCGCCGAGATTATTATATACCTCCTTAAAGTCTTCTTTGTTTTGTAAGGCTTCTTTATATGAAGAAATCGCTTCGTCACTTTTTCCTGCTAATGCCAGTGATACACCCTTATTGTTATAAAGCATGGCGAGTCCGTTTTTTGTGTCTTTGTGATTAGGGTCTATTGATAATATCCTTTTGTAGGTAAGAATGGCACGGTCTTGTGATCCGTTCGATTCGTAAGTGGATGCCAGATCCAAAAGCATAGGTATGTCTTTGGAGTTGGATTTAGCGGCGTTCTCAAAAGATTGAATAGACTCAGACGTTTGTCCCTTTTTCCTGTAAAGGTATGCAATATTTTTGTGACTTTCCGCAAGATTCGGGTTAATCTCAATGGCCTTCTTGTAAGAGGAAATGGCATCATCGATCATCCCCTTACTGGCATAAGCATTTCCCAGATTGTGAAAAATCCCTGCGTCACGCGGAGTAATGGCTATGGCTTTTTTGTATGACTCAATGGCATCATCAAAAAGGTTCTTGTTATTAAAAATGTTGCCGAGGTTATAGTAAGCCTCAGAGTCATTAGGATTAATATCGAGCACCTTACGAAACTCGAGAACCGCTTCATCGAACAGGGAATTTTTGTAATACAGAATACCCAGATTAAAGTGCGCATTAGTATTGGAAGGTTCTTGCAGAATTATTTTTTGATACTTCTTTATAATTTCACTATCGAGGGTATCAACAGATTCTGCGGATGAAGGAATTGCAATTTTCAGGCATAAGAAGAAAGAGATACCGAAAATACCCGAATAGATATATTTTATGAAGTGCCTGCGCATAGTGCGGTTCCGGAAAATATTTACAATATTTTTCTCAATAAGGTGCGCCTTTCATACTCAGAGGCCTTTTCTTTGTTAATGAGTTCCTTTATTTGGTGAGGATTTCGAATCCCCTTAAACACACGGCTGACACTTCCCGCGTTTATAGTGAGATTGCCGATTTTAAATCGTTTTTGCATCGACCCTTGTTTAATAGAGATATTATTAATATCACAATAGTTTATTTCCTTAAATTTTCTTGAACAATGACCTTTTCTAACCAAAATTCCCTGATTCGTGATTACATATCTCGTTGTGAAGACTGAAAGAATAATATAGATGATATTAATGCCGCTAATCGACAATATACTTAATCCGGCAATAGTATTTATTCCAAATGCGGTAAATGCCAAAAAGACAGAAAACGCTAAAATGGCAAAGATTAACCAATATTGTCGAATAGTGGGTTTGAAGGATTGAATAATTTTTGTTTCTGTTGGTTTAGTAAAAATAGTTTCCTTATTCACGGTTTTTTACAGGTTATTGAGATTTAGCATTTACCATGAAATCCACTCAAATGTGTGGCTTCAACGACTTCTTTTACATTCGATCTGAGTCAGTACCATGTCTGAATTTTTCCAAAAAAGACTTGAGGTATTTTAAGCTGAATTATAGGTAAGGAGGTTAATCATGTCAAGGTAAATGCAGGGTACCCGTCCGTCGCTGGACATTTTAAATATAGAAAAATTACCTCTGCTTTTAATGACGATAAAGCGGACAGCCTGGTTTTATGTAATGAAATGCCCAGCTACCGAAATAGGCAAAACACAAGAGCGTTGCCCAGAAGGACTTTAGAAAATCTGTATATCTGTTATCTTTCGTGTAAAATTCAAGCCCCTTTACAGCCAGGGTAATGAACGCTGGATTCAGCAGGATATCGTTAGTTCCTGGAGGAGAAGTAGCGCCTATGTAATTGATGAGTATGCCAATTACGGCGCTGATAAACAATGAAAGATATATATTCTGTTTAACAACGATAATACTGGAAATAACGAGCGCATGCGATACTATGGACATTATTACATAATAGGAACTTCTATAAAATTCATACGAGGTAATGAAGTAAGGAATAAGAAATATAAATAATATAGCATCATTATCCTGCTTTTTATTGTATGCAAGCAAGAATAACGAAGCAGGAGCAATAAGCTTAAGTACGTCGTTGTCGCTCCAATAACCTATGTCACCAAAAAAAATACAGGCAACGCCAATAATGGTGCCTAAATACAAAATTAATTCCATTCGATACTGCAATCTCATGATCCACCAGACTAAAACAAAAACAATTAAAGATTTTAGTATGGCGAAACATTCTTTAAGCCAAAATACCTCTTCGTAGACATAAATCAGACTTTCGAGAGAATCGAGTATAAGTTCCATAAATTGTATATTGTCTTTTTTGTAACAGTTCACCCCCACCTAAACCTCCCTCTGTCCCTCCTATTGTCTTTTTTTTAGGAAAGTTTTTTACCCCCCCTCTGTCCCTCCTTGCGAAGGGGGGAAAGAGAGGGGTCTTTTGGTTGCAGCTTCGCTGCACCAGGAATTACGATTTCAGATTAAAAATCGTACGTCTGAAATTGTAAATCTTTATCTTACGCCATTTTCAGTTCTTGCTCATCTATGTCAAGCTGTATATCTTGGTTGTTGCTGAGGTATTGTTATTATGAATTTACTTCCAACATCCACGGCACTTTCGACTTTAATGAACCCATGATGAAGACTGACAATGTGTTTAACAATGGAAAGTCCCAGTCCGGTTCCACCCATTTCCCGCGAGCGGGCAGGATCAACACGATAGAACCTTTCAAAAATACGCGGGATATGTTCTTGCGGAATGCCAATGCCTGTGTCTGATATTTCAAACTGAACATATCCATTGACGGGGTTAATCTTCAGACCTATCCGACCACCTTTAGGTGTATATTTTATAGCATTATCGAGTAAATTGGTCAGCAACTGGCGCAAAAGATATTCATCTGTTTCAATCATGGGTATATGCTGGGGCATATCCAGCTCAAAAGTCTGGTCTCTTCCCACACAGCTTTCCTTATAATGAGAAAAAATATCTTCAATACACGGATGTATGTCCACATGGTGAAGTTCTATCTTTAAATCGTTGGAGTCTAATTTAGATAATTCCAGGATATCCTTAATCAGGTTATCAAGTCTCTGAGTATGTTTCATTATAATACCGAGAAATTCACGCATAGACGCATTATCTGTATCGTTATTTTCAAGCAATGTTTCCACATATCCCTTGATAGAAGCAAGTGGAGTTCGCAATTCGTGTGATACGTTGGCTACAAATTCCCTGCGTGTGTTTTCAAGTTTCCTCAATTCCGTAATATCATGAAATACGAGGAGAATTCCGTATGTATTTTTATCAATCTGAATAGTGGAAAGGTGCATTTGTAATAATTTCTTTTCCGGAGAAAGGATTTCAATTTCAGAGGTCGTCGTCGCCTGAGTTTTATCCCCCATCTTAACCGATGACCATATTACTTCTCTGACCAGACTGCACAACTTCTCATTTCGTATCTTTTCCCACAGATAGGCTTTGTTCAATATAACCTTTGATATACCAAACATGGTTTTTGCCGCATTGTTGATAAGAATAATTCTTTCCTGGAGGTCTGTTGTTATAATTGCATCATTCATGTTGGCCATGATGGCGTCGAGTTTATTTTTATCGTCTAGAATGGTTTGCATCCTGGATTGAAGCTCAGTTCCCATAGTATTAATTGCATTTGCCAGGTCTCCTATTTCACCTGAAGAATCGATCTCTGCTTTCCTGGCATAGTTTCCCCGCGCAAAGCTTTGCGCAATTTGAGTTATGTTTAGGAGAGGCGATGTATTTATTTTAATAATGACAAAACCTATAGCCAGAGTTATCGCAAACGTAATGAGTATGTATAAAATCAAATGATTAATTGGCAATGCATTGTATTCCAAATGTTTGGTTAACAAATTCATTTGATATCCTTTTATGACCTTACTCACAAAATACCCTGCCAGGCTCAGACATCCAGATAAAAGGACGACATAGCTGATAAAAATCTTCCAAAATAATTTATTTTTGAACATCACGAGTTATTCCTTAAATTTATAGCCGATTCCACGGATCGTAACTATACGGTTCGCATAGGCTTTTAACTTTTTCCTCAATGACGCAATATGAACGTCCACCGTCCGGTCAATGACAAACGTTTCAGACCCTGAAACTGCGTCGAGCAGTTGATCCCTTGTAAAAACACGCCCCGGTTTACTGGCAAGCTGATGAA
>Ga0209324_10002855_pt1 | contig 11866 bp, 12 predicted proteins | sample Rifsed19ft3_FD_184015 | JGI IMG/M metagenome (GOLD analysis project Ga0209324, IMG submission 184015) | Soil microbial communities from Rifle, Colorado, USA - sediment 19ft 3 (version 2) | ecosystem: Environmental > Terrestrial > Deep subsurface > Rock core/Sediment | place: Rifle, Colorado...
GTCGAGTTCTGCACCTGAACGTATTTCCAACGTCGCGTATTTGACGTCGCCCATTTCCTCGGCTTCTTTCACTCGGTCTACGACTTGACTGTCAAGATTCTCGTCTTGGAAGACTTTCTTTGCGAACCTTGGTTCAACTGGAACGCTGAGCCAGAGTTTCTCGTCCAAGTGTACCCAAGCTAGGTCGGAACCTCTTACTCGGTAGGCTGGACACCAGTCTCCTCGCAGTTCGTCTATCTCAATTGATTCTTCAACTTCAGGAAGTGCTGTCACAGCGGACCTTAGATCCGTGAAGTATTTCCTTTGCTTAGGTTTGATTCGTGCGAGAAACTCCTGCAATCCTGTTCTTGCCTCTCCAAGTCAGAGTAAAATCGCTTCTACTGAGCTATTTGAATCTGACGAGTGCCTGCTGACCACAGTGAAAAGTGAAAGTTGCTCAACGACTAGGCGAATCTAGAGTATGCTTCCTGCAGCTCTGCTTTGAATTTGCGGTGCCATTCTGGAAAGGTTTCTGGTGATGTTGGGTAGTTCATGTAGTGTTGGACCAGCTTTCTGTTCTTTTCTGCAGCGTAATGAAGCCCCCTCGCGAATGCGAGCTTGGGAAGCACCCAGAGAAGTTTTGCCGGATTTCCAAAACCGACTTGTTTGAACTCTGGGTGCTCCCTACGTATTATCCTGTCAACGTCATCTTGCCCCAGAAAATGCTTCATGCCATAGTTGAGATCAGCGTTACTGATTGTTTGCAGAAAGCGGCGGAGGATCTCGGAGCTTGCCATGCGAAAACCGTAAGTCTTCACATACTCTGTGTTGAATTTCCATAAACCACTTTCAGAAGTGTCCTTTGACTGCATGGCCTCGGCCGCTACACGGCCTGCGATTGTGCTCGCGTAGATAGCTGGGCCGATTCCTCCAGCATCGATCGGCCGTGGCATCCAAGCCGCGTCACCAACAATCATGTAACCATTCGCAACCATGCAATCGTTCTGCCTTCTGACCGGAACCTGCCAGCTTCCCTTCGCATTCCCAACATCTTCGGGACTATCAGCTAGCTTCCAGTTCTTGATTACCGGGTTCAAGCGGATGTATTCATCGATCAGGGACTGCAATGTGTCATTCCTCCCCAGCCTCCTATTTCTCGCGTCAAGCAGTCTTTTCTGAACACCTAGACCAATGTTGACCTTGTTCTCACCCTTCGGAAAAACCCAAGCATACCCTCCGGGCGCAATTTCTTGGTCTAAGTGAATTATGGCAAATTCAGGATCGAAGTATGTACTGTTCCTTTCGCCAAGCTCAAATGTGAGGATATAACGACCAGTAGATTCCATGTCGTTCTCTTTATCGATCTCTTTCTCGATGTAGCTTTTGATCGGTAACCCAGTTCTAAGTCGAGATGCGGAACCAGTGGCGTCGACAACTAGTTTGGCCGTTTTCTTGAAGGTCACGTTGTCTTTTGCGGATCTGCAGTGAATTCCTCTAATGAATCCGTCCTCTGCGGTAAGCCCCTCAGTATAGGTTTCGAAGAGGAACTCGACTCCCATCTTCTTTGCATCGTTCATTTGCTTTTGTGGGAGGAGTTTGCGGTTCAGAACATAGCCATCGCCGTCGAACATTGCCTTCGAGGCGTGATCTGGGGAGTAGGCGACCACGCCGTGGACAGCGTGTTCAAGTTCCGGTTTGCTGTAGCGAATACCAACCTCCTTCGCAAGAAAGTCGAGACTGCCCTGGCTCACAGCATCCCCACAGATCCATCCACTAGCCGTCTTCTTTCCAACTTCTGATCCTGGGTTTCTATCAATAACCAGGATTTTCAAGTTCTGATTTGAGTGTTTCGCCGCCGAGGCAGCGGTTATCATGCCTGCAATTCCGCCTCCGGCTACTATCACATCGTAGTCTGGCTCCATCGGTAGGGACGCATCCTTAACGTGCAGTTTGTTGTAACATCAGGCTTCCACACAAAAACGTTCAGGTTGGATTTGCCGTGGCGCGAAAGATCAACCGACTGAAGAATGTATGTGCGGCGATTCGGCACGAGGAAATAGCCCGAGTAATGAAAGAGAAAATCACGGAAATCAGGTTAGAGAAATGAAAGGAAGACGGGGAAAGAGGGTAGGCGAAGCTGGTGTAGCTTACTTGCCCATGATCATGCCGTTCTCGATTGTCAGTAGTTCGGAGCTTGGAGTGTTGAGCGCTCCGAGCGGACAACCGCATCCGGAAGCATGGCCTTTGCCCTTCCTGAGTGTCCCTTTGTAGAGTCCTTGTTCTATCGTTGTGTGGTGCTCGCGTTCCCACTGTTCGATTGGGATTCCGTACTTTGGTTGGATAGCATCTCTGTACCATTCTGGGATTACGTTGAATGCGCAGAATGGGATGATTCTCATGTCTGGGCTTAGGTAGTGTATGTCGCATCTTCGCAGGCGTTCTTCGTCGTGGTTGTACTTGTCCATGAAGTGCATCATGCCGAGGAACATTGACTTGTGGTGGAATGCTCCGAGGGCGCCGTAGTCGTTCTTGACGAGGGCGTTGAAGAGGAGCTTACTAAGCGCCAATCCCTTAGGCTGCTTGTTTCTGTCGATGAAGGTCCCCATCTTGGCGAGAACCTTCGCCACGACTAGGTACTTGTTCTTACCGGATTTGAGTTCGTCCGCCTTCTCCTCAAGGTATTCGAGCATACCTTCAAGGTCCACGAATGAGGCGATTGGCACGAGCTTGTCACCGTCTTTGAAGACGTATGTCCCTGCACCGCATGCGAAGTGGATTGAGAGCTCGTAGCGTGGCCGCTTTGTGAGGGCTTCGACGAAGTGTGTGATTGGGACGCAGCTTGGGACGGGGAACCATGATTCCCTGTCGACTTCGCCGTTCGTCTGTTCTTCTATGCGTTGAATGCAGTCGGGGATGGTTATTCGGTACTTCTCGCGTTCTGTTTTCGATAATCTACCTGTTAGCGATACCGGTTGGAAGTTTACGGCATGGATGACGTCCATGTTCCTTTGACCGAATCTGATCAAACCACCAAGTTCGTGGTCGTTAATGCTCTTGATGACTGTTGGGACGAGGACGATTCCAAGCGCTACTTTTCTGCAGTTTTCTATTGCGATGGGTGCTTCCCAGTGGTTCTTGGGGTTGGTTCTGGGTGTTACGCCGTCGAAGCTCATGTAAACGGTGTTGACACCAGCTTCTCTGACGCGTCTCGCCATGTCTGGGTCTTGGGCGAGGTTGATGGCGTTGCTGTTCAGTTGAATGTGTTCGACGCCTTCTTCTCTGCATATCCGGACGATGTCGACTAGATCATCGCGAAGAGTTGGTTCGCCACCGGTGATCTGAATTGCATTACCTGGAACGGGTCTCTCTGCACGTAGCGTCTGGACCATTTGACGTATTGTGTCCTGGGTTGGTTCGTAGACGTATGCACCTTCGACGCCTTTCTTGGCGTAGAAGAAGCAGTACCAGCAGGTTAGATCGCAGCGGTTCGTAATTACCAGATTAGTCAGGCCAGAATGGCTTAGGTGGCTTGTGCATAAGCCACAGTTCGTTGGGCATGCGCACTTTTCTAACGGGACGTTCGGGTTCTCAATACCTTTCCCGTTGTGTGAGAACTTTGCGAACTTGTAGTACATGTCCGCGGAGCCGAAGTAAAGTTCCTCGACCTCGCCGTGATCGGGACATGTCTTTGCTATCCAGATTTTGCCTTCGCGTTCGAAGACATTGGCTGGAAGAATCTTGTTGCAGTCGGGACAGATGCTTCTGGTTTCTCGGATGAGTTTAGTCTCAGTCCTTTCTAATTGAATAGTTTCCACTTTTACCACCGTACTAGGTGAACTAGGGGGCGGGTTGGGTTTTTAGTATATTAATGGTTTCCAAACCAAAACTAAGGTGAAAGGTGGGTTCTCGCCGTAATTTCCGCCTAGAATGGGTAGGCTAAACAAGTTCAGGCTTCCTCCGAGAGTCAAGAAATGCTCGCTTCCCCTTCAGAGGGAGGGGGGGTGGGGGGCTTAGTTTTGTGGGGACAACATGTTACTTTGCAATGGGCGGAAACCTTGTTATTCTTTCTGATCTGCTTTCCCTGCAATCGATTATGTCTGATTTCCGGACATAGTCTTGTAGCATATCCATTCTGACGGTTCGTCAAGGGGGAAAGGACAAAACGCGAAATAGAGGTAAACCCTTATTTCCCACAATTTCAAGATTTGCGTGCCAACGTACACTAGAGCGCGCATAACGATGAGTTTAGTGGAAGTCGACTCACGATACAGGGTGACTTTGACAAGTGACGTTCGGAAAATGGTTGAGGTTAGGAAAGGCCAGCGCGTTTACATTGTTCCCAAAGGAGACAGCTTTGTTGTCATTCCACTTAGCGACGATGTTGACTCGCAACTTCAGAAACTAATAGGAAATGTCAAGTTCAACAAGGCCGCTAGGAAGAAAGCTGAGACATTTCTATTCAAGCAGGCAAGATAGTTGTCCTACGTGGCGGACACAGAGTTTCTATTCTCGCTCAGACCTAGAGATCGGTGGACAAAGCCGACACGTAAAATTCTTCGAAAAGTCCGCCAACACGGAATCCAAGTCCGCCTCCTGGAATCTGCGGTTCAAGAAATGAGGGCAGTCCTTTTTTCCCAAGGAAAAAGCCACCGGGATGCATATAGGAGCTTGATCCTCATCAAGACGAAACTCACAAAACATGGGATTCTGGAGGAACCAACAACCATCGACGATTACATCTTGGCAGACAAGCTCCGCGAAGAGCACGCTGAACTAACATACTTTGACTCGCTTCACGCAGCAGCCGCGCTCAGACTGAATACGATCTTGCTCACTAACGACAATGTCTACGCTCGCTGCGAAGTCAAGACAATAACGTTTGAGGAGTTGGCGAGGTAAGCACGACAGAACATAATGTCTTAGAGATCGAAAACTGATTTTCGCCAATTCCCCCAAAAAGTCCCATCTTGCACTTCGGTGCTCGTCCGGTAAGCAATTCTGCGGGACAGCATGTTACTCTGCGGCAAACGCGCCAGGAGAATCGACTACAGGTAAACCTCATCTGAGGGCCAGTATGTGGCCCAGTCTGTTCGAGCAGTAGCGAGGTAATTGTCGGACAATCAATCTCGAATTGTCGGACAGTCCGTTAGTGATCGAATCTATCCTTGTGAGTATGTGCCCCTGCATCTTTCTTGTGTGACATTTCCGCCGTCGTTGACAATGTGCGTATCCATTATGTGGCGGGATCATACGCTTTCGACATAGCTATTATTCATCGTAAACCTCACTACTGAGGAGATGACTTTGAGCGAGAGCGCGAAAACTCCGAGCGAATCTTTGACAACTGTCTCCAGAATAATGATGCCTATGGACGCCAACGTTGCCGGCAACGTGTTCGGTGGAACAATTCTGAGGCTGATTGATGAGGTGGCGTCCATAGTTGCTTTCCGACACGCACGAAAGAACGTAGTAACGGCATCCATCGACCGAATGGACTTCCTAGGTTCTGTTTTCATCGGTGACCTACTGCGACTGAACGCCTCCATCAACTATGTCCACAGAACATCAATGGAGATTGGAGTTCGCGTAGAGGCCGAGAACCCATTGACCGGCCAAGTCAGACATACGGGCACATGCTTCCTAACCTACGTTGCTCTTGACAAGAATCGGCAACCCACTCCTGTCCCACCACTAACTCCCGAAACTGAAGAAGACAAACGCCGCTGGGCAGAGGCAGAAGTTAGACGAAACCTGCGATTGCATCAAATAGGCAAGGCCTCTAACTAAACTCCCGGGACGCTCCTCGGAAAGCTTCAAGAGCGCATCCCCACGCTACGTACTTCTTAAAGGCGCGAAGAATGATCGGAGTCGTCATAACCTTCGATGATGCTGAGAACAAGGCATGGATAACAGTCTCTGAAACAGACTTGGATCGGCTCATCGGTCACGATGCAACTTTTCAATTTACCAAGACGAAAGATTTCAAGGGAAAAGTCATCGGCGTAGAAACCGATTTTCTGGTTGTGAAATTCGACGAACCTCCTCTAGGCCTTGGGCAAGGGAGTCAAGTTGCCATTTCAGACTAGATGGTCAAGGTAAACTCAAGAACACGTCAATCTCGGTGTGGAATTAGAGAGCCTGTCCATCTCGGCTTTTGCACCTGAACGGAAGCTGAGCGGTACTTATAATGCGGGGTGCATTCGCTGTAAATGTGGCACATTAGTGTACGATGTGGACGTTTGAGGCGGGGCCTGTGATAAGAAATATGGATAAAGACTGGCGCGAACGCGTCGTCAAGAACAATCTTGACTTGATCATACTCAGGCTCCTGAGCTCCAAACCCAGATGGGGATATGAGGTCAACATTGCTATACGAGACAAGTTTAGGGTCTACCTCAGCGCAGGGACACTGTATCCGCTACTCCACTCCCTTGAAGAAGAGGGGCACATACAGGGCGAATGGGAATCGGAGAAAGGTCGAGGAAGAAGAATTTACAAGATCACAGAAACCGGAATCAGCTTCCTAGAAGCTGGAGAAAAGGCAACGCTAGAACTAGCTCGACTCATGCAAAGTGAGGCCACTGAACCGAAGAGTTAGACTGCTCGAACAGAGAACCATGTTCTAGTTCATGAGCAGACCAATTGCCGGCATTACTGTGTTACAGTTGGGCCCAAGTGAGGTACAGTTCAGCGGTTTTCGAAAGCAATATCAATAGCTCAATGACCTCCAAGCGGCGAATCTAGAATGCAGATCCCGAATTCAGCCTCGAAAGCAATCAGATTCTTCAGGAAGAATCCGACAGCCCGCGTCATACTGATTATTGCTGTGCTATTCGTCGCGACTTATGGTAGCGTCGATGTTCTCAGGATCGGTTTGAGGACGGAATCCCCGTTGATGGTGGTTTCTTCTGAGAGCATGGTGCCAACGTTGAATGTGGGCGACATCATTCTAGTTCGCGGAATCGACCCGTACCAGATAACAGTGGGGACCATCATCATCTTTCACAGTCCAAACAACTACGAAATGCCGATAGTGCACCGCGTAATCGAAGTTAACAAAGAAGGAAATTCAATTTTCTTCCGGACCAAAGGCGACCACAACCCGGGACCGGATGGGTGGAGAGTTCCTGCTGAGAACTTGATGGGCGTGTATGTTGGGAGAATTCCTTATGTGGGTCTTCTGAGCCTGCAGCTACGCGGCCCCTTGGGGATCACTCTCATAGTGCTATTGGTTGCGTTGATCATCGCAATCGAGTACAATGAATCCAAGGGAGCCGCGAAGCGGACTTCCAAGTAGTGGGATCGGTTTTCAGTCGCCTGTCGTCACGAGCTCGCCGACTATGGCTGTGTGCGTACGCAAAACGCCTTCTAATGTTTGGATCCTTGTCCGAACCGTCCCGGTCAGGCTGTTGATGTCCGACGCCTCAAGAAAAGCGATAATGTCAAACATGCCTGTGACTGGGTGAGCCGTCTTGACGCCTTCAATCTTCGAGATTTGTTCCGTGATCACCCTGGATTTTCCTGGCGTAATTTTGATGAGAACGTAGGCCCCAATTTTTCTTTTGTCGGCCATAGAATAATCGCCGGATAATTCTCGGTGCTGCGCCTCTATTTTGATTCCTCGGAGATGACGGCTTTCTCTTTTGATTCGTAGGCGATGAGGACTTTCTCTTCGAGAGTGTCCTGGAGTATGTTGACTGCTCTGTGAACTTCGGTTTCCTTCTTTGCTCCTGTGCATACGAGTTTGCCGCTGGCGAAGAGGAGTATGACGACCTTGGGGTCATCCATTCTGTAGATCAGGCCCGGGAATTGTTCGGGCTCGTACATTGTACGTTTTAGGGAGTAGGTGGACTTCTCAAGGTCTATGGCACCTCCAAGCCCAGCGGAGGCTACGATGTTTTGGATCATGATTTCAGGTTTGCCCAGAATGACTATGCCGTTTCGCTTGAGTTCATCAACAACCTTCATCACTGCCTTTCTAGCTTGGCGTTCAGATTTTGCTCCGGTGCAGACCATTTTCCCTGAACTGAAAATCAAAGTCGCCGTCTTCGGCTTCTTTAAGCGGTAAACCAATCCCGGAAACTGTTCAGGTCGATATTCAACGCCCGGAAAGACACGAACGATAGAATTCAAATCAATATTCTGATGGAGCGTCGCAGATGCGACGACGTTTTCAACGTTGATGAAGACTTTCTTACTCAGCAGATTTGCCACCTTATATAGGCGACTATTTAACCACCCGTAACTCCCATCCATATATAAGCCTAGGCTGTCCCGGTTCTGTTCGATCCGAGGCGCTTCTAGGTTATTGTTCGGTCGGCGGCGCTTTCAGTCTGTCCCTTACTTGCTCAGAGAGTTATGCCTCTACTCGAATGGGGCCGCTGCGTTTCGGCTAGTGCTTCAAGCGTTTCTTGATTGAGATGATACCGAAGAACGCGGCGAGAAGTGAGGCTATGAGCGGCAAGGCGTAGGTTGGATATTCTGGGATGGGTGTTACCCAGTTCACGGTGACGTCAGCATTTCCAAAGTTGCCTGCATTGTCGAATGCAACAACCACCACAGTGTAGGAGCCGGGCTGCGAGTACGCGTGGTACTGGACTTCGCTCACTTGGCTTTGGCAACAGTATGGAACATCCAAGACGGCGCCGTCGCCAAACTGCCAGACCAATCTTGTGATCCAGAAGCCTGGGGTGGTTTTGGCATTAACCCCGAACGAGTATGCTTGTGGTGGCTGATTTGTTAACTGTATAGAATCGAACATGACCTGCAAAGCACCGCCTGTAGTCACCTGATAGTTTGTTGTCGTGGTCCGCGTGAAGGAGATGCTCGTCGTGCCTGATGCGATGTCGGTTGTTGCATGTGCAGCTAGGCTCATGAACCCTAGCACAGCGGCTAGGAAGATCATGAAAGCAATTAGGGAGCGTGCTTTCAAGTCCGTTCAAGAGCAGTCCCGGTAGCTACGCTGATAAACCTACCCGGAAAGAGACACAAGGTGATGTTATTTTGAAACAGACAGGGCTCTAAGGGTTAACAGAGCCATTGCACACGTCGTGTGCATTCCTGAAAGAGGGTACTGATGCTCTGAGAATGCGCGGAATATGCTCTCAGAGCAGGCTAATTTCATGCTCTTGCTCGTCGACGACGCATCACTGCTAATGTTGCCAAGCCCAAGGCTACGCCGGCTATGATGGACTCGATCGGGAAGCCTGGTATAGCTGGCATTACCAGAGGGGTAGTTGTACTGCTCGATGATTCTGTCACGGTCACTGTCGCTGCTGATGTTGAGCTCGATGTTTCGCTTGCTGTGATGCTTTCAGTCGAGCTTGTAACTTCGCTACTCGATGTTACAACTGAAGATGTGCTAGTCTGCGTTGCAGTCGTCGAGCTGACCGTGCTTGAGACCACACTTGTGCTTGTAGAGCTTGAAGTTGTGCTTTGTGTGGTTGTTGTCGTCCCCCCGCCACCTCCTCCACCGCCTGTCGGTGGATTCAGAGGGTCAAGATGGAAGATTCCGGACAGTGTTCCGCCGTTGATCGGTTGTCCCACGGCAAAGCCGTCTTCGGGGCCTCTAACGTACACGGAATAGAGCGCAAGGCCAGCGGCTCCTAGTGGCGGAGCGAGAGGTGTGTTCGTCCACGACGCCCCGTCCCAATGCGCCATGATCAGACTTGCTGCAGCGGTCTCGCCTACAGCCCACCCGTCACCGTTCCCAGCACCAACACCGTAAGTGTCTACGGAAACAGATCTCAGAATCGCAGTTCCAGGATCACCAGTAACCTGCCCTGTGCCGCCGCTCCATGACGTGCCGCCGTCAATAGTGGATACAATTGTAGCTGAATCACCGACAATCCAACCATGATTCGAATCAGTGAAATAGACGCTGTAAAGGTTCTGGGCTACGATACCCGGGATCCCTATTACTGACCATGTAGGTACGCCTGCAACTATTGCGAGTTTTACAACTGTTCCTCCGTTGCCTACAGCCCATCCAGCATTCAAGTTCGAACCAGGATTGCTGATGAAGACGCTATTCAATTGCGGCACTCCGGGCACAGTTGTGTGAACGGTCCAACTTCCGCCTTGGTACCTCAGAATCTGTCCACCAGTGCCAACCGCCCAACCGTCACCGCTTGTGCCTCCGCTGATCATGTATACGGATCGAAGACTGCAGGCACATGCCAAGGCCACAGGTTGCCCGGTCCAGCTACTGCCGTCCCATTTCAACGCCTCCGGTACGGTATCACCGGCGTTTCCTCCGACAGCCCAAGCCTCACTAGAGCTCAGCATGAATATGCCCCATATGTTCGGAGTTATGACATTGAGAGTGGCCACACCTGCTCTGTGCCACTTGTTGCCATCCCAATGTATCAACGAATGAATACCGCTTACTGCGTCGAAGAGACCGCCCGCCCACGCGTCGTTCGAACTCTTCATGTAAACAGCGTTTAGCTGAGTGCTCTGTGTGATGCTGGTGCTTCCTCCCCAACACGGGCTAGGAACGCCGGGACAGCTGGAGTTCTCGGTGTGCAGTATTACCCCTTCTTCGCCAACAGCCCAACCGTTGCTTCCGCTCGGGAAGCTTAGCCCAAATAGATCTATCCCTGTTCCTACGGCCGTTTGCAGTGGTCCTGTTAGAGCCAGCCACGCATTGGCTCCCCCCAAAGTCGTGGAATGAAGTATTCTTCCCATGTCACCAACAATCCATCCCTCACTGTTGCTAGTCAAAAACACGGACCGCAAACTGGTTCCTGGCGCGGCTCCTGGACTGACCGGACCTGTCCAAATTCCAGTCGTGAAATGCCAAATGACGCCATCAGCGCCATCAAAGCCAACTGCCCATGCATCTGCAGGATTGCTGCGATCGACAAAGACGGCGTTGAAAGTGACCCCGGCACTGATTACGGCATCAGACCACGCTCCTCCGTTCAAGCGGGCAATGACGCCAGCATTGCCGACTGCAAAGCCAGCAAGAGCACCGGCTTGATCAACGTACATGTACACGCCGAAGAAGGTTCCCGCTAAGGCACTCGTGAATTGAAGCGTCCACCCTCCCCCCGCCTTCGGATTTCCGTTGAAGGCGTAGATGACCCCAAATCCTCCCGCGGATTGACCCACCGCGTAAGTGAGTCCAGAAGAAAAGCTCGGTCCGCCCGGACAACCCAAACCGTAAGGCGGAGAGTGACACACCATGAAAACAGAAAGCAGCCTCGTTCCTGCTGCGAGGCCGGTCGTGACGGGGGTCAGTGCCGAACCATCCCAGTAGAGAGCCGCTGCAGAACCAGCCTTTTCTCCAACAATCCAGCCGTCCGTCCCATCCCCATTCGGACCGCATAGACCAACACTCGGTGCGCCTGGGGCGGTGCAGAAGTGAACAGCACGGTACGTAACGGGCGAAGCGATGGGGGAACCCATGATCTGCCAAGAGAATCCGTCGTAGTGCGCGATAAGAGGATCACCCGTTCCAAGATCCCCACCAACAGCCCAGCCGTCTCCGGCCCCGATCGCACCCGTTCCTCCGTTCCGGACGTAAGTGCCGAAGAACTCTCCCGTCACAGCGGGGGCGTAGTTTGCGGGGTTGATGTCTCGCCATCGTCCGAAGGTTATGGCGCTGTTGACTGAGGCGAAACTTGCAACTAAAAGAACCGTAACGACTCCAATGGCCAAGCCTAGTGGAATTCGCCTACTCATCTGTTACCGGCCTCTCCTAACCTTTGAGTGCTTATAAGCGTTTTCATGTGCCACACAACTACACCATATTTCATTTTCGCTCAAACTCCTTCAAGTACTTCCTCACTGCTTCGCGAATAACAAAGGATCGTGAAGGGACTTTGTCCTCGTCAACCATCTCATCGATCCTGTCGAGAAGCTGAACGGGTAGTGTGGCGGT
>Ga0209324_10002857_pt1 | contig 11860 bp, 9 predicted proteins | sample Rifsed19ft3_FD_184015 | JGI IMG/M metagenome (GOLD analysis project Ga0209324, IMG submission 184015) | Soil microbial communities from Rifle, Colorado, USA - sediment 19ft 3 (version 2) | ecosystem: Environmental > Terrestrial > Deep subsurface > Rock core/Sediment | place: Rifle, Colorado...
GGCCGGCACGGCCAGCGCCAGGACCAGCAGGAACGCGAGGCTCCAGACCACCATGCTCTTCCGACTCATCGTCCTCATCGTCGTTTCTCCTCGTCCACGTGCTGGATGATCGAGTCTGTGCTTCCTTGGGTCCGGCAAGATGCAAGCCAAGTACCAGGTAACACCATCTATAACTATATGATTATAAAGACAAAAAAAGCGAAATTTCCGGACAAAATTCGGGGCCTTTGACCATCTCCTGACCACCCTCAGGGGACAAGCCGCGCCCGTGGGCAAAAAGTCACTGAGATTTCAGTCGGTTGCGGCCGTGACGCGGAGGCACACGGAAGCGGTCAGAAGCTTAACGCTGGCCGGAATTCACCCAGGGCTGGTCGTCAGGCGTCAAGCGCCTGGGTCGTCACGGTGGCTCCCGGCCTGGCCGGGAACTTCACCGTGAACGTCGAGCCGCGGCCGATCTCGCTCCGCACCTCGATGGTCCCGCCGTGGCTCTGCACGATGCCGAGGCTCACCGAGAGGCCGAGCCCGGTGCCGCTCACGTCGGGCTTGGTCGTGAAGAAGGGCTCGAAGATCCGGTCGAGGTGCTCGGCCGCGATGCCCGTGCCCGTGTCCACAACCTCCACCTGCACCATATCCCCGCTCTGCGAGGAGCGTAGCGTGAGCTTGCCGCCGCCCTTCATGACGTAGACGGCATTGTTGATGAGGTTCAGGAACACCTGCTTGATCCGCGTGGCGTCCACCTCGACCGGCGCGAGCCCCTGGCCGTACTCCGTCTCGAGCGTGACCGCCTCGAGGACGCCCTGGCGGCGCACCATCGCGACGGTCTGCTCGAGGACCATGTTCAGGTCCACGATCTGCGGGACGAACTCGCGCTGGCGGCTGAAGTGGAGCAGGTCGCGCACGATGTCCCGCGCCCGCCCCGCCTCCTCCTGGATCAGGTCGAGCTCCTCGCGCATCGGCTGCCCGTGCGGGATCTGCTCGGCCAGGTAGGAGGCGAACCCGAGCACGCTCGTGAGCGGATTGTTGATCTCGTGGGCGATGTTGGCCGCGAGCTCGCCGATGGCCGCGAGCTTGGTGGACTGGACGAGCTGGGCCTGGGTGCGCTTGAGCTCCGCCATCTGCTGCTTGACGCCCTCGTACAGGTGCGAGTTCTGGCTCGCGACCGCCGCCTGGACCGAGATGGCCTCGGCGAGCCTCAGCTCGTCGGGCGTGAAGTGGTGGGACTCCCGGAACCACGCGAGCGCGAACCCGCCGATGGGGGTGCCCTTCCAGCGCATGGGCTGGACGAACAGGGACTTGTGGGCCAGGAGCCGCCCGAGCGGGTGGTCGAGCCGCGGATCGCTCTGGCTGTCGCTCGAGTAGATGGCGCCGTCGAGCTGCCGCACCCGGTCGATCAGAGGGTCGTCCAAGGCGATCTGCGTCGCCGTGAGCGCCTGGAGCACCTCCTTCGGCACCCGGTAGCCGACCATCGGCACGAAGCAGGTGCCGTCCTGGGTGAGGAGCCACGCGCCGCCGGTGTCGGCGCCGAGCGCGCGCACGAGCGCGCGCGTGCAGCGCCGCAGCACCTCGCTGAGCTCGAGCGTGGAGCTGGCGTCCTGGCTCACCGCGAGGAGCGTCCCGGTATCCCGGAGCCGGTGCTGGACCCCCTCGTAGAGCCGAGCGTTCTCGACGGCGATCGCGACCTGGTCGGCGACGATCTTGAGGAGCTGCTCCTCGTCGGCCTTCGCGCCCGGCGGCATGACGTGCCGCGCGACCATCACACCGAGCTGGCGGTCGCGCACCGTGAGCGGCAGCGTCCACTCGACCTCGGCCCAGTCGTCCATGGGCTCCACGCCCGAGCCCGCGAGCACGCTGCGCGGCTGGTCCGTGGCCTCGCCGCGCACGACGACACGGACCCCCGGCGGCTCCTCGATGTCGACCCGCAGGCTCGTCGTCCCGATCGCCCGGGAGACGCCGCGCAGCAGCCGCTCGAGCATCTCCGTGATGCCCAGCTCAGAGGTGATGTCCTGGACCGCGTGGTGCAGGTCGGCGAGCTGGCTCGCGCGGCGCACGAAGTGCTGGTTGAGCCGTTTGAGCTCCTCGACCTGGTTCAGCAGCCGATAGACCAGGCGCTGGTTGAGCTCCCGGAGGTACACGCCCTCCTCGCGCCCCTCCACGCGCTCGCGCTTGCCGGCGAGGAACTCCGCGACCTGGCGCGGGAAGGCGTCCACGTTGATCGGCTTCTGGATGTAGCCGTCGCAGCCGGCCACCAGCGTCCGCTGCCGGTCGCCCTGCATCGCGTAGGCGGTGACCGCGATGACCGGCGTCGCGGCGAGGTTGGGGAACGACTTGAGGATCGCGACGATCTCGTAGCCGTCGACGCCGGGCAGGTTGATGTCGAGCAGGACGAGCGCGGGTTGCTCGCGGACCGCGGTCTCGATGCCCCCCAGGCCGTCCTCGGCCTCCACGATCGCGTAGCCGGCGGCCTCGAGGACCGCGCGGACGAGCATCCGGTTCTCCCGGTTGTCCTCGATGTAGAGGATCTTCGGCTTCTGGTCTGTCACGCGTACCGACATACGGGCCCCTGTCCCCTCAGACGAGTGCAAAAGGCAGCGTGAAGTGGAACGTGGATCCCCGGTTCTCGCGGCTCTCCGCCCAGATGCGCCCACCGTGCAGCTCGACGAACTTCTTGCTGATGGCCAGCCCCAGCCCCGTGCCGCCCGCGCCGCGCGCGACCGGGTTGTCGAGCTGCTGGAACGGCTCGAACAGGCGCGCCAGGTCCTCCTCCCGGATGCCGATGCCGCTGTCGGCCACGCTCACGTGGACGGCGTCCGGCTCGGCCACGACACCGACCACGATGCGCCCCTGCGCCGTGAACTTGATCGCGTTGGATAACAGGTTGAGGAGGATCTGCTTCACCTTCGTGCGGTCCGCCGTCACGCGGGGCAGCTCGAGCGGCACGTTCTTCTCGACCTTGAGCTGCTTGCCGCGGGCGAGCGGGACCGAGGACTCGATGCACTCGTCGATCACGTCGTGCAGGTCCAGCTCCTCCGAGAGCATCTCGAGCCTGCCGGCCTCGATGCGCGAGAAGTCGAGGATCCCGTTGATGAGCTGGAGCAGGTGCGTGCCGCTGTTGTGCACGGACCGGATGTACGTCTCCTGCCGCTCGGTCAGCTCGCCGTCCAGGCGGTTGAGCAGGACCTTCGAGAAGCCGATGATCGAGTTCAGCGGCGTGCGCAGCTCGTGCGACATGCTGGCGAGGAACTGCGACTTCAGGCGGCTCGCCTGCATGAGCTGCGCGTTGGAGCTGGCGAGCTCCTCGTACAGCCGTGCGTTCTCGAGGGAGATCGCGACCTGGTTCGCGAGCACCGAGAGCACTTCCAGTTCCTGCTCGTCGAAGATGTCGCCGGAGAGCTTCTCGCCCACGAGCAGGATGCCGGTCAGCTTGTTCTCGATCTTGAGCGGCACGATCAGGGAGGCCTTGATCTCCTCCAGCTCGGCCTCGGCGGTCTCGAAGTACTCGGCGATCGCCGGGTTCAGCCGCGCCTCCTCCTTGACCAGCAGGCGGCCCGTCTGGTTGAGCCACTGCACCACCGGGCTGTCGACGGGGATCACGGTGACGCCCGCCCCCTCGCCGAGGCTCGTCTCCTCGCGATAGACGGCGAAGGCGCTCTGCTCGGCGTCGTAGACCATCAGCACGCAGTGGGTGAGCGGCACGCCGCGCACCAGGCCGTGGACGAGCGTCTCCATCAGGCGCCCGAAGTCGAGGATCGTGCTCATGCGCTTCGAGAGGTCCAGCAGCGTCTCGTAGCAGCCGCGGCGGCGGCTGAACATCAGGCGCTCGATCTGCTCCTCGATCCGGTGGCCGAACGGGCTCATCAAGAGCGTGATGAGGAAGCCGAGCGGCAAGATGACGAAGAGCGGGTTGATCTGCTCCCAGTCGGCGACCTGTTCGGCGCCGACGAGGACCGAGGTGAGCAAGCCCCACACCAGGAGGTAGATCGCGCCCTTCTTGACCGCGACGTTCACGTCGAACAGGCGGTAGCGCACGATCGACGTGCCGAGCATCAGCGCGAACACCATGTTCGCGGGGATGCCCATCGGGTACACGAGGTCGGCCGCCGGGACGAACCGGGCGAGGATGAACCGGGCGAAGTCGATGACGCCGCCGGCCAGGCTGACCATCGTGCCCAGCAGGATCAGCGTCGCGCGGTTCCGGCGGAAGCTCGAGTCCACGTCCTTGTAGGCGCGCACGAGCTGCGACAGGCCGTAGATGAGGAAGAAGTTGAAGTAGAGGAAGAACGGCGTGTAGAGCGGCCCCGTCGCCGGCGCCCAGCCCCAGTACGTCCAGGTCACGCCGCGCATGAAGACCGACGAGCCGCTGAGGTTGATCACGCTGAAGACGATCGCCAGCAGGTACGCGATCGTCAGCGAGGGCCGGTGCTGGGTGGTGCTCTCGAGGAAGATCAGGACGAAGTGGTAGTAGAAGGCGGGCAGGAAGACGACGCCCGCGTGGATGACGACCTCCCAGAAGACGGCGGTCGGCGCGTCGGGCGAGCGCCGCAGCATGAACACGCCGAAATTCCAGACGGCCATGCCGCAGACGAAGTACGTGAAGAGCCTGTTCAGCCGGCTCGCGGGATTTCGGATGACCGTGATCCCCGCGAGCGAGATGTTCAGGAGGAACGCGAGGAGGGGAAGGAGGTTATGTAGGCTCACGTGCGTCCCCCTCGGCGCCCTCGAGAGGGAGATAGACCTTGGCCTTCCTGCGCTGCTCGTCGATCTCGTCCCTCAGGATGCCGAAGACGAACATGTCCCAGTACTGACCGTCCTGGTACCCGGCCCTTCGGAGGATCCCCTCCTGCTGGAACCCGTTCCGTCGCAGGGAGTTCGCGCTCAGCCGGTTGTACTCGTACACCTTGGCCTCGATCCGCCGGAGCCCGAGCACATCGACTCCATAGTACGAGATCAGCTTCCCGGCCTCGACACCAAATCCGCGCCGGATCGCCCGCTGGTCGGTCAGCATCACCTCGAGGAACCCGTACCCCTCCAGGAGGTGGATGTTGAAGAGCCGGGCCAGCCCGACCGGCTTGTCCCACCCCTGGTTGGCCTCGACCACCAGGACGATCTGCGTCGTGTCCGTCAGACACGCGTCGTAGAACGACGGGTCCTTGTCGTACACGTGCTTGTACGCGCCCAGGAACTCGCTGCCCACCATCCGCTCGATAAACGGGTCCTCGGCCCACGCCGCGAGGTACCCGAGGTCCTCCGGCTGCAGCGTGCGCAGGTAGACCCGCGTGCCACGCGAGACGACGCCCGCGCGGCGCCTCGCCTCCTCGCCCGGCCCCGGCGCAGCGAGCGGTGCGCTGTCCACGATGCTCACGTCCCGGCGCGTCCGGTCAACGCTCCTCCGGGCGCGCCCCGGCGTCGTCGCGCGCGCGGACCCAGGCAAGCCGGCTGAGGCCGGCGAGAAACGTCTCGTGCGTCTCGATCACCTCGAAGCCGGCGGCCTCGAGCACGGCGTGGAACTCGGAGGCGCTGTAATAGCGGTGGTCGCAGTCCCGGAAGGTCTCGAAGATGGCCGTCGGCACGAGCCAGCGGAGCGCACGGAGGGCGGCGAGGCCTCCGTCCCGCTCCCGCACCTCCCGGAACGTCCTGCCCACGCGCGCGGGCCGCCCGTAGGTCAGGAAGACGGCGTGTCCACCGGGTCGGAGCGCGCGGCGGCAGCCCGCGAGCAGCCGCTCGGGCTCCGCGTGCCAGTACAGCGTGTGCATGCTGATCAGCACGTCGAAGCTCCCGGCACCGGGGAGCACGTCGCGCGCGATGTCGAAGTGCTGGAACGTCAGGTTCGGCAGCGCCGCGGCGTGGTGCTTCTCCCGCGCGATCGCGATCAGATGCCGGATCGCGTCGATCCCCACGACCGAGTACCCCTCCTTCGCAAGCTTGAGACCGACGTTCCCGATGCCGCAGGCGATGTCCAGCACCCGGACCACGCGCCGGTTCTGCCCGGGCGGGGCCGCGCGCGCGACGAAGGAGGAGATCTCGGCGAGCAGCGCCTCGTACGGGCCGAAGCCCTTGACGACGCCGTCGTAGGCGAAGCCGTACGTCACGGCGATCATGTGCTCCAGCGCTCCGCGAATCGGCATACGATCTCCACTCACTCCGGCGAGCTCCACGGCCGACCGGACGGCAAGAGGTCGAGCGGTGTACGGCATCGTCGTGAGGCCGCGCCGCCTACGCGGCGCCGCCCTTCCGGGCCCAGACGAGCAGGCTCGCGCCCCGGAGGAACGTGCGCCGCGTCTCGAGGACCGTGAATCCGGCCTCCCGCAGATGCGCGGTGAACGTCGCCTCGTCCCAGTAGTGGGGGCCGATCCGGCTCCGGGTGGCCTCGAAGACCGAGTTCGGGAGCACCCACAGCAGGGCGCGGAGCGCGGCGCCGAGGCCGTCACGCTGTCGGATCTCCCGCAGCGTCGACCACTGCCCCACCCGGCGCGTGTGATTGACGAACACGGCGTGGCCGCCCGGCTTGAGGACCCGGTACGCTTCGCGCAGCAGCTGGTCCGGCGCCGGGTGGACGTAGAGCGAGTGGATGTTCACGACCTGGTCGAAGAGGCCCTCGCGGAACGTGTTGCCGCGGGCGAGGTCGGCCTGACGGAACGCGAGGTTGGCGAGGTGCTTCGCCCGGCGCTTCTCCTTGGCGACCTCGACGAGCGCGCCGTAGGCGTCGAGGCCGGTCACGGTGAAGCCCGCCTCGGCGATCGCGCACGTGAAGCTGCCGGGCCCGCACCCGATGTCGAGCACGCGGATCTCGCGCCGGTCAGCCGACACCGGGACCGCCGCCTCCACGAGCCCCTGCACCTCGGTCTGCAGCGCCTGGTAGGGGCTGAAGCGCTCGTAGATGAAGTCGTACACGACCCCGTACACGACCGAGAGCATCCGATCGAGACCCCACCGGATTCCGCCCAACACGGAGATCCCCCCCGCTCCCGCCGTCCCGGACGCCCCACGCGCCGGCCCTCCGGACGCCATCGCCGCGCTCCTACCCCTTGCCCGCGAGAACCTTGTCGACGGCCCCGCGCAGCTCGGAGGGCGTGAAGGGCTTCAGCAGGATGTAGTTGAAGCCCAGCCGCGTCGCCTCGTTGATGATGTCGGGGGTGCCGTGGGCGGTCATCAGCATGCAGGCCATGTCCGGGCGGATCTGGCGCGCCTGCTCGAGGACCTCGAAGCCGTTCATACCGGGCATCTTGTAGTCGACCACGAGGAGGTTGAAGGGCTCCTTGCGGACCAGCTCGATCGCGGTCTCGCCGCGGTTCGCGGCGCGGATCGAGTAGCCGAGGGCCTGCAGCACGTTCACGCAGAGGATGACGACCGGCCCCGCATCGTCGACGACCAGGATCTTCGGCTTGGGCGTGTCCATTAGTGCACTTCCGCCATGGGCTGGGCGTCGGCGACGCCCGCCGGTGTCTGTCGCGTGTCGAGAAGCCGGCTGATGGTCTCGAGGCGCGCGGCCGGGATCGCCAGGAACGCGTCGGCGACGAGGGGGTCGAACTGCGTCCGGCTGCCGAGCGCGATCTCCTCGACCGCCGCCGCGATCGGCCGGCGGTTGCGGTACGGCCGGTCGGAGGCCATCGCGTCGAACGCGTCCCCCACCGTCACGATGCGCGCGACGAGCGGGATGTCCTCGCCCGCGAGTCCGTCCGGGTAGCCCTTGCCGTCGTAGCGCTCGTGGTGGTGCCGCACCGCCTTGGCCTCGCACGCCAGGAAGCGAAGCGGCTTGAGGATCTTGTCGCCGATCACCGGGTGGCTCCGGATCAGATCGAACTCCTCCTCCGTGAGTTGCCGGGGCTTCCGAAGGATGTTGTCCAGCATGACCAGCTTGCCCAGGTCGTGGACCATGCCGGCGCGGCCGCACATCACCACGTCGGCCTGCGACATCCCCATGACCGTCGCGACCTCGCTCGAGTAGAGCGACACGCGCGCGGAGTGGCCCTTGAGGTACGGGTCCTTGGACTCGAGCGCGTTCACGAACGAGGAGATCGTGTCGACCAGGTTCTGCTCGAGCTGCTCGCGCAGCAGGAGCTTCTGCAGCGCGACGGAGGTCGTCTGCGCGTAGCCGAGGAGCAGCTCGCGCTCGTCGGGCAGGAATGCGCCGTTGCACGCGGCACGCCCCACGCACAGGACGCCGATCGCGTTGCCGACGCCGGGGATCATCGCGGCCAGCCCCTCGAAGTCCTGATCCTGCCGCGTCAGCGTGACCGCCTCCCGCCCCTCCGTCTTCACGACGTCGCCGAACGACGCGTGGAGCAGACTCAGGAGCTGCGCGACGAGCGCCTCGTCACCCATGCGGCTCGCGTTGAACCGCCCCCCCTCGTCGCACATGAGGATCAGCGCGGCGTCGCACCGGAGGCTCCGGATCGTGTTCTCCAGCACCCGCTCGACGAACACGCCGCTCTCGAGCCCCTGGAGGGCCAGCTCCCCGATGCGCGACAGCGACTCGACGCCGCTCTGGCGCCGCGCCAGCTCCTCGGCGAGGCCCGCGGGGTAGCCGATGTGGCCCTGGCCGAGCGCGCGGTCGCGGCGCACGCGCCGGATCAGCTCCTTGACCTCGGCCACGGAGAACGGCTTCGGCAGGTAGTCGTAGGCGCCGTGGCGCAGGCCGAAGACCGCCGAGTTCACGGACGGCACACCCGTGATCAGCACGACCGGCGTCCGGGGCTCACGGCTCTTCACCGCCCGCAGCAGGTCGAGTCCCGAGAGGCCGGGCATCTTGATGTCGGAGACCACGAGGTCGAAGCCGCCGGCACCGAGCAGCTCGATCGCCTGCTCGGCGGTCGAGGCCGTCATGACCTGGCAGTGGGTCGACGTGAACGCCGAGACGAGGAACCGCAGGACCGAGGCGTTGTCGTCCACGAGCAGGACGCGCAGCAACTCGGGCTCGGCGGTCTCCACGGTGTTCAGCTGAGCCTGCATCTTCCTAGTCACCCGGAAGGTCCTTTCTCGCTACTTGGTCGCGCCAAGCTGGTTGAGGAACTCGAGCCACTGCTGGGACAGGCCGTCCTTCGGGAACTCCAGCGCCTCGAACTCCGGGCGCCCTGCGATCTCCGGGCTCGCAGGGCCCTTCAGCCCCGCGGCTGACGCCGGCGGCTCCGCAGGCGGCGCTGCCGGCTGAGCGGGCGGCGCCACTGGCTGTGCGGGCGGCGCTGCCGGCTGTGCGGACGGCGCCGCTGGCTGAGCGGGCGGCGCCGCTGATTGAGCGGGCGGCGCTGCTGGCTGTGCGGGCGGCGCCGCTGGCTGAGCAGGCGGCGCCGCTGGCTGTGCGGGCGGCGCTGCCGGCTGAGCGGGCGGCGCTGCCGGCTGTGCGGGCGGCGCCGCTGGCTGAGCAGGCGGCGCCACTGGTTGAGCGGGCGGCGCCGCCTTCGCGGCCGGCGCCGGCGGCGCGGGCTCTCGCTCCGCCGGCCCGCCAGACTTCGCCGCCTGCGCGAAGAAGTATGTGCGGCTGGCGCCAGGCGCGGCCACCGGCTTGTCTGCGGGCTTCGCCCACACGGGTGGCGTCGGCGGCACCTCGACGACCGCCGGCGCCGGCTCCCCCGCGGCCTCGGCCGCGGGCGCACTCGCCGCCTCTTCCACCGGCGCGCTCGAGCCCTCCTCGGCGAGCGCGCTCGGGGCCTCCGCCACCGGCGCGCTCGGGCCCGGAGCGGACAGGTCGATACGGAGCGAGTTCAGCAGGGCCTGCCACTCGGGATTCGCTCTCACGCGTTCGGCCATCGTCTGCCGCGCGCTCTGCTCCGCCGACTCGAGCCGGAGCGGCGAATCCTCCGGCGCGCCGAGGGCCTCGGCCGGCACGGCGGCGCCACGGGCCAGGGCCGCCGATGCCGCGGCGACGAGCCCGGCCAGGTGCTGCTCGAGCGACGCGGCCGCGCCCGTGGCCGGCGCCGGCAGCTCCGGCGCCGCGGGCCCCTCGACACGCGAGGTGGCGGCGAGACGCGCCTCGTTCACCGGCTCCTCGAGGGGCATCTCGATCTCCGGCGACTCGTCGACGGCCACCCGAGCCTTCGCGTCGGGAGGCGCGCCGACATCCGGATCCTCGGCGCGCGGCCCGGGGCCGCGCGGCTCGACGAGCGTTGGCGCGAGCGCGGCGGTCGGGCTCGGCGGCGCAGCAGGGCGCGGGGCGGGAGCCGCCGAGGCCTGCGGCGGGGGCGGGACCGACGGCGGCGGCGCCCCGGGATCGGGCGCCGGTGCGGGCGGCGTCGGCGTCGGCCCGGCGGTCTGCCCGGCGGTGGGCTCAGGGCTCGCCGTCTCGGTCGGGGCGGACTTGCGCAGGCGCTGAACCAGCTCGAAGTAGAGCGCGGAGGTCCCGTCCACCTCGAGGTGGCGGAACTCCAGGCAGTCGATCTCGAGGAAGCTCAGCGCCTTGATCCGTCGCCTGAACGACTCGCTCAGGCGCTCGACGATAAACAGGATGCGCGGCGGCCTCTCCGGGGACACGCGCGCCATCGGATAGAGCCGGCGGATCGTCTCCGGGTACTCGAGACACCAGGAGTAGGCATCCATCACGCGGAGAAGGAGGGACTCGTCCGCCGTGAAGTCGAGCGCGATGAGAACCAGAGCCCCCTTGGCGTCCAGGCCGACGAGGTCGATCGCGGCCTGCCCGAGCAGGAGGCGCGAATCGATGACCTTGAGACCCGGCTCGATCCCCTCGACGTTCTCGGCGACCAGCCTCTCGAGGTCGGCGATGTCCTTGACTTCGAGCTTCTTGAACGTGGGTCTCATTCGCCTCTCCCTCGACCTGAAAAGGGCTCGCCAGTCCGCAACCGAGCTTCCACTTGAGCAAACCCGGGGCCAAAGGCGCCCGTGATCTCTAACTCCCCGCGAGACCGGGCGGATCGGGAGATCGCTGCAGATTCCACAGCGCCGATCTTCTTGGCTGGTTCCTTACCATGATCGTGTAGCTGCGGGGCCCCGTAATCCGGAAATGCTGAATTTCAAACATTTTAGGAAAGGCCCGGGCCCCGGACGGGGCTGGTCACGAAGTGTCCGCTGGCGCCAAAGTGACCGCTGCCCGGTGTCACTCTTCCATGAGCTTCTTTCGGAGGGTCTGGCGCGAGATCCCCAGGATCTTCGCCGCCTTGCTCTTGTTCATCTCGACCCGCTGCATGACCTGGTTGATGTACGCGCGCTCGACCTCAGCCAGCGTGCGCGCGTCGCCGAGCGGCTCCGGCTGCGCCAGACGCGGTGCCTGCGCGGTGAACGGCATGGGCAGGTGCGCGGGCTCGATGTCGTCCGAGGTGCCGAGGATCACGAGGCGCTCGATCAGGTTGTGCAGCTCGCGCACGTTGCCGGGCCAGGGGTAGTTCAGCAGCAGGCGCTCGGCCTCGGGCGTGAAGCCCTTGAGAGTCTTGTGCGAGCGCAGGTTGGACTCGCTGAGGAAATGGCGCGCGAGCGGCAGGATGTCGTCCTTGCGCTCGCGCAGTGGCAGGATGTGGATCGGGATCACGTTGAGCCGGTAGAAGAGATCCTCGCGGAACTGCGCCTCCTTCACCCGCGCCTCGAGCGGCCGGTTCGTGGCCGCGATGATCCGCAAGTCCACCTTGATGTCGCGCGTGCCGCCGACCCGCCGGAACACGCGCTCTTGCAGGCAGCGCAGGAACTTCGCCTGGCTGTTCAGCGACATCTCGCTCACCTCATCGAGGAAGAGCGTGCCGCGGTCGGCGAGCTCCATGAGCCCTTTCTTGGCGGCCTTCGCGTCGGTGAACGCCCCCCGCTCGTGGCCGAACAGCTCGCTCTCGAAGAGCGTCTCGGTGATCGCCGCGCAGTTGACCTCCATGAACGGGAAGTCCCGTCGCGAGCTCTGGTAGTGGAGGCCGCGCGCGGGGGGCGTTCACCG
>Ga0209324_10002858_pt1 | contig 11856 bp, 12 predicted proteins | sample Rifsed19ft3_FD_184015 | JGI IMG/M metagenome (GOLD analysis project Ga0209324, IMG submission 184015) | Soil microbial communities from Rifle, Colorado, USA - sediment 19ft 3 (version 2) | ecosystem: Environmental > Terrestrial > Deep subsurface > Rock core/Sediment | place: Rifle, Colorado...
TTCAGCAGTCAGTCTGAACGAGTCCTTTGGGTAGAGCTCAGGTGGTCTTCCGGCGGCCGCTACCACAATATCTGCCTCTTGTAATCTCTTCTTCATGTTTTCAGTTTTTCTATGTACACAAGTGACAGTGGCATCTTTATCTTGTAGCAGTTTTCTAAGAGGTTCTCCAACCAGCGCACTTCTACCTACAATTACTACGTCTTTTTGAGCAACTTCTATTCCAAAGTGGTTCAATATTACTACTGCTCCTTTAGGTGTGCATGGGATGAAACTATTTTCCATCGTATATTCTCCGAGAATGATTTTACCCATATTGTAAGGCGTAAGCCCATCAACGTCTTTCTTCGGAGATAATGTTTCAAACACCTCTTCCTTGTTTATGAAATCTGGGAATGGTAGTTGAATTAGGATCCCATGTATTTGTGGATCATTGTTCAACTTTCTTATTGTATCTAATACTTCTTTGTTTCTCTTATCTGGTGGGCATTCAAACATCTTGTAAACTTTTGATTCTATTCCAACTTTTTCACAATCCTTTTCTTTCAGTGAGACATACGTTTGAGAAACAGGATCATCTCCAACTAGTAGAGCAGCTAAGCACGGTGTAATCCCTTTTTCCTCCTTAAGCATTCTAACGTCTTTCCTAATCTCATCCGAAACATTTTGAAAAAGGTTCTTGCAATCCATTATTACTGTCATGCTAACTCTCCTAACGATAATATTTGCATTATACTATATTTGTTTCTATGAATACCATACTTTCTAACCTAATTCATGAATGATCCATTCATCGATATGGCTTAATTCCCAGAATTCTATTGTGAAATCCTATTGCCCAAGTACATAGTATGTTAGAATGGTTCTTGCTCTAAGAAAGTTTCTTTATCCAAGTTGTCGGTATTCATCTCTAAGTCATTTAATTTTGATGAAGGCGCATTGTGTATATCAACAATTTAGCTCCGTCCCAAGAACCTGGGAATCGACTCGCCAATATGATTGAAAGCGACTATCAAAATTAAATTTTGTAGAACGAAGATACTGTTCAAGACTGCAACAAAAATCCGATAGACAGGTGAAACCGAATCGATATGAAATACAGAGGGTAAGGCTGCTTATGAGTAAATACTTATTAGCTGAGTGGTGAAGAGCGTGTGGACGACTTCCAGTGGCAAAATCAAAACTTATCGTATCGGATCCTGAAACAGGGAAAGCAACCATGTTAGAGCTTACTCCTGATCAATTCCGTGTTTTCAACGGTTTGAAGCTTTGTAGTGATCTTGACGGCGCATCTTTTGGGCTTGAAGGCAAAATCAGGTTGACTGGTGGAAGCGATAGCGCTGGCTTTCCCATGAGATCCGACGTACATGGCGGAGTTAAAAAGTACGTATTGCTTTCTCGCGGAGTCGGATTAAGGGAAAAATATGACGGTCTCAAGAAAAGAAAAATGGTGCGCGGAAATACCATTACTGAAGACATATATCAAATAAACGCAGTTTTTATAAAAACAGAGAAGCATGAGAAAGCGCCTAAGATTGAAAACAAGAAATCCGTTACTAAAACCGTGAAAAAAACCACTAAACCTTAAAATTCTATTTGCATTCTTGATTATTCTTCTTTTTTCATCGGTTCATTAATATTATATACCCCTCTGAATCCTCTCGTAGTTAGATGACTGAAAGAACTGAACCTCAAGATCAAAAGTCTTTACTTCCTCGTCAACCAGAAGTTAACATAGGAACAGTAGGTCATGTAGACCATGGAAAGACAACTATTGTTGAGGGGATAACTGGGATATGGACATCTGCTCACAGCGAGGAGCTTAGGCGAGGTATTACAATTAAGATTGGATATGCTGACGCAGCTTTCTACAAATGTGATAAATGCTCTCCGCCTATCAGTTACTCAGCGACTCCTAAATGCACTAATTGTGGGGGTGAAAGTACTCTTCTTCGGGTGGTCAGCTTCGTAGATACCCCAGGTCATGAAAGTCTTATGGCAATAATGCTATCAGGTGCAGCCGTGATGAATGGTGCTATACTCGTTATTGGTGCTAACGAAAGTGTTCCGCAACCTCAAACTAGAGAACATTTGCTTTCACTTGACATGCTTGGTATGAAAAACATAGTTATTGCTCAAAACAAAATAGATCTAGTTAATGACTTAGAAGCTGAAAATAATTATCAGGCAATTAAAAAGTTTGTAAAAGGTACAGTTGCTGAAAACGCTCCTATTATTCCCGTTTCAGGTCAGCGTAAGCTGAACATGGATGCTTTGATTTGGGCTCTCGAAGAGTTCGTTCCTACACCGGCTCGTGATTCCGATGACAAACCTCTTATGCAAATACTTCGGTCATTTGACGTTAATCGACCAGGGTTTTCTATTTCCCAGATAAAAGGAGGAGTTATTGGCGGGACACTCATTAAAGGTACCTTTAAGGTCGGTGATGAAATCGAACTTAAGCCCGGTATTGTAAATGAAAAAAACGGAAAGTATGAATCTATTTTCACAAAAATAATTAGTATAGGAACCAGTGCCGGTCTTGTTGAATCCGTCGGTCCGGGCGGACTTGTAGCATTAGGTACAACGTTAGACCCTTCTATTACACGTGCAGATAACCTACTAGGTACAGTGATTGGTCTAGTAAGTGGACTCCCACAAACTATCATGTCATTGTCAATGAAGACTAATCTCTTCGAATTTGCTGTTGGTTCTACAGGATTGGTTAAGGTAGAACCTATTAAACGTGGTGAATCTTTACGATTAAATGTTGGAACGACTGTGACGTCTGGTCCAGTTAGCGCAGTTGAACGGGGAGTAGTAACGGTCGACCTAAAACGTCCCGTGTGTTTATTCTCAGATAGTAGAGTCGCAATCACCCGAAGAATAAACGAACGGTGGCGTCTAATAGGCTCAGGATTAGTAATCTAGTCGAGTCATAATGGTCTTGATTCTTCTCGACTCAAGTTTTCTTATGCTTATTGCCAATTCTCCAACTTATGGTTTTGAAGAAATAAAGAATTCCATCGGGAAAGTTGAGCTAGTTGTTCTAAAAGATGTAGTAAACGAATTGCTTTCTATTAGTAAACTTGCATCGACTAAGCGCAGTCGAGAGGCTGAACGAGCATTGCAATATGCTTCAAAGTTAAAGTGTGTCACTGTTTCAGAAGGTCTGAATGTAGACGACAAAATCTTGAACTACGCCAAATTGGGCGGAGTTATTGTAGCAACTCTTGACAACAATCTCAGGAAGAGATTAAGGTCTTCTATGGTTACAGTACTTTTTCAAAGAGGCAATAGATTTGTCACCGAAGGGGTTACGTAAACATAATAGGAATATCCAAAAGGTTCTTAACTATATATTTGAAGTCCTTTGTTGAAGAGGTATCTGTATTGTTTCAAATTGCGTATATTACCGATGTTGTTCGGGTCCCATCAGACAAGTTTGGCATCGATATTGAGGATGTATCTTTATCGGTTCTTAGGTCAAAATACGAAAGTACTATTAGCCCTGAAATGGGCTATTTGGTTCTAATTACTGACGTAAAGGTTGATCATGTAGGTAAAATTATACCTGGTGACGGTGCTAGATATCATAAAGTTGATTTTGCAGTGTTATCCTTTTTCCCTGCACTTCAAGAAATCGTTGAAGGTGAGGTTGTTGAAATAACTGATTTTGGTGCATTCGTTAGAATAGGTCCTGCTGACGCTCTACTTCATCTTTCACAAATCACTGATGACTATTTGACTAGTGATATTAAACAAGGTGTTATTACGGCAAGCCAAACGAAACGATCCTTGAAAGTAGGCTCAAAAGTAAGAGTGAGAATTACAGCTGTAAGTCTTGGACGGGGAGCAAGCCTTGGAAAGATAGGTGTAACTTGCAGGCAGCCATTTCTCGGTGCTATAGAATGGATAGATGAAGATCTTATGAAGAAACAAAAGAAAAGTACCGCAAAATCTGAGTGAGCGTGTGGATAGATGGTTAAGGAACGTGCTTGTAGAAAGTGCAAAAGTCTAGCATCTGGTAAGAACTGTCCGATTTGTAACTCTGCAGATTTATCTTCTGAGTGGTCCGGTTTGATTATTATAAATAATTCTGAAAAGTCGCAAATAGCTAGATCTTTGGGCGTATCTAAGGTCGGTCGATATGCCTTAAAAGTCAATTAATATTTTGGAATCTCATACTCTAAAGTGCGAAAAATTGGCGTCTCATCGTCTACCGGAACGATTTAGACCAATTCTGAAAAGGCCTTTAGGTATTCTAGTCAAGAATGAACATCTCAACGTAAGTTCCATTGAGAAGGAATTGAATGGCTGTTTTTTGCTTGTTTCAGTAGGTGATGCAACAACTGAGAAGTTATTATCTTTAGGTTTTAGACCGGATGTCGAAGTGGTAGACAGCGTTGAGATGCGTGTGCCTAGAAGTTTGCCTTCTTCTCATTATAATACTGAACTGAGAGTATCAAATGAAGCTGGTCATCTTACTGATGAGGCTATTTACTCTGTTTCAAACGCATTATATGCTAAGAAGCCTGTCAGGATAATTGTATTTGGTGAAGAGGATTTGCTAGCGCTTCCAATACTGGCAACTTATCCGAATGATAGTGTTGTGGCTTACGGCCAGCCTAATTCTGGAATGGTCATGGTGCGAATAAATGATAATTTGAGAAAATCCACCGCTTCAATTTTAAATGAGATGGACATAGTTTTAGGTTGATGTTTGTTCGTAATGTATTAATATGCCATTTCTGCTGAGTTAGTAACCGTGAGGACAAATGGAAGTCGAAGTACTAAGTGATAAGCAAAATATATTAGTAAATCGTAGGGAAGTTTCTTGTATTTTCAAAGGTAATTTTGGGCATATTTCTCGTCAAGAAGCTGTAAAGAATATTTCAAAAACTCTCAATACGGGTAATCATAAAGTATATTTAATTTCTCTTGAGGGCAAATCTGGGACCCGTGATGCGACAGGTCTCTTCTACATTTATGAAAACGAAAAAGCCGCTACCAATGACATTCCCGAATATCTTTTGAAGAGAAACACGCCACCGGAAACTAAAGAATCTGAATCTAAAGATAAACCTGTGATAGCCCCTGCAAAGCCTGCTGAAAAGGCTAAAAAGCCTAAATCTTAGAGATTAGGCTTGAAGAGTTTAGAGGGTTAGATTAGAAATGTCTGCTAAAAGTGATTCAAAGAAGCCTGATCCGGTAAAGTCTGATTCGAAAAAAACTAGAACCCCAGTTTCAAAGTATTACAAGATAGAGGGTACTACTATCAAACGATTGAAAAAGGAATGTCCGCGTTGTGGCAAAGGTTATTTCCTTGCGAACCATAGTAACCGCCAAACTTGTGGAAAATGCAATTATACTCAATTTAACAAATAGCCGCAGGTCTAGCTAGATTTTTCTTTCATCTTACGTCTGACCGTCCTTGATACGTTAGGCGCTAACATCGGCTGAAAAGGTGTCAAATACCCTATTTTCAAAGATTCCTTTATCCATTCTTTCCTCCCATATGATAAATATCCATCTAGGAATTCTTCAACGAGAATACCAGCTTTCTCACTGTCAATAGTGAATTTTGATGAGTAGTAGACAAATTCAGCTAAATCCCAGCCTTTATCATTATTTTGACCCATTTGTTCCAAATCTACTAAGTATATTTTATTGTTAGAATATAGAACGTTACTAGGTTTAGTGTCACCTAAGGTGTACCCAGCGCTATGTACCTTTCCAAGTTCTTGTCCATATTGTCTCACGGTGTTCAGGCTTCTTTCGTTTCCACTGAAGAATCCGATTATTAATTTCGCAAGATCTGGGCCATCAATATACTCTGTCACTAGCATTTTATGGTCTAATATTATGGATATTACCTTCGGGGTATTCAAACCTAAATTGCGGAGTCTTCGTATTGCTGAATACTCTCTGTAAAGTCTTGACATTGGGTTCATATCAAACCGTTTAGATAGAAGAGTCCAAATGTTGAGAAATATCCATTTTAGTGCTTTTATATCTGAAAAATTCTTTATGACAAATTTCAACTTATGGGTGTCATCTTCTACGCTATAAATTTTTGAAACTGAGTACACTTCCCCCGCGTTTTCTACTCTTACTTTTGCATCACTTTTGAAACCTTGTTGTTCCAGAAGTTTGTTGAACCAATTGTATTCATCAATTATTAGCGATCCTTCTTCTAGACTCCAGAGTTTTCTTGGGTGTTTAATTGCAATTGGTATATCAAATCCTTTTCTTGTCCTCGCTATTTTAGAAAATAATTCTTTTCCTATTACATCAAGTCCCACCGTTCCAGCGTATCCATGTACTGCATATTGGGTTAGGCCTCTCTTAGTGTCTCTGAACATCTCTGATAATTTTTTTGACCAGCTTTCTGATGAGCTATTTCTTATTCGGATTTTTCCATTTTCCATATTTACTAGACCTTTTTTTTCTATTTCGTTTAGAGCCTCAAGAAACCCTAAACAGGCTGCTTCAGTGTTTATTTTTGCCAAACTCTCTCCATAGGTTTTAGCGTAGCTATAGAGCACTGGGGGGTATATCGTCGCTCTTTTTTTGAGTTTATCGTACAGAAAATATTCAACCGGAATCACTATTTCACATGAAAACTCCCCAAATGACGCTTCTATTTCCTCAAGGGATTCGAGTATAACTCTTCGTTTTAGATTATGCTCTATTTTGTTTAGTTCTTCACCTATTAGGGGTTCATATATGTTTAGAAGTCTCCCGGCTACAAACTCGCCTAATGTTGCTCTCTCAGCATCTGATTGAATATCTTCTTTGTTAACGAGTAGCGCTGAAATATCGATTTCACCCTTAACATATCTGTACTTTACTTTTGGCTTGTAGTTGTTAAGAACAATTATTACATCATAATCGCTTTCTTTGTTTGCATAACCCGCAACTCTGGATCCATAAGCTATTGCGCTCACTATTTGATTTCCTTTTGAGATGTCTTGGATTATTCGGGTTAGATTATTTTTTTCAGATTCGCTCAATCTTCTGCTATTATTGTTTATTCCCATCATCTACAAGTGCACTTTTCTCTAGATTGAATCATTCATGCCGTATTTATGACTGACGTTCATCGATATTAATTCAAGTATTCCCCTGAACTTATTCTTTATCAATTCCATTTTTCATATCAAATTAGTCTGTTTTTGAGTTACCTAGATATTTTGGCATTTTACTTACTAATTCGCTTTATTTCTTCAATTCTGTTTTTGAGCAGGGGGTCAAAGTTCGTCCTCATAATTGACATGACCGGTATTCTCACGACGTTTGCATCAGGCGGTATGTTTATTGTTGGAAGATTCTTTTCAACCCAGTTTTTCACTGTCTTTCTATTCAGTTGCTCATCTACTAATCCGTCTGAGAACTTTGTGTTTATGTTTTTTATTAATGATTTGTCTTTGAATAACCATTTCGGCTCAAAAAGCTTTTCATAATCTGAGTATAATGCTTGATGAAGTGTACTTGAAACTTCATCGGATATGATGTCAAGAGATGCGAATTTTCTAACTAATTCTACGTAATGCATAAACTCATGGGCTAAAACTGCGTTTATGGTTGATCTCAACCCGTATGCTACTAATGGTGCTGATAATTGAACCCATATTTGGACTCCCCCTATCCCGTCTTCTATACAAATTCGAGCGTAAAGAACTCCAAGTTGACCTATTTCCGTGCTACTAGAAGATACAAGAAGTGCTGGTTCAACATAGTATGGGGGATAGCTCAACCCAGAAGCTTTCTCGACTTTCGAAACTCCTTCATTTATGTATTTTATCCTATTCTTTATGATCTTAACTGTTGCTTTGGGCAGAGCTTGGCTAGCCTCAGGTAGTTCGAATTTGAAAAGTGGGTTCAAGTAATCTCAGACCCTCTTATCTTGAAATACTTCTGTAAAAGATTTTCCATTACAAGATATTTGTATGAAGTCTGTCGGATGGCCTCGCTAAGTATGGTTAACTAATGCGGTAAGACTCGTTATTCAGTTTCTGTATTGTTCCAATTCAATGAAGTTATGCGTTTTCAAATACCTTTCATACTGTGAATTAAATGGTTTTCTAGATAAATCTTCTAAATAATAGCTGATAAATATTACCTCAATGTGTACGAAGAAGTGAATTTACTTGACTGAATCTTTCGATTGTTTTTTCAAGGATAGAGTAGATGCTGGAATACAGCTCTCAGAAAGATTGTATCATCTAAAGTCTGAAAAAACCGTGGTTCTAGCTGTACCGCGTGGTGGAGTAGTTGTAGGCTTCGAGGTGGCAAAAAAATTGGATGCCTCTCTTAGCATCATAATTCCAAGAAAGATAGGCGCACCAGGAAATTCTGAACTGGCAATTGGTGCTGTAACTGAAGATGGTGAATCTATTCTCGACCTTTCACTAGTTTCTTTCCTCGGAGTTGATAAAAAGTACATTGAGGCTAGAAAGATTCATGAGATGTCTGAGATAAAACGTAGAATGCGTCTTTATCTAGGCGATAAACCTCGGACTTCTTTGAAAGATAGAATAATTGTAATTGTTGATGATGGACTTGCAACGGGAGCGACCATGAAGGCCGCCGTTAAATCAACACTTCTTCAAGAACCGGCTAAGGTTGTAATTGCAGTGCCGGTAGCTCCGGTAGATACTATCGAGGCTATGAAGAAGCTAGTTGACGAAGTTGTCTGTCTATGCACTCCAAAGACTTTCTTCGCTATAGGTCAATTCTACCAAAACTTCTCTCAGGTAGAAGATGATGAAGTAATTTCACTACTAAAAAGCTTTGAATCCTTAAAGAAATAGACGCAATACTAATTAATTCAACCGTATGTTAATTAGATAATCTAGTTTTCCACTACGAATGGGTGTATAAGACCATTATGAATCAAACATTCTCCAGAAGTTATCTATCTATGTATAATGGATACCTTGTTTTATTTAATTAATGAATCTAATCAACTTGTTAAATATATTATTTGGAAAAATTCATTATTAGTGAATTAGATAAATATGTGTAATCTTTCGGATTGAAGAGACAAGGTAATCTAATTGATCAAAGGTTTTATTGGACATGGTCTTGAAGTTGACTTATCACGAAATGCCTTGTCTACATTTCAAATAGATGAAAGCGTCTTCAAGGACTTTTTAGGTGGATACGGGCTTGCTTCTCGGCTAATTCTTGAGAAGCAGTCTGTGAAAGCTAATCCTCTAAGTGGTGCAAATATGATAGTTTTCTCACCAGGGCTGCTTCCTGGAACAGGTGCTCCTTTCAGTGGACGTTTTAGCGTTTGCGGAAAATCTCCTTTGACAGGCTGTTGGGGTGATGCAAACAGCGGTGGTTATTTCGGCCCGATGATGAAGAAAAGCGGGTTTGACATTGTCTTAGTGTCTGGAGTCTCTGAAATACCTGTATACCTTAACATTGAAAACGGTAAATCTGAGTTGAGAGATGCCAGTCATCTTTGGGGTAAAGATACTCTCGAAACCGAGTCCATGATCAAAAGAGAATTACATGAACCTTCTACACAAGTAGCTTGTATAGGACCTGCAGGTGAGAAGAAATCTCTAATATCTTGCGTGATCACTGACGGTGGACGAGCAGCTGCAAGATCAGGTCTTGGTGCCTTGATGGGCAGTAAACGCTTAAAGGCTGTTTCTGTCAGAGGCGACTTGAAAATATCGGTTGCGAACGAAGCTGAGTTTGAAGCTGTTTCTTCCAGAATAAGAAACTTTTACAAAACGTCTCTAGTATCTTTAATCGGAGCAAGAATTTCCAAACCTATCATTCCAGTCTTTATTAGGATATTAGGTTCAAAGATTGAATCGATATTAGAACGGGTGGGGTCAGGATTGGCTGTTGAGGCTTTCGGGAATAGTGGTACTTCTCTCGGTCTATCCCTATCCGTTGAGAGCGGCGATTCACCCGTTAGAAATTGGGGGGGAGTAGGGGTTCGTGATTTCCCTACTTCAATGTCGAAAAAAATAAGTGGTAACTCTGTCACAAAATATGATAAATCAAAGTATTCTTGTTCTTCATGTCCTTTAGGCTGCGGGGCTTTAGTTGATGTTAAAACGGGTAGATTCGCTTCGAAGAATGTTCATAGACCTGAATATGAAACATTAGCTGCTTTCGGCCCAATGCTTCTTAATGATAATGTGGAATCTATCATTAAAGCTTCCGATATTTGTAACAGATATGGCTTAGATACGATATCAACTGGAACATCGATAGCATTCGCTTTTGAATGCTATGAAAAAGGACTACTAAGTATTAGTGACACTGGTGGTTTAGATTTAGTTTGGGGGGAGCCTTCTACTGTTATTGATTTACTTGAGAGTATTGCAAAACGTGAAGGTTTAGGCGCTGTCTTAGCTGACGGTGTAAAGCAAGCTTCTGAAAAAATAGGTAAAGGGTCTGATAAACTCGCAATTCACATTTGTGGCGAAGAGCCAGCGATGCACGACCCTCGTGCCTCCCCTAGCTTCGGAACAACCTACCTGGTAGATGCTGCACCCGGTCGGCATACCCCTGGAGGAGCAGCTTTTGCAGAATCTATGGGTACTGACTTGCCTTTGAATGGCATTGACTTTCCTAAAGTCAGTAGATACCAGTACACGGGGAAAGGAGAGATTCATAAGGCCTATAGTGGTTTTACTCACGTTGTTAATAGTTTAGGGCTTTGCAATTTTGGGGCTATTGGGCTAGTTCCTAACTTCCCTTTGCTTGAACTTGTAAATGCTGCCACAGGGTGGGACTTAAACAGCAGTGATGTTCTTACGATAGGCGAAAGAATTCAGACAGCTAGGTGGGTGTTTAACCTTATTGAGGGAGTTGATCCAAAGTCTTTTAAGTTGCCAGATGTTTTAAAAGGAGTTCCTCCGTTTAAGGTTGGACCAACTGCAGGCGTGATTGTAGATATTGATTCCCTTGTCTATGATTATTATAATGCTATGAGTTATGACCATAATACGTCATGGCCAAGTAGGGACCGGCTTGAATTACTCGGGCTTAATGAGATTGTTGACAAGAGACTTGGATTATAAGGAATTCCTAACCGTTTCAGTCGATGTGAATGGTATTTTTAATGAAAAAATTATTAGAAAAAAGATGGTGTTTAAAGTCTCTAAAGGGAGTTGTTGTTCAGATCTTCTGAGTTTAGTTAGCGAAAAATTGGGTCTAAAAGGTGCTTCAGCAATTAGAGATCACTCAATTATCATATTAAATGGGACTAAGGTGAATTCTTTAGAAACTCTTCTAAGCGATCGAGATAATTTGTCAATTTACTCTCCAATAGCAGGAGGTTAAATTCTAATTTCCAAATCTGTGTTGTTGAAAATTTTTTAAGCATCCATTATTGAAATCGTATTGCAAAGGCGGTTTGAATGGGTATATTTGGGCTCTACAGTTTGAAAGACCGGTTAGCAATTGATATTAATAAAGAAAGAATTATTGTTGAAAAGAAATCTGGTGACCTATTTTCTTATAGGCGTGAGCGGGACGGTGAAATTATTGAATCGAAGATATTCACTTCAAACAACGCAACCAAATTATCTGTTACCCCTCTTAGGCCGATTAATGTACCTCAGCAAATAGCTCGACACGTAATGATCTGTATTAATCCTTCATTTTCTCTTCCTCCAAAATCAGAAATTTCTCTAACTCTTACTATTCCAATAGAAGTTGGTGTGTTAGCTAAAGTAGTTGAAACTAGCGATCATCTACTAGACTTCTTCTCAATCTCAAAGCCAAAATATGCTTTATATGGTCCCCCAGAGTCAGGTTTTATCTGTCGTTTTCACAATTCGGATTTGAATAATTCATCTGGTTCATTGCCTTATGCGGAAG
>Ga0209324_10002861_pt1 | contig 11853 bp, 6 predicted proteins | sample Rifsed19ft3_FD_184015 | JGI IMG/M metagenome (GOLD analysis project Ga0209324, IMG submission 184015) | Soil microbial communities from Rifle, Colorado, USA - sediment 19ft 3 (version 2) | ecosystem: Environmental > Terrestrial > Deep subsurface > Rock core/Sediment | place: Rifle, Colorado...
AAGGAGTCCAATATCGAATATCGAACAAGGAATGTAGAATGATGGAATAGGTATTTTCTTCGACATTCGATATTCCCTGTTCTGCGGTTCGATATTCTCTTTTCATAATTACCGCGAAACAAAAGGAGGATAAGAAAACCTCGTAATTCGAAATTCCTTGTTTGATATTCGTTATTCAATACACGGTTAAATTGATCCGTCATTTTAAGTTAGCGCTTATGCCCCCTAACTACTAAAGGACATTTCTTAAAAATCTTCCGGTATAGGACCGGTTAATTTCTATAATGTGTTCAGGTGTGCCTGCAGCCACAACCTCACCGCCGTGTATTCCGCCCTCAGGGCCTAAATCAATGATGTAATCTGCTGTTTTGACGACTTCCAGGTTGTGTTCTATGACCAATACGGTATTTCCCAGATCGACTAACCGGTGTAAAATTTTTAGAAGCTGTTGTATATCAGCAAAGTGGAGTCCTGTAGTAGGTTCGTCCAGGATATACAGTGTTTTCCCGGTTGCCTGTTTGGATAGTTCCGTGGCAAGTTTAATTCGTTGCGCCTCTCCTCCTGATAACGAGGTGCTGGGCTGCCCTAGTTTCATGTATCCCAATCCAACATCTGCGAGTGTTCTTAAAATACGGTCGATTTTTGGAATATTTTTGAAAAATCGGCGCGCGTCTTCAACGTACATATCCAGGACGTCCGAGATGCTTTTATCCTTGTAAGTAACTTCCAGGGTCGCCTTGTTATATCTTTTTCCCCTGCATTCTTCGCACATGACGTACATATCTGGCAAAAAATGCATCTCCACTTTTTTGGTCCCTTGTCCTTTGCATGCCTCACATCGGCCGCCGCTGATATTGAAGCTGTATCTTCCTGCCGTATAGCCGCGGATCTTCGCCTCCTGCGTTTGCGCAAAGAGGGTACGGATCAGATCAAATGCCCTGGTGTACGTGGCAGGATTTGAACGTGGAGTGCGTCCGATGGGTGATTGATCAACTTCTATAACTTTGTCGATGCGTTCAACGCCGAGGATTTTATCATGCGCTCCGGGAGGTTCGTGACTCCCATACAGTGATTTAGCAAGTGAGCGATGCAGGATGTCGTTGACCAGCGTGCTTTTCCCTGACCCGGATACTCCGGTAACGCAGCAAAAGGTTTTTAAAGGGATTTTTACATTGATGGACTTAAGGTTGTGGGCGCGCGCACCCTGTATTTCGAGGGAGTTTCGCAGATGGATTTCTCTTCTTTTCAAGGGGAGTGGTATTGTAAGAGTTTGGTTGAGATACTGTCCGGTTAATGAATTGGGATTGTCAGCGATTTCTTCCGGTGTGCCCTGGGCGACGACACTGCCGCCCTGCTCGCCTGCTCCAGGGCCGAGATCGATGATATGGTCTGCATGGCGGATGGTATATTCGTCGTGTTCTATCAGGATGACCGTGTTTCCGTTGTTTCGTAATGTGACTAAGGTTTGCAGAAGACGTTCGTTGTCCCTTGGATGAAGGCCTATGGTGGGTTCATCCAGCACATAACAAATCCCGACAAGGCCGGAGCCAACTTGTTTGGCAAGCTGCGTTCTTTGCGCTTCACCTCCGGAAAGGGTGTCACTGCTGCGTCCCAGGGTTACATAGTGTAATCCGACGTCTATCATAAAGCAAAGTTTGCCCTGGAGTTCCTTCAGGATTTGTTTCGAAACAACAGCTTGTTGACCGCTTAATTTCAGGTTTTTGAAAAAGCGCAGGGACTCTTCTATTGTTAGATCCATTATTTCGTGAATGGATTTGTGATTAATTTTAACCGAAAGGGCCTCGGGTCGCAGTCTGGCTCCTTTGCAAACAGTGCAGGTTCTGTAACTCATATAACTGATAAGGCGGTTCAGGATGCGTTCGCTGGTCGTTTTTTCATACATACGTTTAAGATTGGGGATAACTCCTTCAAAGTCCTCTGCGCCAAAAAGCAGGGCATCTACGGTCTCTTTCGGTAGTTTAACAAAAGGAGTGTTCAGGGAGACGGAAAAAGTTTTTGAAAATTGTTTGGTCTGATTGTTATAGTGTGTCTGGGTTAAAGAACCCCAATTGTGCCAGGCATCGATGGCGCCGTCTTTGATGCTAAGATGTTTGTCAGGGACGATCAGCTCCGGGTCGAAATCAAAGGTATTTCCAAGTCCATCGCAATCAGGACAAGCGCCGTAAGGGCTGTTAAATGAAAACATGCGAGGTGTCAGTTCTTCATAGCCCCTTCCACATTTCGGGCAGGCGTATCGTTCGCTGAGGATATGGTCAGTAGAGACAGGTTTAAAACCTGTCTCTACAATCTCCTGGCTTACCAGCATGACTCCTTCTCCTAATTCCAGGCAGGTTTCAATAGAATCGGAAAGGCGTGTTCGGATGTCCTCTTTTACAACCAATCGATCCACAATTACGTCAATTTCATGTGTTTTGTATCGTGCCAGTTTCGGGATGGTCTTGAGATCAATAATAGTATTGTCGACACGGGCGCGGACAAATCCCTTTTGAATTATTGATTGGAATATTTCCCGATGCTCACCTTTTTTACCTTTGACGAGTGGTGCAAGAAGCATAATCCTGGTTTTCTGGGGGAATTCCATAATCTTTTGCACCATCTGGTCTATGGTTTGACGGGAGATAATGCATTTACAATGATAACAAGAAGGGATGCCGATCTTCGCATATAAGAGGCGCAAATAGTCGTAAATTTCGGTGGCAGTTGCCACCGTCGAGCGTGGACTGGGCGGGCAGGTGCGCTGTTCGATGGCAATCGTGGGTGGAAGGCCCTCGATGTGTTCCACATCGGGTTTCTGTATTTGATCTAAGAATTGTCGTGCGTAGGAGGAAAGGCTTTCAATGTAGCGGCGCTGGCCTTCTGCATAGATGGTATCGAATGCAAGGGATGATTTTCCTGAGCCGCTGACGCCCGTAATAACGGTGAGCCGGTCGCGCGGGATATCAACGCTGATCCCCTTTAAATTGTGGTTTCTGGCGCCACGTATGGCAATAACAGTATTTGTGTTGTTTTCTGGCGTCATTATTGCGAATAGTATCTGTAGAGACAGGTTTAAAACCCGTCTCTACAATCACAGATGTACATAAAATACATGCGGATAGTTGTAATGTTTTAGTTAGGACATGGATTAAAAGGGGTTATTCCTATGGGAATCGAGTCCAGTTTTGAACTAATTGTACAAGCAGCCTGACTCCAACGCCTGAAGCGCCTTTCTGGAGATAAGCATTATTTTTTTCGCACCATGAAGTGCCTGCGATATCGAGATGAACCCAGGGATATTTTTCGGTGAACTTGCTTAAGAAACAGGCAGCAGTTATAGCCCCGGCATGAGGACCTCCTATATTTTTGATGTCCGCAATATCGCTCTTGATTTGCTCCTGATATTCTTCCCAGAGGGGGAGTTCCCAAACCCTTTCCCAGGTTTTTTCGCCGGCTGTTTTGACCCTTTTTTTCAGCTCTTCATTGTTTCCCATCATACCGGAAGCAGCCGTGCCCAGGGCTACCACACAGGAGCCGGTAAGGGTGGCAAGATCGATTACGGCGCTGGGTTTGTATTTTCCTGCATACTCCAGGGCATCGGCTAGAATCAAACGCCCTTCTGCATCGGTATTTGCGACCTCTGCAGTCTTGCCGGAACGGAATTTAATGATGTCGCCGGGTTTGATTGCCGAACCGCTGGGCATGTTTTCGGCGCAGGGTATAAGGCCTACGATATGTTGAGGCAATTTCATTTTAGATATAGCCTTAATGGCGCCCAACACGGCAGCGCCTCCGGACATGTCGCTTTTCATCTGGTCCATGTCTTTTGCCTGTTTCAGGCATATTCCGCCAGAATCAAAGGTGAGTCCTTTTCCAACGAATACAATCGTATCCTGGTTTTTAGCGCGCGCATTGTATTCGAGTATGATAAATTTCGGGGGTTGGGCGCTGCCCTGTGAAACGCCCAGTATGCCGCCCATCCCAAGTTTTTTAAGTGCTGGTTTAGACAATACTTTACATTGAATGCCAGGTTCTTTAGCCAATTTTTTTGCAGTATCGGCCAAAACGACGGGGGTTTTATCCTGTGCGGGGGTATTGATAAGATCACGTGTAAAATAGACCGCATCTGCGATAATTTGACCGTGCTTGACGGCCTTGTTTGCAGGCTTAAGCGCCTCTTTTTTAGATAAAAGGAGTGTAAGTGATTTAATTTCCTTTTGCTCTTCGGGGGGGACATTTTTATACCGCTGAAATTTATAAAGGGCGAGCAAACATCCCTCAACATAAGCCTGATACCATTCGATTGATGAGGGATTCGGTATTTCAATTGAATCTATTACGCTGGTAACTTCACTGATGCCCATGGCGCGGGTGACGCTGGTGGTAGTCCCTGCAGCCTGTCTCACCTTATCGAATGTTACATCTTTTTTCCTTCCCAGTCCTGCCAGCATGATGCGTTTGGCCGGGATTTTTCCGTACGTCGGGAAGACGGTTGTTTTATTGAGTTTAGCAACAAATTCCCTTTTTTTTATTAATTCAGTAATGGTATTATTCAGAGCGTTATCAAAGAAGGCAAGCGCGCCTTCAACTGTTTTTACGTCTTCGTATAAATAAAAAACCAATATTTCTGCCGATTCCTTTTCTGCGATTCCTATTTTGATGTTGATGTTCATAAAAAGCCTCAAAGCCTTGTATTTTATGTTCCAATCCTTCAATTTCAGGTATGTTCGGATTATATGACCCGTACTGCTACCTGTCAAGTTAGAAATTCCCCTCTTGGGAGGGGACTTCGTCGTGAGCTCAGTCGAACGATTTAGGGGTGGGTAAGTCGGTAATTCGTGAAATATTCACCCCGTTAGAAAGGAGTCTCCGACCTAAAGGGCGGAGTTTTGAGAAAATACAGTGTGGGAGGGGTTTGAAGCCTCTTCCAAACTTTCTAACGGGGTGAACTGAGATTCCACGCCCCTTGTCCTCGTGAAAACGGGGAAAGGAACCCACCCCTAACCCCTCCCAAGAGAGGAATTTCAAAGTTCGCAGCATAGCATACCAGACAACCCCCTCTATCCCCTTTTTCTAAGGGGGACTTGAAGAATTCCCCCTTAATAAAGGGGGCAAGGGGGTTGTTTGTGCTGGACATTTACTGTATATCAAAAAAGTCGCTACCGAAGGCAGCCTAATTTATAGTAGAGACAGGTTTAAAACCTGTCTCTACTGTACATGTGGTGATTAACTACAGGCGATACTTGACATTCCAGATATAAAAGAATATATTTATTGTACAATACTTACAACAAATTTCATTAGGAAAGGAATAAGCAGTGTGGGATTATTCTGATAAGGTTAAAGACCATTTTTTCCACCCCAGAAATGTCGGTGAGATGGAAAATCCAGACGCAGTAGGCGAGGTGGGCAGTTTGGCCTGCGGGGATGCGTTAAAGTTGATGTTAAAACTGGATACATCCGGTCGTATTGTGGATGTAAAATTCAAGACGTTCGGGTGTGGAAGCGCCATTGCCTCTGCGAGCGCCTTAACGGAGATGGTGAGAGGAAAGACGTTAGATGAGGCAGCAAAGATTGCCGATAGTGATATTGCAAATTATCTTGATGGATTACCGGAGCAAAAGATGCATTGTTCTGTGATGGGTCGTGAGGCGCTGGAAGCGGCCATTGCAAGTTATCGGGGAATAAAAATTGAAAAACCCATAGAGGAAGGAACGATTGTCTGCAAGTGTTTTGGGGTGACAGATAATAAAATTGCTCATGAAGTGAGAGAGCATAAATTAACTACCATTGAGCAGGTCACAAATTACTGTAAGGCAGGCGGCGGATGTCAATCCTGCCATCCGCAAATTCAGGCAATAATAGATGAGGTATGGCAAAAGGAAAAAGAAAAAGCAATGGTCGAAAGCGCTAAAAAGCTGGTTAAAAAATTGACAAATATTCAGAAGATGAAGTTGATACAGGAAACGATAGAAAGGGATATCCGGCCCGCCTTACAATCTGACGGAGGCGACATCGAACTGATTGATATAGACGGTGACCGGGTCATGGTTTCTTTTCGGGGCAGTTGTGTGGAGTGTCCCAGTTCGAAGGTTACTTTGAAATCTACCGTAGAGGCAAAACTGCAGGAATTTGTGGCAAATACAATTATCGTAGAGGAGGTGACTTCGTGAAGGTTGTGTATACAGATAATAATGCTACAACGATGGTCGCTCCAGAAGTTGTAGAGGCTATGCTGCCTTATTTTACCGAGCATTACGGCAATCCATCGAGTATGCATTCCTTCGGTGGACAGGTAGCAAAAAAAATAGATGTTGCACGGCAGCAGGTGGCAGACATTCTCGGCGCTGACCCTTCAGAGATTGTGTTTACAAGCTGTGGCACGGAGAGTGATAATGCGGCGATTTGGGGAATACTTCGGGCAAACCCGCATAAGAGGCATATTGTGACTTCAAGGGTAGAGCATCCTGCTGTTTATAATTTGTGTAAATATTTGGCTCAAAGCGGTTATCATGTAACGGAGCTTGGCGTGGACAGCAATGGGATGCTTAATCTCAATGAATTAGCCGATGCAATAAAGGAAGATACGGCAATCGTATCGATTATGTATGCAAACAATGAGACAGGCGTGATATTCCCCATCGAGGAGATTGGCGCCATTGTGAAACAAAAAGGTTCTATTTTGCATACTGATGCAGTTCAGGCTGTGGGTAAGATACCTTTAAATCTTTCGAAAAGTACGATAGATTTATTAACTCTGTCCGGGCATAAATTACATGCCCCTAAAGGAGTTGGCGCATTGTTTGTCAGGAAGGGAATAACGTTTTCGCCTTTTATCATCGGCGGGCATCAGGAAAAGAATCGCCGCGGAGGCACGGAAAATGTTCCGTCAATTATCGGGCTTGGCAAGGCATGTGAACTGGCAAAGAAATTTATGAACGAGGAAAATACACGGGTAAAACAATTGAGGGACAAGCTGGAGAATGAAATACTGAAAAAGGCGCCGGATCCCATGGTGAATGGTCATAGAACGCAGCGCCTTCCAAACACCACCAATATAAGCTTTGTATTTGTGGAAGGGGAGGCCATTTTGTTACTCTTGAATGAAAAAGGAATTTGTGCCTCGTCTGGTTCAGCCTGCACCTCCGGTTCTTTGGAGCCTTCACATGTACTGCGAGCTATGGGCGTTCCTTTTACGGCGGTGCACGGTTCTGTAAGGCTGAGTTTAAGCCGGTATAACACCATGGAGGACGTTGATTACATAATCGAACATCTACCGCCTATTATCAAGAGGTTAAGAGAAATATCGCCTTATGGAAGGGAAACAAAGGTAAGGGAACAAACTAAGAGAATATCGGCAGGGGCATAAAGCAGCATCAGTGTCAGGATGGTGGTTAGGGATTGACAATAAATAACATGGACAACTTCATGCCTGCCTGAGCGAGTCCGCTCGCCCTGTTAGATAACTGGCAAACCCGAAGATTTGCGTTATTTTTTGTCTGCCTCACCAGGTAACTTAAGTATCCCGTCGTAATTATCTAACAGGGCAAGCTTCACCCGCAATCAGGGCTAAAGCCCTGGTAGGACGTGTACCCACTACCCACTAACCCCAGCCTTAAGGCTGGGGTTAATGACGGTCTTCTCTGATTCGGGCTTTAGCCCTGACAGTGCCCGATATTCAAAGTGTCGGACAACATACTTGTTCAGATTATTTATTATCAATCCCTTAGTGTTACAGCAGGGCTGGTTCAATCTTGTAGATTGAACCACACCTTTAGAATTGGCCTGTAAGCCTTGGATTGGCGTCGGGTGCATGGAACGCGCCAAACGTTTCGGTTCAATCGAGGACGATTGAACCAGCCCTGACGTTATTTTTCCTTTGTCTTGATAATAACATATCGGGAAAAGTCGCCTCTTTTTACCAGCATGAGGATGCCTTTTTCCTTATCCCCTTCACTTAATGCCTTTTTGAATTCCGCTACATTGCTGATTTTCTTCCGGTTTACCTCTTTAATGAGGTCGCCTTCTCTTATCTCGGACATGGCAGCAGGACTGCCAGGCTGAACCTCGGAGACGATTACTCCACTATCTTCTTCTATGCCCAGACTCTTGGCAAGTTCTTTTGTGAGATTTTGCACGGTCATTCCGAGGTCTTTCCCGGATGGCACTGCGCCAGTCCCCGCAGCGAATAAATCCGCAGGTTGTTCTCCGATTTTAACAATTAATTCCTTCTCTTTACCCTCTCTCAGGACCTTAACCTTTGCTTTTTTGCCGATTTCCGTTTGAGCGACGGCATTCCGAAGATGATTGACGTCCCGGATGGCTTTCCCATCATATTCAATCACGATATCGCCGCGTTCAAAGCCGGCCTCTTTTGCCGGAGAATTTTCCTGTATCTCGCTTACAAGGACGCCTTCTGTTATCGTGACGTTAAACGACTTTGCCAGGTCGGGGGTAATATCCTGGATTACGACTCCAAGCCAACCTCGCGTAACCTTGCCTTTTTCTACGAGGTCTTTCATAATTGTTTTTACCATATTGACAGGGATGGCGAACCCAATGCCCTGATAACCACCGCTTCGCGTAAATATAGCGGTATTGATGCCAATAATCTCTCCTCGTATGTTGACGAGCGGCCCGCCACTGTTGCCAGGATTGATAGCGGCATCTGTTTGGATCATGTCCTCGTACTGTGCAACGCCTACATTGGCCCTTCCTGTGGCGCTAATGACGCCAATGGATACTGTTTGTGATAAACCAAAAGGGTTTCCAATGGCAATTGCCCATTGACCAACCCGAATTGTATCTGAATCGCCCAATTTTGCTGAGGGTAAGTTTTTTCCTTCTATTTTTACTACGGCAATATCTGTTTGAGGATCGGTGCCAACAACCTTTCCATCAAACTCCCTTTTATCTCCCAGGGTAATTTTGAGTTCATCGGCATCTTCGACAACATGATTGTTTGTTACAATATAGCCTTTTTCGCTGTCTATGATTACACCTGAACCAAGTCCCTGCACCTTATATTCGCCTTCAGGAGACCTCGGTTTGAAAAATCTGTCGAAAAAATCATCGCCGAAGAAGTCCCTGAAATCCCGAAATTGGTCTTGGTCCTGTTCCTGATTTGGTCCAGGCCTGGGTTGGGAATGGTATTGGTCTTTGGGCATCTGCCTTTGTTTTTGCTGGGCATGCTTGAAGACCTTTACGGAAGTGATAGAGACAACGGCAGGTTTGACTTGTTCAACCACCTGCTCGAATACCTTCTCGAAACGTTGTGCTGCAGCGACGTCATCGGAATCGGCAATCTGTTTGTTTGCAGCGTATAGCATTGTTTTGCCGGAGAGACAAATACTGGTTGCAACGCAGAAACCCGAAATTAAAAGAAAATGAAGACAAAACCTCCTCACCGTGTTAAACATATTAAACCCCTTCAACTTAAAAGTATAGATTCTTAACATACCTTGAAGCATTTTATTCCAGATAGAATTTTTTGTCAATAGAATTCAATAGCTATGCGACCTTTCTATAATGCTTGCATTCTCTCTGTAGAATGATAAAATATTAAAATATGACAACCGTAACAAGAATCAACTGGTATTTGTTCCATTGAGCAAATATATTGTGAAAAGGGGAATTATGAGTTGGGGAAGGGTCTGTCTTCCCGTGATTTTTGGCATTGTGGGAATGTTTTTATTTGTACAAGAGAGGGTGTTTCCGTCAGAGGCGTATTTTATCCCCGCAGAGATAAAAGGGCAAATTCTGCGAGCAATTGAGGAGTGCAGGGAGTCAGTTGATGTTGCAGTTTTAGATATTACCTCAAAGGATATTTTAAATGCCCTTATTGAAGCTCAGGAACGGGGCGTTCGTATTAGGATGGTAGTAGTTAGGGAACGCGCTTTAAGGAAAGGGCTATTGTCAAATCAATATAAGAATAAGGAGTTTGCAATTAAGGTATTGGTTCAGAAAGGCATTATGCATAATAACTTTGCCATTTTTGATTGTAAATTACTAACAACCGGGTCGTATTCCTGGAATGCGTATGTGGGCAAGTTTAGTCGGGATAACGCCATTTTTACAGATGAAACAAAGTTGTTGGTGAAGTATCAACGTGAATTTGATCGTCTGTTCCACGAGGGGATAACTCCGGATATTAAAGAGTCTGTCGCCGTTGCTGAAGAGAAAGTCGGGCAGATTGATGAGAAACCAACAGTGAATATTTCAAAGGATATCGCTGCAGGTGAACGGCCTGTTGTATCGAAATATGGAGTTGTTATAACGGAGACTTCCGATGGTTATATAAACATGAATTTTGAAGAGTTTAATACGGTCTTTGGAGTTGCGAGTGATTTACCCGATGAACAAAAAGAGGCCATGTGGAGTCGATGTGTGGGTAAAAGAGTTAAGTGGTGCGGAAAAGTAAATTATATTGGATGGGGTCTGGTAACAGGGTGGATGCTGGGCATAACGCACGGTGATACAAGCGTTGAGGTAAAGCTAAACTCCGAAAATAAATCCCATTTTTCTAACGTGAAATACGGTAATACCGTTACCTATACGGGGAAGCTCGATTCGCGGGTGACGAGGATATTCCCCTATAAACTCGAAGACGGGGATGTGCTTAAAAATGAGAATGCCCCTCCCGGTCCATTAAACCCCGATGAGTTGGCCGCCAATCCTTATACAATGCCCGTTTCCCAGGGGCCAAAAAAAATATTCCTGGTGGAGACTTTTGATGGCTTAGACAATATGTTTGGTAAGGGGAGTAATTTGTCGGATGCACAAAAGGATGAGGCATGGGGAAAATATAAGGGGAAGTATGTCAGATGGATGGGTCAGATTGTCTATAAGAATTTTAATGTGGCGTCTGGTTTACGAATCGGAATGATGCAAAAAGAAACGGGAGATATAGAGGTAAAGGTCGGTCTGACGAAAAGGGATAAGGTATTAAAATTCCAGGAAGGTGAAACGGTGCTCTATACAGGAAGACTGACAGAAAGGTGCGGAAGCCAATCTCCCTATATTTTAGAAGACGGCGATATTATAACGATTAAATAAATGGTAGAAGATAAAGTTAAGGGATGTTTTGTGGATGGGTTACCAGCCATATTCCGCTTAAGGCGGAAGGAGGTCGCCATGATAAAAAGATTGGTACTTATACCGATTATTGTTTTCATAACGCTCGTTGGGTTAAAAGGAATAGTAATCGCTGCGGAAGGTTATGAGACGGCAGTTAATGAAGGAAATGTCTGTGTTCGTAAGCAAATGTATCAGGAGGCGCTGGATGCCTATGAGCGCGCCATTCAGTTAAAACCGGACGCCTCTGAGGCGTGGTATAATAAAGCGGTTGTGCTTGATTATTTGGGAAAATATGGAGAAGCCGTCAATTCATTTGAAAAAGCCATCCAATATAAACCCGATTATTACGAAGCCTGGTATATGAAGGGAAGGACTTTGGACCATGAGGCCCAGTATGAAGAGGCAATTAAAGCATTTGATAAGGCCATAGAAATAAAACCCGATTATATTCCTGCATTGTATAATAAGGGGAACGTGCTTGACCATATCGGAAACGTCGATGCGGCAGCCGAAACCTACGATCGCATTATAAAGTTAAAGCCGGATGCGTATGAGGCATGGAACAATAAAGGCCTGGCATTGGCAAAGATTCCTGATCGGCGAAATGAAGCATTAGAGGCATACGGCAAGGCGATTGCAATTAATCCAAAATATTATGAGGCATGGATTAATAAGGGCAATTGTTTTGTGAGGATACGCAAATACAAGGAGGCCGTTGATGCGTATGATAAGGCCATTGAAATAAAACCTACGGAACATGCTTCCTGGGCGGATAAAGGG
>Ga0209324_10002863_pt1 | contig 11849 bp, 12 predicted proteins | sample Rifsed19ft3_FD_184015 | JGI IMG/M metagenome (GOLD analysis project Ga0209324, IMG submission 184015) | Soil microbial communities from Rifle, Colorado, USA - sediment 19ft 3 (version 2) | ecosystem: Environmental > Terrestrial > Deep subsurface > Rock core/Sediment | place: Rifle, Colorado...
AAAAAATTAGCCACGGACGGACACAGACTTAAAAGATGAGGTAAAGGCATAGGTAAAGGTAAAGATTTTTCCTCTGCCTCTACCTTTACCTCTACCTGTCTTATAAAGTCAGTGGAAGTCAGTGGCAAAAAAAACATGAAGAAAGTAACAGTAGTTTTACAGAAATCGCCATTTAATACACTTAGAAACTCAGAGGCATTGAGGATGAGCCTCGGGCTTACCCTTGCAAACAATGCAGTGAGTGTAATTTTTACCAGCGATGCTGTATATAATCTCTTGCCTGCATTTCCTGAGAATATTAAGTCTCCTGTCTTCGGGAGACATATTGAGATGCTCAATACATTAAAGTGTAAGCTCATAGCAGAGAAGGAATCCTTGGAAGAAAGGGATGTAAAAGGTATTAAATACAATGTAGAGGTAAAAGAAAGGGCAGAGGTATTTAGATTTATAAAGGAGAGTAACACTGTAATTACATATTAATGAGGTTTATTATGGCAAATATAGCTATAGCAGAAAAACCTGAAACCCAGAAAATAGACAAGTCCATTTTAAGAAAGATAGGCAATACCCCTATTGTCCGAATAAAAAATCTTGCAAAGAGATTTAAGGATGTTGAGATATATGCAAAGCTTGAATGGTACAATGCAGGCGGCTCAATAAAGGCAAGACCCGCTCTAAGGATGATTGAGGATGGTGAAAAATCGGGGAGATTGACAAAAGACAAGATCATTCTTGATTCTACATCGGGTAATACAGGTATTGCATATGCCTTGATAGGTCTGGTAAAGGGATATAAGGTTAAGCTGGCAATACCGGCAAATGTATGCCGAGAGAGAAAGAGGCTTATGGGTGAGGTTTATAAGGCAGAATTAGTCCTATCAGACCCATTAGAAGGTTCGGACGGTGCAATCAGAATGGCAAAGAAGATACTAAAAGAAAATCCTGATAAATATTTCATGCCTGACCAGTATAACAATCCATCAAACTGGATGGCACATTTTGATACGACATCAGCAGAAGTATTTAAACAGACAGAGGGCAGGATAACCCATTTTATTGCAGGGATTGGGACAGGCGGAACCGTTATGGGGACAGGGAGGGGGCTTAAGAGGTTCAATCCAGATATAAAGGCATAGAAGGCCTTAAACACATGGAGACATCAATTAAACCTGGAATATATGACGAGAGTTTTTTAGACGGCAAGATAAGCGTAAAGACAGAGGATGCCTATGAAATGGTCAGGCTGTTACAAGAGGAGGAGGGGCTTGGAGTAGGCCATTCATCAGGTGCAGCGATGAAGGGTGCACTTGTGCTGGCAGAAAAGATAGGTAAGGGAGTTATAGTTACAGTTTTTTCAGACAGTTGTGAATGCTATGTAACTACAGGTGACTTCCAGAAATACAGATGAAATACCCCTCACCTTAAATCCTCTCCCGCAAGGGGAGAGGAAGATAAGGAATAGATTTTCACATGAAGATATTACATATACTAAGAGACCCAAATAATAAATATGCAATAGAGGCTGTCGCATCTCACGGAATTGACAATGAAACTGAATTAATTCTCATGCATGATGGGGTCTATTTAAAAATCAGCTGTGCAGGTGTGAAGACCTTTGCATGTAAAAACGATGTTGATGCAAGAGGGATTAAATCTTTATGGAATATGTTGAGTTACGAGGAGATTATAAAAAAAGTTTTTGAATCTGACCTTGTAACATGCTGGTAGACAATACTAAGGAGAAATGGGGAAATGGAGAAGATGAGAGGAGAAATAGGAAAGATTGATAAGGTGCTTGATATAAAAGGTGAGGTGTGCCCCTATACATTTGTTCGTTCAAAACTGGCACTTGAGGACATGGAATCGGGGCAGGTGCTAAAGGTTATTGTTGACCACGAGCCTGCAACAAAGAATGTCCCCAGAAGTATGGAGAATGAGGGTAATAAGGTAATTGATATAAGCAAGATTAATGATACAGACTGGCAGATAATCGTTAAAAAGGGATGACTATATGACAAAAAAATATGTATCACTAACATTTCCGGAAAGACTTATAAAAGAACCGATAATCTACAGGTTGGGTAAAGACTTTGACATCATTCCAAATATTTTCAAGGCAAAGGTTAGTCATACAGAGGGGTGGATAATTTTAAAGCTGGAAGGCGAAAAGGCAGAGATTAAAAAGGCAATAGATTATTTAAAAAATCAAGGGGTTATAGTAGAGGAGGGGGGAGAGGAGATTTTAAAAAAGGAAAAGGGTAAGAAGATAAGTATGGTAAAGATTCATTTAACCTTTCCGGATATGGAAACAAGAAAACCGGTTATCCATGAAATTGGCAAGAAATACAATATAATTACAAATATAAGAAGGGCTGATATGACAGAAAAGGCGGGGTGGATGGATTTGGAAATAATTGGTGAAGATTCTGATATTGATAAGGCAATAGATTATTTAGAAGAAAGAGATATAAAGGTGAACCCCATTGAGGGGGATATAGTAGAATAAATATGAAAATATCAACAAAAGGAGAATATGCAGTAAGGGCGATGCTTGACCTGACAGGACAATCCCACAATTATCCTGTCCCCTTATCCAATATATCTATACGACAGGGAATTTCACTCCACTACTTAGAACAGCTCTTTGTAAAATTAAGGAGGGCAAGGCTGGTAAACAGTATACGTGGACCAGGAGGTGGATATGTCCTCGCAAAGAAATCATCTGAGATTACCATAGGCGATATCCTGAGGGCTGTCCATGAAGACCTTTCCATATATGAGTGTGCTGATTTGAATGGCAATAAAAATAAGAGCCAATGCGACAAGATCGAAAACTGCATTACAAGTATACTATGGCAAAGGCTTGCAAAACATATCTCCGAAGTCCTTGACTCCATAACCCTTGACAACCTGTGCAAAGAGAATAAAAACGGGGAGCAGGAAAAGGGTGTGAGGCACAGTTTCTCTTTCAGCATTTAAACCTTTTGTTTCATGTGAAACATTTTGCATCATTCGTATTTTAGTTGAAAAGAATCTTTAACTAAAAAACAATACCTCTGAGGAAGCCATGAATACAGGAAGGGGAAAAGCCATAAATATTCCTGCTTTCATGGCTTCATTATATATAATTTTATCTTTTTTCTATCTGTGTTTATCTGTGTCCATCTGTGGTTTCATTAGGTTTTTGTTCTTCGTGATATTCGTGTTCCAGATTTCTCTTTGTGCCTCTGTATTCTGTGGTTATACAAGATGATAAATAAGGCATATGCAGAAAAAACCATCTGATAAAAAATATAAGCAGGAGAAAGAAGCTCTAAAAAAAATGTCTAATGGAAAAAATTGATATACTTCCACTCACAGTAGATTTAATAGGTGTTTTCTTTCGTTCTGCGAAAAATGCATTAGCACGAGCTAAGCATGCTACTATTATTCATCAATCAACAGAAATAACCGGACTTAATATCTTTTCTAAGAAGCATGCTGAATCCCAAGCTGCTGTGGAAACAGTTGTGGCTTCTTTTTTAGCTATTGAGGCAACTATAAATTTCACATTCTTCAGTGAAATAAATACGCATACAAACAAGTCTGGTCTGGACAAGTGGTTGAGAAAGAAATGGAAACGTAACTTGAGCATATCAGATAAATTTTTATTGCTACTACACTATTCATCCACCGACTTGAATAAGTTCCAAGCTCTAACAACATTATTCCATGAATTCATCATATTGCGTAATCGTATAGTTCATTCTTATCCAGAACAATATGATGCTTTAGTTGAGCCTTCTGACATTCCTAATGAAGTGTTAATACATGCTGTTGATCCTTGTTCTAAGGAAAAGTGCTTTACTTATTCCAAGCTATCTGAGGAAATTGGAAGGATAAACTATGAAGATGCTGTTCGTTGTTATGAAATTATGTTGCTTATTATTGGCTTAATAGATGGGCAGTTTATGTTAAAACTTGAACTCTCATGGTATAAAGACAAAGAAGACTTAGAATCAATTAGTTCTGGAACACTACAAGAAATAATTCAATTATTAGAACATAGATTTTATCCGGAAATTAATCCTGAAACATTTATCTGGAAAATAGATAAATGTATTACGAATGACTGACATCCATGAAATGCTGAATACCAAAACTTTGTATAACCATTGCGTGCACATGAACGAGTGCCACAGGGCACTTTTTGAGCTTGCATTGTGATGAGACGTGCAGATTAGTTTTAGGCATTTGATTATCAAACAGTGGCACTCGTCAGTGACGCATTATTTATTCCTTTTTCAACTTTTTTACGAATGAACCAAGCCTTTTGTTTCACATGAAACATTTTTGTATAACTGCCAGCCTGAATTTTCTGTCAAATATCGGTTTATTTATCTCAATAATATCTTTAATAGTCCAATTCCCTTTTTTAAATTCTACATCCGCACCCTTTAGTTTTTCCTCTAAGTCTTCTCCCTTCTGGGTAATAAATAGCCCATTTGATTTCAATAGTTGAAACGATGCCTTTAGTAAAATATCCATTTCAGCAACTCCTTTTGATAAGACCACATCGTAACACCCTTTATATTTCTCTGCTATATCCTCAATCCGCTCCGCTATACATTCAATATCAGTTAAATTAATCTGCCTGCATATATGCTTTAAAAATGCCACCTTTTTCCTTGAACTATCTACCAGTGTAAATGATATCTCAGGATAGATTATCTTTAAAGGTATCCCTGGTATGCCCGCACCTGTCCCTATATCAAGTATATTCTTTGTTTCTTTATGGGGGAATCCGTAAGCAAAGGTAAGGGATTCTAAGAAGAGCCTGATTATTATTGATTTATCATCCCTTATGGCTGTAAGGTTTATCTTTTTATTCCACTTTTTAAGCTCTGAGAGATAGATGAAAAATTTTTCTATCTGGTTATCTGTTAATTGAAACCCCAACCCCATACCCTCGTCTTTAAGAAAATCTTTTAGATTTTTCACTGTATAGGAAATTATATATCCGCAGATTTCGCAGATTACCGCAGATTAAAACAATCTTTAAGGAGAAAAGGATAAGCAGGGGAAAGGGAGAAGAAAAAATAATTTCATCAGGAATCCATGAATCCAAGAAAATTATTCAATATTCATGGCTTCCTTATATAGAATTTTATTCTCCTAATTCTCCTTTTCTCCATTCTCCTTAATCTTTTTCTTTTGTTCTTTTAAGAATCCCTGACTATCGGCTTTGATGTGGCTCTCCTCTTAAGCTGTTCTAAGTATACTATCAATATTGATATAGCAGAAGGGGTAACCCCTGATATCCTTGATGCCTGGCCAATAGAAACCGGTTTAATCTTAGATAGTTTTTCCTTCACCTCTGTAGATAATCCCGGAATATTCTTAAAATCTATCCCCTGAGGTATCCTTTTTTCCTCCAATCTCTTGAACCTGCCTATCTTCTCAAGCTCCCTATTTATGTAGCCCTCGTATTTTACCTGTATCTCAACCTGTTCTATTATATCTGGATTTAAAAACTGTGATTCAGGGATAGTTTCCAATTGAACCAATTTGTTGTATGTTATTTCTGGCCTCCGCAGTAGTTCTAATAATGTTACCGGTTCATTAAGGATATTTGTCCCTATGCTTTCCAAAATTTTATTTACATCCTCATTTGGTTTTAGTATCGCCTTGCTTAATCTATCAATCTCTTTTTTTATCCCTTCCCTTTTATTAACAAACCTGACAAATTCCTCCTCTCTCACAAGCCCAACCCTATACCCCTTCTCCTTTAATCTTAAATCTGCGTTATCCTGTCTTAAAATCAGACGATATTCTGCCCTTGAGGTAAACATGCGATAAGGCTCCTCTGTCCCCTTAGTAACCAAGTCATCAATAAGGACACCTATATACGCCTCTGACCTATCAAGTATCAACGACTCCTTACCCTGAATTGAAAGCCCTGCATTTATGCCTGCCATTAAACCCTGTGCCGCCGCCTCTTCATATCCGGATGTCCCATTAATCTGTCCTGCAAAATAGAGATTCTTTATCAGTTTTGTCTCCAGTGTCGGCATTAGCTGGGTCGGCGGGATAAAATCATATTCAATAGCATAGCCGGGCCTCATAATCTCCACCTTTTCAAGCCCCTTGATTGTCCTCAAAAATTTTAGCTGGACATCAATAGGTAAGCTCGTTGAAACACCATTTGCATAATATTCAGTTGTCTCATACCCTTCTGGCTCAAGAAATACCTGATGCCTGTCCTTTTCGGGGAATCTCTTTACCTTATCTTCTATTGAGGGGCAGTATCTCGGTCCAATTCCTTTTATTACACCGCAATACAATGGAGACCTATCCAGATTTTCCATGATTATTCTATGGGTCTCCGTATTTGTATATGTGAGATAGCATGGAATCTGTCGTTGGGTAATCTTTTTTGTTGAGTATGAGAATGGTCTTGGATTTTCATCCCCATTTTGTTTAATAAGCCCTGAAAAATCAATCGTCTTTGCGTCAAGCCGCGGAGGAGTCCCTGTTTTTAACCTGCCGATCTCAAATCCCAAATCTTTCAAATTATCAGACAATCTCTCTGCAGAAAATTCACCTGCCCTTCCGGCAGGAAAATTTATTAAGCCAATATGAATAAGCCCTTTTAAAAATGTCCCGGTTGTTAATATTATTGCCCTTGACCTATACAAAATACCTGTATTTGTCTTAACACCAACCGCCTTTCCATCTTCAATCAGTAACCCTTCTACAATACCCTGTTTTATGTCAAGACTCTTCTCTCTTTCCAGCACTGCCTTCATCTCCAATCTGTACAACTGCTTATCTGCCTGTGCCCTGTATGCCTGAACTGCATGCCCCTTGCTTGTATTCAGGACACGGAACTGGATACCTGTCTTATCAATACATTTAGCCATCTCACCACCTAATGCATCAATCTCCCTTACAAGATGCCCCTTTGCAACCCCTCCGATTGCGGGATTACATGACATGAGGGCGATACTATCAAGATTCATTGTAATAATTAATGTCTCACAGCCCATTCGGCTTGCCGCCAATGCGGCCTCACAGCCGGCATGTCCTGCGCCAACCACAATTACATCGTATTCTTTTGTATGATTATACATAAATAATCTAAAGAATAAAGACTTGAACACGAATGACACGAATGGACGAACAAATAACTAATAAGGGCTAAAGAAGAGATAATTTAGTTTTAATTTTATCTCTTATTCGTGCCATTCGTATATTCGTGAAATTCGTGTTCCAGAGATTTTATAATAAAAAACTTCACTACCCTTAAGTAAGTATAAAAAAGTATTTAAATAATGTCAAACTGTTTATAATTATAGACAAATCAATATGTTACATTAATAACCACTTATAGTTTTTGATTGCTTTTTGTTTGTTATTATAATAAAATGATTTTATTTTCTCTTTTTAGGAAATTTGAAATGAAAATCCTCTGGAACCAGTGTAAAGAAGAGCTTAAAAATAGGGTAAACAAGAGCAATTATGAAATCTGGCTCGACCCTATATCCTTTGTCTCGGTTGACGAGAAATTTATCACAGTCTCCGTCCCAAATAATTATTATATAGATAGAATAAATAAGGATTATCTGAAATTGCTTGAAGAGATAGTCAGAGACATTTTTAAAAAAAATATCGGTGTAAGTCTGATTTCAAATGGTGAGGCAGGAGAATTTACAATTCAGGACAACATTATTAAAAAGGAAAAGAGAGAGAGGGTGATAAGCACAACTCATATTACCGGGTTAAATTCAAAATATACATTTGATAATTTTATTGTCGGTAATTGCAATCAATTTGCCCATGCAGCAGCGAAGGCCGTTGCTGAAAGCAGTATAACTTACAATCCTTTGTTTATTTATGGTGATGTTGGGCTTGGAAAGACTCACCTCATGCAAGCGGCTGGAAATTTTATACTCAGCAATAGCAAAAAGAGGGTGCTTTATGTAACATCTGAGATTTTTGTCAACGACCTGATAACATCAATTCAGCATAATAAAATGACATCTTTCAGGGAAAAGTATAGAAGTCTGGATGTCCTTTTTGTTGATGATGTGCATTTTATCGCTGGAAAGGAGCACTCTCAAGAGGAGTTCTTTCATACATTTAATACATTGTTTGAATTACATAAACAGATTATTTTATCCAGCGACAAGTATCCACGAGAAATACCGAAACTGGTTGAGAGATTAAAATCAAGATTTGAATGGGGACTCATAGCAGATATACAACCGCCTGAACTGGAAACAAGGATAGCAATACTGAAAAGAAAGGCAGAAGAAAACGGTATAGATCTCCCACAGGATGTCGCAGAGTTTATAGCAAGCAGGGTTAAATCAAATATAAGGGAGTTAGAAGGGTCTCTTTCAAGGATTACTGCGGTCTCGTCTCTCAAGGGAAAGAATATATCTCTCCAATTGGCTGAGGACTCCTTTAGAGATATATTTAAAGCGAGGGAAAAAGCTATCAGCACAAATGATATTCAGCGGGCAGTTGCTGAATATTTTAATGTAAGAGTAACTGATTTAAGGTCAAAAAAGAGGGAGAGAAATATTTCACTTCCAAGACAGGTTGCAATGCATCTCTGTAAAGAATTAACAAACCTATCTCTTGAAGATATAGGAAAGAGTTTTGGAGGGAGGGATCACTCAACAGTTATCCACGCACAGAAAAAAATAGAAAAAATTTGTAAAGAAAATAACGAAATATCAACAGCAATTAAGCAGATTAAGAAATCACTGGAATTGTAAATAAGAGGTTAGTTCATTGTTAGTATCTTGTTTAAAAGAAGGAAATAAAAGTTTTTAAAAATATATTTCTTGATAAGATTATTTTTCATTAACAAATTTTTATACTCTAACATTTTGTTTTATAAAAAGGAAAATGACTTACTAACAAAAATACAAACACTACTAACTACTACTATATTTATTTAAGGAGATAATAATGGTAAAGAATGTATATGATGCAACTAAAATAAAAATCCTTGAAGGATTAGATGCTGTTAGAAAGAGACCTGCTATGTATATTGGAGATACCTCCACATACGGTCTCCATCATCTCGTATATGAGGTTGTTGATAATAGTGTTGACGAGTCAATGGCAGGATATGGAAAAAAAATAGATGTGATTATACATATTGATAATAGTATTACTGTAATAGACGAAGGCAGAGGAATTCCTGTTGATATACATAAAGAGGTAAATAAACCCGCTGTAGAAGTGGTACTAACCACTTTACATGCCGGCGGTAAGTTTGATAATGAGAGTTATAAGGTATCAGGAGGGTTGCATGGTGTAGGGGTCTCAGTTGTGAATGCCCTCTCAAAGAAACTTGAGGTAGAGATAAGAAGAGATGGAAAGGTATACACACAAACCTATGAGAAGGGTAAACCAATTACAGAACTAAAAGTTATTGGAAAGACGACGGCGAGTGGCACAAAGATTAAATTCAAGCCGGATGATGAAATATTAGAGGTAAATAATTTTAGTTTTGATATTTTATCCCAGAGACTAAGGGAGATGGCATTTTTGAATAAGGGGCTGAAGATAAATATTATTGATGAAAGAAACAACAAAAATCACGAATTTTACTATGAGGGTGGAATTGTCTCCTTCATTGAATACCTGAATAGAAATAAGACACCACTCTTTAAGGAACCCGTATATATTTATAAAGAGAGAGACAGTACATCAATAGAGGTGTCCCTGCAGTATAATGATGGTTACAATGAGGAGGTATTTTCCTTTGCAAATAATATAAACACCAGAGAGGGCGGAACGCATCTCATCGGTTTTCGGTCTGCACTTACAAGAACCATAAATAACTATGCCTCATCAAAGGCGATGCTAAAAGGAGATGTCAGTATAACAGGAGAAGATGTAAGAGAGGGCCTGACTGCCGTATTGAGTGTCAAGATACCGCAGCCGCAGTTTGAGGGACAGACAAAGGCAAAGCTTGGTAATAGTGAAGTAAAGGGAATGGTAGAGACCTTAGTAAATGAAAAGCTGATAGAGTTCTTTGAGGAGAAACCGTCTATTGCAAAGCTGATTGTCCAAAAGGCAATAAATGCCTCACAGGCAAGAGAGGCAGCAAGGAAGGCACGGGAGCTGACACGAAGAAAAGGTGCTTTTGATTCCTGTTCACTGCCGGGAAAATTGGCAGACTGTTCTGAAAGGGACCCTGCACATTGTGAAATATATGTTGTTGAGGGTGATTCGGCAGGCGGCTCGGCAAAACAGGGGAGAGACAGAAAGTATCAGGCAATACTACCTTTAAAGGGGAAGATTTTAAATGTGGAAAAGGCAAGGTTTGATAAGATGTTAAGCAATGAAGAGATAAAAACACTCATAACAGCACTTGGAACAGGAATCGGGACAGAGGATTTTAATATAGATAAAACCCGATACCATAAGATAATAATAATGACAGATGCAGATGTAGATGGTGCCCATATAAGAACCCTTCTGTTGACATTCTTCTACAGGCAGATGACCCAGATAATAGAGAAAGGATATCTATATATTGCCCAGCCGCCGCTCTACAGGGTTGCCAAGGGTAAAATGGAGAGGTATATAAAAGATGAAAAGGAGCTGAATAATTATCTTCTTGAATTGGGTGTAGAAGGCAGGACACTGAAGATAGGGGCTAAGACATATAGCGGGAAAAACTTTACATCTGTCTTAAAGAAATTCATGGAGTATAGCGACCTCTTAGAAAGCATAAAAAGAAAGGGCTACATGGAAGAGGTTGTTAATTTTCTCCTAAGGGAGGGGATAAAAGAAAAGGACTTCTTTATTGAGAGAGAGGCGGTTGAATTGTTGACAAATGAATTGAAAAAGGAAAAGATAGATTTTGAAATTATTCAGGATGAGGAACATGGCGGTTATGGTATTGAGTGGTTTGATAAGAGAGTTGGTGCCAAGAGAAAGATAAATCGGGATTTGATATCTATGGCAGAATATCAGGAGCTGCTTGAGATGCACCAGAACATTGGAGATATCTATAATCCGCCATTTAAAGTAATTCTTGAGATCCGTGGTGAGCGAAGCGAATCCAAAGAAGAGAGGATATTTGATGATATAAGCACACTGATTGAATATATAACCTCAGAAGGCAAAGATGGGATAAATCTTCAGAGGTATAAGGGATTAGGAGAGATGAACCCTGATCAGTTGTGGGCTACTACAATGAACCCCGAGACCCGGACACTCCTTCAGGTAAGGATAGAAGATGTGGTAGAGGCAGACGATATATTTACTGTCCTTATGGGAGACCAGGTTGAGCCGAGGAGGGAATTTATACAGACCCACGCCCTTGAGGTAAGAAATTTAGATATATAATAAATTTTGGAACGCAGATAAACGCAGATTTTAATGATTATACAGATTCCAAAAATCAAACACTAAATAACAAACAAATTTCAATTACCAAATACAAAACTAATTGTAATTTTAGTTATTGGTTATTTAGATATTATTTGGAATTTGTGATTTGGAATTTATACTTTTTGAGGAGATTATGCAGACAATTGAACAAAAGATCCCGGTAAACATTGAAGATGAGATGAAAGGGGCATATCTTGATTATGCCATGAGCGTAATTATAGGAAGGGCACTTCCCGATGTAAGGGACGGGCTTAAGCCTGTCCACCGCAGGGTTCTTTACGCCATGTATGACATGGGAAATGTCTGGAATAAGCCTTATAAAAAATCTGCAAGGGTTGTTGGTGATGTAATAGGTAAATATCATCCCCACGGAGATGTGGCTGTTTATGACACGATAGTAAGAATGGCTCAGAACTTCTCCATGCGGTATACCTTAGTAGATGGTC
>Ga0209324_10002865_pt1 | contig 11841 bp, 9 predicted proteins | sample Rifsed19ft3_FD_184015 | JGI IMG/M metagenome (GOLD analysis project Ga0209324, IMG submission 184015) | Soil microbial communities from Rifle, Colorado, USA - sediment 19ft 3 (version 2) | ecosystem: Environmental > Terrestrial > Deep subsurface > Rock core/Sediment | place: Rifle, Colorado...
AGACCATCCACTGACGGAGAGATCGGGTCCCTGTGCACACACGGTAGGAGGAGGCACACCATGAAAGCCATTGCCGTTCATCCCGGCAAAGCCGGGAGTATCCACCTCAGGGACGTGCCAAAGCCCTCGATCCAGGACATTCCGAATGGGCGCGGTGTCCTCGTGAAGGTGCTGCAGGTCGGTGTGGACGGCACGGACAAGGAGATCAACGCCGCCGAGTATGGCCAGGCCCCCCCGGGCGCTGATTTCCTGATCCTCGGACACGAGAGCTTCGGTCGCGTGGAGGCGGTAGGGCCCAAAGTCACGGAACTCCGACCCGGCGATTACGTGGCGGCCACCGTCCGGCGGCCGGGCTCAAGCCTCTACGATCAGATCGGCACCTACGACATGACCACCGATGATACCTACTTCGAGCGCGGGATCAATCTGCGCCACGGCTTTCTGACCGAGTACTATGTCGACGAGCCGGAATACATCGTCAAGGTGCCGCAGGGACTACAGCGCGTCGGAGTGCTGATGGAGCCAACCAGCGTGGCCGAAAAGGGAATCGTGCAGGCGTACGAGATCCAGCGGCGGCTCAAGGTGTGGCAACCACGCCGCGCTGCCGTGTTGGGCACAGGGCCGCTGGGGCTCATCGCCACCATGCTCCTCAGGCTGCGTGGGCTTGAGGTCGTCGCCCTCGGGCGCACCCGCCCCCCCTACGTGAACGCACAGTTGGTGGAGAAGATCGGGGCCCCGTATGTGAGCACTCAGGACGTGACGCTCACGCAGGCGGCGGTGAAGTTCGGCTCCTTCGACCTCATTCTCGAGGGAACGGGATTCTCGCCTCTGGTGTTTGAGGCCATGGAGGTGCTTGCGAAGAACGGCGTCCTCGTGATGCTCAGCGTCACGGGCGGCGACCGAAAGGTGGAAATCCCCGCCGACAAGATCAACCTGGGCTTCGTCCTCGGCAACAAGGTGGCCGTCGGCAGCGTGAATGCCAACCGCGAATACTTCGAGCTGGGCGCCAAAGACCTCTCGCAGGCCGAGCTCGAGTACCCCGGATGGCTGTCTAAGTTACTCACGCATCCTGTAAACGGGCTGGAGAACTATAAGGAAATGATGCGACTCCTGATCGAAGAGAAGAACGCCATCAAGGTCTTCGTGCACGTGGCCAAGGACTAGCTGGATGGCAACCAATCGGTGGAGTGGCCGCATGCTTGATGCCTTGAGACGCCACTGGCCCGAGTATGTAATGGAGGCTGCCGGGCTCGGCATGTTCATGATCTCGGCCGGCACCTTCGGCACCATCCTCGAATACCCGGGCTCGCCTGCCCACCAGGCCATCGCCGACCCCTTCCTACGGCGCATCCTGATGGGGACAGCGATGGGGCTCACCGCCATCGGGATCATCTACTCGCCCTGGGGTAAGCAGTCGGGGGCCCATATCAACCCATCGGTCACCTTGACCTTCTTTCGGCTCGGAAAGATCGAACCCTGGGATGCCCTGTTCTACATCGCTGCGCAATTTGCCGGAGGGGTGGCTGGGGTCTTGCTCGTCACTCTAGCCCTCGGTCAATCGTTCGCCAATCCGCCCGTCCTGTATGTCGCCACGATCCCGGGCCCAGGTGGACCGGCCATCGCATTCCTGGCTGAAGTCGCGATCTCCTTCGTCCTCATGTTCGCCGTCCTGGTGACCACCAACACTGAGAGCCTGGCCCGGCACACAGGACTTTTTGCCGGGGTCCTCGTGGCGATATACATCATCGCAGAGGCCCCCATCTCCGGAATGAGCATGAACCCCGCGCGCACCTTTGGATCAGCCCTCCCGGCGCAGCTCTGGCAGGCCCTATGGATCTACTTCACGGCGCCCCCGATCGGGATGCTGTTAGCGGCGGAGACGTACCTGCGCTCAATCGGACCCCGTGGAGCGATCTGCGCAAAGCTGCATCATCATAACGACAAGCGCTGCATCTTCCGTTGCGGCTACAGTTAGTCATGCCCCCCTCCTCAGGCCCTGATCCTGGAAACATCCCCGGTGTCCACATCGTAAGTATTTGCCTTTGCGGCACGCAAAGCCTCGAGGGCCCCGCTTTCGACTCCAAAGGAACCGCAAGCCCTCTTACCCCCTCGGCCCGCCCGCGATCGGTTCACAATCCCTTGAATCCTTTTCCCCCTATGCGGAATCTAATCCAGTGAACGGAAGATATCTCGACGGCAGATGCCTCCCAAGAACGACACTTCAAGAGGAGAATGCGTCATGCGTACGGTTCGTCAGGCCCGCTCGATCGGAATCACCCTGCTGTCCACGCTAGTCACACTAGGGTTGTTGACCGCCACCGCCAGCTTCGCCGCCGAGACCACCAAGCCCTTCAAGGGCAAGGAGGTCAACGGCGGGACAGTCACGCACGAGGTGAAGGGCGGCAAGCACATCCTGACCCTGTCCAAGGACTTCAAGGTCCCGGGCTCCCCAGACCCTCACTGGCAACTGATCGATTCCAAGGGAACCGTGTACCTCCTCGACAGGCTCAAGCTGAAGGACGACAAGATAACCACGACCATCACCATACCGGCGTACGTGCAGGACATCGCCAAGGTGCAGATGTGGTGCGCATGGGCGGAAGTCGTGCTCGGTGAGGCACCCTTCGACAAGCCGGTCAAGGCCCACGGCAAGTGACTGCAGAACGCAACGTAATCGATCCACCAGACGGAGGAAGGGTCATGATCTCCTGGAAGACTGTTGCCCTGGGGCTCGCCGTGCTCACGGTAGCCGCGACGACACAGGCCCAGGTAATCACCAAGAAGGCCCTGACGCTCGACGGGGCGAAAAAGATCGCGGCAGCCGCTGAGGCCGAGGCAAAGAAGAAAAATGCAAAGGTCGTCATCGCCGTTGTCGATGATGGCGGCAGCCTGATCCTCCTGGAGCGCCTCGACGACACCCAGGTAGCGAGCGTGGACGTGGGGATCGGCAAGGCACGAACGGCGGCGATCTTCCGGCGGCCGAGTAAGGTGTTCGAGGATCAGATCCGCGACGGACGCATCGCGGCGTTAGGGCTTGTCGGCGCCACCCCACTCCAGGGTGGCATCCCGATCCTCTTTGAGGGAAAGGTCATCGGCGCCATCGGCGTGAGCGGGGAAACCCCCTCGCTGGACGAGGAGATTGCCATCGCGGGGGCCAGTGCCCTCACGGCTCGTGCCACAGGTTCAGCCGGGACGCAATCTTCTTCGGCGGTCACCTACATTGACAGCAAGAAAATGGCGGAGGCGTTTTCCAAGGGAGCCGTGCTGATCGGCAACGGCGAATACATGATGCATGCCACTCGGAATTACATGGTGCATGCGAGCCGTCGCGATACGCCGGGGATGGCCGAGATACACAACTGGGAGACCGACGTCATCTACGTGCTCGAGGGTTCCGCCACGTTCGTCACCGGTGGAACGCTCGTCGATCCTAAGACCACCGAGCCCGGCCAGATTCGCGGGCCTTCGATCCAGGGCGGCGAAACGCGGCGTCTCGCCAAGGGCGACGTGATTATCATCCCGAACGGGGTCCCTCACTGGTTCAAGGAGGTCCAGGGGCCCTTCCTCTATTTCGTCGTCAAACCCATCTCGCCCGCCGGGGAAGACAAATGACTGGGCGCACGCCTCATCTCGCTGCGGCAATCGCGGTCGCGTTGATCCTCGGGACCACTGGTTCCGGGGTACACGCCCTCCAAGAGGTCCCCACGGGCCAGCCCGAGGCGACTATCGATTTGACCACGAAGGAAGGCGTGCGCCTGATCAAAGGCGAGTGGCGTTACAGTGACACGAAGATCATCGAGGTGGATTTCAAGGCGCCGGGACCGGACGGCCAGCCCACAGGGAAGACAATTAAGACGTACGACTACACTCCCCATGCGGGCGGGGCAGACTTCGATGATTCGCGATGGGAGGTGCTGGATCCCACAACGCTGGACAAGCGCCGCGGCGCTGGCCGGCTGTCCTTTAACTGGTACCGGATCAATATCACCATCCCCGAGCGGATCGGACAGTTCGATTCCACAGGGTCCACGGTCGTGTTCGAGACATCCGTGGACGACTACGCCGAGGTCTGGGTGGATGGTGAGTTACCACGGCAGGCCGGACAGAGCGGTGGGTCCGTGGTGAAGGGCTGGAACGCCTCGAACCGCCTGATCATCGGTCGCGACGTACGGCCGGGCCAGAAGATCCAGCTCGCCGTGTTCGGCATGAACGGGCCAATTTCGAACCCGCCGACGAACTTCATCTGGATGCGCCTGGCAAAGCTCGAGTTCTCCAAGGGAAGTACGGTGCCGATCGCAGTCACCCCCCATGAGGTGAACGTCGAGGTCATCAGGAAGGATCCCGCAATGGACGCCATCGTGGGGCCGAACCCAAAGATCTTCAAGTTGGCCGAGGGGTTCAAGTTCACCGAAGGCCCGGTCTGGATTCCCAACGGCAGCTACCTGCTCTTCAGCGATCCGAACAGCAACGTCATCTACAAATACACCAAGGACGGACAGCTCTCGCCGTTCAGAGAGAAGAGCGGGTATGCCGGCGCCGACATCGCCGAATATGGCCAGCCCGGATCGAACGGACTGACGCTGGATCGCGAGGGTCGGCTCACCATCAATGAACACGGCAATCGCCGCGTCACCCGTCTGGAGAAAGATGGGACGGCGACCGTGCTCGCCGACCGGTACGAGGGCGAGCGGCTCAACAGCCCGAATGACCTTGTGTACAAGTCCGATGGGACCCTCTACTTCACCGACCCGCCGTTCGGGCTGCCGAAGTTCTCCGCAGATCCGAGGAAGGAATTGCCGTACAGTGGCATCTTTTCGATCTACAAGGGCAAGATTCAGTTGGTCAGCAAAGACTTGAACGGTCCTAATGGCATTGCGCTTTCCCCCGACGAGAAATACCTGTACGTCGGCAATTGGGACGAGAAGAAAAAGGTCGTCATGCGATACGAGGCTAATGCTGATGGAAGCGTGTCTAACGGGCAAGTGTTCTTCGATATGACCACTGCGCCGGGCGAAGATGCGATTGACGGAGTGAAAGTGGATCAGCAGGGCAATCTCTACGTCTCTGGCCCTGGCGGACTGTGGGTGATCTCACCCGCGGGCAAACACCTGGGCACGATCATTGCCCCCAAGCATATTCACAACATGGCCTGGGGCGATGAGGATGGCAAGACCCTCTACCTGACGGCGCGCACTACGCTGTACCGCATGCGACTGAACATTCCGGGCGAGCGGCCCGGCCCAGAAACCACAGAGAAAAAGCCATGACGAGAAGGGTCCTGATTGTCCTCCAGATCGCCGTCGCTCTGACGATTTTCCTGCAATTCTTGCCAGGAGCGGCATCCGAGCAAGAGGACTCAGCCCTTGGCAAGATTGTCCGGCTCGATCCGCGCTTCGACCGGCTGGTGCCGCGCGGCGCGACGCTCGAGAAGGTCGCCGGTGGCTTCGCGTGGGTCGAAGGACCGGCCTGGAACCGGAAAGGCGGTTATCTGCTCTTCTCCGACATCCCGAACAACGCGGTCTTCAAGTGGCAGGATGGGGCCGGCATCAGCCTCTTCTTGAAACCGAGCGGCTACACCGGCGCGGCACCGTTTCAAGGCCGGGAGCCCGGCTCGAACGGCCTCACCTTCGATCCCGCCGGCCGCCTCGTCCTCTGTGAGCACGGCGACCGCCGCATCTCGAGGGTGGAAGAAGATGGCAGTAAGGCCACGCTGGTGGACCGTTACGAGGGCAAGCGGCTGAACAGTCCCAACGACCTCGTCTTCGCGTCGAACGGCGACCTCTACTTTACCGACCCGCCCTTCGGGTTGCCCAAGGCCTTTGATGATCCGCAGAAGGAACTCGATTTCAGTGGTGTCTACCGACTCTCGCGGAGCGGCACGCTGACGGTGCTCACCAAGGAGATCAGGGCGCCGAACGGCATCGCCCTCTCCCCTAATGAGAAGACGTTGTACGTCAGTAACGCCGATCCGAACCGGGCCGTCTGGCTGGCCTTCGACTTAAAAGGCGACGGGACGGTAAGCAGCAGCCGGGTCTTCTTCGATGCGACGGCCTGGACCAAAACCAAGAAGGGAGTGCCTGACGGCATGAAGGTGGACAAAGACGGAAACCTCTTCGCGGCTGGGCCGGGCGGGATTCACATCTTTACGCCGGATGGAAGACACATCGGGAGCATCGAGAGAGGTGGTCTCACATCGAACGCGGCCTGGGGCGATGACGGCTCAACGCTCTATGTTACCGCTGACAAGGCCGTCTACCGCATCAGGCTCAACACGAAAGGCGCAGGCTTCTGATCATGATTTCAGACAACGGCAAGAGACAGTGCTTCTCCCCGAAGGAGCCCTCCTACGACACAAGCCAGTGGGGTCTGATCCTGGCCGGAGGGGACGGGACGCGGCTTCGCTCCTTGACCCGGCGGATCGCGGGGGACGACCGACCCAAGCAGTTCTGTCCGATCTTCGACAACGAAAGCCTCTTGGACCGAACCCGCCGCCGCGTGGCGCAGACGGTTGCGCCTGAGCGAACCGTCGCGGTCCTCACCAAGGCGCACGAACGGTTTTACGCACCGCTCATCCATCAGGTGCCATCGCGTCTCCTCGTGGTGCAACCCGAAAACCGAGGAACCAGCCCCGCCATCCTGTACGCCCTTCTCCGGATCGCCAAGATGGCGCCGACGGCATCGGTCGCCCTCTTCCCGTCCGATCACTACGTCTCCGACGATGAGGCATTCATGGCGCACGTGAGGGTCGCGTTTGACGGCGTCCTGAGGAGGCCCGAGCTGGTGATCCTGCTGGGAATCTCACCCGCGTCTCCCGAGACCGCGTACGGGTGGATCGAACCAGATCAGCCGATATTCGGGAACGGACGGCCCGCGTTCTTTCGGGTCCGACGCTTCTGGGAGAAGCCGAAACCCATACTGGCCCGGACACTGCTGGCCGAGGGGTGCCTGTGGAACAGCTTCGTGATGGTCGCCCGGGGTGCCACCCTCCTTGCGCTGATCGAGGGTGCAGCTCCCGATCTCTACCACTCCTTCCTCGGCCTGTGGCCGGTGCTCAACACGCACGACGAGGAAGTGGCCATCGAAGCGCTCTACGCCGGACTCCCATCGACGAACTTCTCCGAACAGGTTCTCGTCAGCCGTCCTGAAGACCTCGCGGTCCTTCCCGTGGGCGGCGTGCAGTGGAGCGACCTGGGGGAACCTGGCCGGGTCCTGAGCGTCCTGGCTCAGAGCGGGGTACATCGGGCTATGGCGCCGACGTTGATTTCTGCGTAGGACCTTTTTGTTCGTTGATCTTCGACAGTCGGGCGGTGGATAATGCAAGAGTCGATCACGTGCTCCTCATCTTACCCTACCGGAACGCCACCCCTTCGGCCTCAGGGTTGGCACAGCGCCCTTGGCGCCCGCGGACAACGAAGGAGGAATCATGGCTCGGGCAGATCATTTTGACGTGATCATCATCGGGACGGGGGCGGGCGGCGGGACGCTGGCATACAGGCTGGCGCCCTCGGGTAAGCGCATCCTCCTACTCGAGCGGGGCGGCTACGTGCCACGCGAGAAGGACAACTGGAGCACGAGGGCCGTCAACCTCGAAGGGAAGTACCAGACCAAGGAAGTCTGGCTGGACAGCAACGGCGACCCCCTGCACCCCCACACGAACTACTACGTTGGCGGCAACACCAAGTTCTACGGCGCCGCGCTCTTCCGACTGCGAAAGGAGGATTTCGGCGAGATCAAGCACTCAGGCGGCATCTCGCCGGCATGGCCCATTGCCTACCAGGATATGGAGCCCTACTACACCCAGGCCGAGCGGCTCTACCATGTGCATGGGCAGCGTGGCGAAGACCCCACCGACCCCCTGGCCTCTGGACCTTATCCCTACCCTCCGGTGAGCCACGAGCCGCGGATCCAGCAACTGAGCGACGACTTCGCACGCCTCGGCCTGCGACCGTTCCATACGCCCCTCGGCGTCATGCTGGATGAACAGAACCCGCACAAGAGCCGGTGCATCCGTTGCGACACCTGTGATGGGCACCCCTGCCTTGTCTACGCCAAGTCGGATGCGCAGGTGTTGTGCGTGGACCCGGCGCTCGAACACCCCAACGTGGCGCTCCTGACCAACGCCTACGTCTCGCGTCTGGAGACGAGCCCGTCTGGCCGCGAGGTAACGAAGGTCATGGTGCAGCGCAACGGAGCGACCGAGGCGTACTCGGCGAACATCGTGGTGGTCTCCTGTGGCGCAATTAACTCCGCGGCGCTGTTGCTCCGCTCGGCCAACGATACGCACCCGCGGGGATTGGCCAACGGCTCTGACGTCGTCGGGCGCCACTACATGGGCCATGTCAACTCGGTCCTGATGGCGATCTCCAAGTGTCCGAACCCCACGGTCTTCCAGAAGAGCCTGTCGGTCAACGACTTCTACTTTGGCTCCAAGGAGTGGAACTATCCCATGGGCCATATCTCGTTTGTCGGAAAGCTGGACAGGGACACGTTGAGGGCGGGCGCGCCGGCGATCGCACCGGGCTTCACCCTCGACCTGATGGCAAAGCACTCGCTGGACTTCTGGCTCACGTCGGAGGACCTGCCTGATCCAGACAACCGCGTCATGCTCGACCACAAAGGCAACATTGTGCTCGTGTACACGCCGAACAATGAGGAGGGGCACCAGCGGCTCATTGCGAAGCTCAAGGAGCTCATGCAGCAGCAGACGAAGTGTCAGGAGCATGCCCACGAATGCCACGTGGGGTTGTTCGCGCGGAGCCTGTTCATCGGCCAGCGCATCCCGTTGGCGGGCGTCGCCCACCAGAACGGCACCATTCGCTTTGGGCGCGACCCAAAGACCTCGGCCCTCGATGTGAACTGCAAGGCCCACGAGGTGGATAACCTCTACGTGGTGGACGCGAGCTTCTTCCCCTCGAGCGGGGCGGTGAATCCCGCGCTCACCATCATGGCCAACGCCCTGCGCGTCGGCGATCACCTGCTCCGGCGCCTGCGCTGAAGGAGCACCCATGGCACCCGTACCTCCGCATCGCAGGATTGCAACCGCAGTTCTGATCCTGTGGGCCCTGCTCGCCCTCGCGCTGGAGGTGGCCTGGGGGCAGCCGCCTCTGCACCAGCCCCTGGTCGCCGCCGTTGACGCGGTGGGCATGACCGTGTCAGACATAGATCGTGCCGTCGAGTTTTACGCGAGGATCCTCACCTTTGAGAAGGTCTCCGATGTCGAGGTGGCTGGGAGCGATTACGAACACCTCCAGGGGGTCTTCGGGCTCCGCATGCGAGTCGTGCGGATGAAGCTCGGCGACGAGTCCATCGAGCTCACGGAGTACCTGGCCCCCAAGGGGCGCCCCATTCCGCTGGACTCGCGGAGCAATGATCGCTGGTTTCAACACATCGCCATTATCGTCGCCGACATGGACCGCGCCTACCGGGTGCTACGCCAGCACAAGGTCCAGCACGCCTCCTCCGGGCCTCAGCGCCTGCCCGATTGGAACAAGAACGCGGCCGGCATTCGCGCCTTCTATTTCAAGGACCCGGACGGCCACGCCCTCGAGATCCTCCAGTTCCCCCCGGACAAAGGCGATTCCAAATGGCATCGCCCGACGGACAAGCTCTTTCTCGGCATCGATCACACCGCCATCGTCGCTGCCGACACCGACGCCAGCCTGAAATTCTATCGGGACCTCCTGGGGCTGAAAGTCGTCGGGGAGAGCGAAAACTACGGCACCGAACAGGAGCATCTCAACAACGTCTTCGCCGCGCGGCTGCGCATCACCACGCTGCGGGCGGCCGCCGGGCCGGGCATCGAGTTGCTCGAATACCTGGCGCCGCGCGATGGCCGCCCCATGCCGGCCGACGCGCGGGCCAACGATCTCATCCACTGGCAAACACGATTGATCGTCCGCGACGCGGAGGCGGCCGCAGCGCGGTTGCGCGGCGGCAGATCTGCCTTTGTCTCCCCGGGCGCCGTCACGATTCCGGAGGGTGGACTCGGATTCACCAAGGGCCTCCTGGTGCGAGACCCGGATGGCCACGTGATCCAGCTCACGGATAAATGAGCGCAGCGATGAACAAGAACGAATGGCTCGAAGCGGATGGCCTGGGCGGCTTCGCCTCGGGGACCGTTGCCGGCATCCGGACGCGGCGGTACCACGGCCTCCTCCTGACCGCGACGACCCCGCCCACCGGCCGCGTCCTTCTCGTCAATGGTTTTGACGCCTGGGTCGAGACGCCGGTGGGAAGCTTCGCCCTCTCCTCCCAGGCATACCCGCCTGATGTGATTCACCCTGACGGCGCCCGACGGATCGAGGCCTTCGAGGCAGAACCGTGGCCGCGCTGGCGCTTTCGGCTCGAGGACGGCACAGAGATCGAACACGACCTCTTCGTCCGAAATGGCGCTTCCGTGACCGTCCTCTCCTGGCGTCTCCGGTCGCCCCGGAGAGGTGTCAGGCTCTCGGTCCGGCCCTTTCTCTCCGGGCGTGACTACCACGCCCTCCACCATCAGAATCCCCATTTCCGGTTCGAGCCAGAGGCGCGTGACGGCCGGCTCGTCTGGCGCCCCTATCCCGACCTTCCGGGGATCGTCGTCCTCTCGAACGGAGAATATGCTCATCAACCCGATTGGTACCGCAACTTTCTCTACGAAGAGGAACGCGCCCGGGGCCTCGATTTCACCGAAGACCTCGCCTCGCCCGGGATCTTTCATTGCGACCTCGCCGCGGGCGAGGCCGTCCTGATCCTGGCCACAGAGGGGCAGGAATCCGCGACCCTTCCGCAGGGTGCTTCAGCGGAGGCGTGTGTGAAAAGCCTCCGTGATGCCGAACGGCAGCGGCGAGGCTTCGCGTCCCGCCTTCACCGAGCGGCGGACGCCTATCTCGTCCGCCGGGGTACGGGGAAGACGATCGTGGCGGGGTATCCGTGGTTCACCGATTGGGGCCGCGACACCTTCATCGCGCTGCGCGGCCTCTGCCTCGCCACCGGAAGGCTCGCAGAGGCCCAGCAGATCCTTCTCGAATGGGCGGGGGCGGTCTCCGAAGGGATGCTTCCCAATCTGTTCCCCGATCGAGGGGACGCCCCGGAGTTCAACTCGGTCGATGCCTCGCTCTGGTATGTCATTGCGGTTCACGATTTCCTCCGAACGATGGAGGCAGAGGAGCACAAGGTCTCGGCCCGCGACCGGAAGACCCTCCAGGAGGCTACCGCAGCGATTCTGACCAGCTACAGCCAAGGGACGCGTTACGGCATCCGTCTCGACGATGACGGTCTACTGGCCGCCGGCGAGCCCGGTGTGCAACTCACCTGGATGGATGCTAAGGTGGGCGACTGGGTCGTCACTCCGCGGACCGGCAAGCCGGTCGAGGTCGAGGCCCTCTGGCTCAACGCCCTCTGGGTCGGGAGCCAATTCTCGGAGCCGTGGAAGAGGCTCTTCGCACGCGGCTCCCGGGCCTTCCGCGCCCGGTTCTGGAACGAGGCCGGCGGGTATCTCTACGATGTGGTGGACCCCGATCATAACTCCGGGACGGCCGATCCCGCCTTCCGCCCGAACCAGATCTTCGCCGTGGGCGGTCTTCCCATCTCGCTGCTCGAGGACGATCGGGCCCGCCGCGTCGTCGAGGCCGTCGAGGCGCGCCTCTGGACACCGCTCGGCCTGCGCTCGCTGGCGCCCGGGGAGCCGGGGTATACTCCCCACTATGAGGGGGGCGTTCGCGAGCGAGACGGCTCCTATCACCAGGGAACCGTCTGGCCGTGGCTCATCGGGCCCTTTGTCGAGGCCTGGGCGCGAGTGCGGGGGGGAACGCGCCAGGCCAAGCGAGAGGCCCGCGCGAAATTTCTCGATCCCATTTTCCG
>Ga0209324_10002869_pt1 | contig 11833 bp, 9 predicted proteins | sample Rifsed19ft3_FD_184015 | JGI IMG/M metagenome (GOLD analysis project Ga0209324, IMG submission 184015) | Soil microbial communities from Rifle, Colorado, USA - sediment 19ft 3 (version 2) | ecosystem: Environmental > Terrestrial > Deep subsurface > Rock core/Sediment | place: Rifle, Colorado...
CGGGCATGGTGTTCCAGCAGTTCAACCTGTTTCCCCACCTCACAGTCCTCGACAACATCACCCTCGGGCCTCGCCAGGCCCGGCACATGCCCCGCAGGGAGGCGGAGGATCTGGCGATGAGCCTGCTCACCCGGGTGAAGATCCCCGAGCAGGCCCGCAAGTTCCCGGGTCAGCTCTCCGGCGGTCAGCAGCAGCGGGTCGCCATCGCACGCTCGCTCGCCATGAGCCCGAAGGTGATGCTGTTCGACGAGCCGACCTCGGCGCTCGACCCGGAGATGATCAAGGAGGTCCTCGATGTCATACAGGACCTGGCCCGCTCGGGGATGACAATGATCATCGTCAGCCACGAGATGGGATTTGCCCGGGAGGTGTCCGACCGGGTCGTCTTCATGGCAGACGGCGAGATCGTCGAGGTCGGCACCCCCGAGCACTTCTTCGAGAACCCGCGAGAGGAGCGGACGAAACTGTTCATCTCCCAGATCCTCTGAGCAGGTCTCTCCCCACCGAGGGGGAATACCCGCAACGTAGCGGAGGGGGAGGGGGGTGGGCGACGCCGCATGGCAGACGGTGGAGAGGAACCGGGGAGGCCATCTTCTGCAACCACTCCTGCAACCGAGGTGCGCTAGCGTCGCTGGGAAAACCAATGAGTGCGGTAATACCCTTGTGACGCTTGGCTCCGGGGGGGAGACTCGAACTCCCAACAAACGGATTAACAGTCCGCTGCTCTGCCAATTGAGCTACCCCGGAACGGCCGGGAAGGCTACCACCGGCCTGTCAGCTGCCCTCCAGATAGTCCTTGAGCTTCCCGGCACGCGAAGGCTGGCGCATCTTGGCCAGCGCCTTGGTTTCTAGTTGGCGCACCCGCTCCCGGGTGACCTTGAAGTGCTTCCCAACCTGCTCCAGCGTGTGGATCTTCCCGTCGGCGAGCCCGAACCGCATGATGAGCACCTGGCGCTCCCGCTCGGACAGTTCCTCGAGCACGATCCGCAGGTAGTCCTGCAGCAGCCGGAACGACGCCGACGCCACCGGGGCCTCGGCATCATGGTCCTCGACGAAGTCCCCGAGCGTGGAATCGTCCTCCTCGCCGAGCGGCGACTCGAGCGAGAGCGGATCCTGGGCGATGCGGCGCAACTCGAACACCTTCGCCGGTTCCAGTTCGAGATCGACGGCGATCTCCTCAATGGTCGGCTCACGCCCCAGCTCCTGGCTGAGCGCCCGCTGCACCGCGGCGAGCTTGTTGATCGTCTCCACCATGTGCACCGGCACCCGGATGGTGCGGCCCTGGTCGGCCAGCGCCCGGGTCACCGACTGCCGAATCCACCACGAGGCGTAGGTGGAGAACTTGAACCCCTTGCGGTAGTCGAACTTCTCGACGGCCCGGATCAGCCCGAGGTTGCCCTCCTGGATCAGATCGAGGAGCGGCATTCCCCGGCCCACGTACTTCTTGGCGATCGAAACCACGAGACGCAGGTTGGCCTCGACCAGCCGCTGCTCGGCCCGGTTGCCGACTCGAACCCCCCGCTCGAGGAACACCCGCTCGGCGACCGGGGCAGTGTCCGCAAGGCCGGGCAGCTTTTCTTCGGCCCGGATCCCGGCTTCGCGCTGCATCGCCAGCTCGACCTCCTGCTGGGCGTCGAGGAGGGGGACGCGTCCGATCTCCTGGAGGTACATGCGAACCGGATCCGTGACCTCGATCTCGTCGTCGGCGGGAAGAATGTCGAAGATGGCATCCTGCGAGTCCTCACGGAACTCAACACCCTGCTTGCGCAAGGCGTCGACGACCCGATCGAACGAATCGGCGGGAGCCTCGGCCTCCTCCAGCTCCTGCTCGATCTCGGCGGTCATGAGGAAGCCGCGTTGACGAGCGCGGGCGGCCAGTTCGGCGACGATCTTGTCCAAGCTCATTCCTGACTCGAGAGTTCGCGGCGGCGGTGGTCCAACGCTATCAACTCCTGGAAACCAGACGTATACGCCGCCGAGTCGGGAGCCAGCGTTTCGACGCGCAACCGTACCTCATCGATTCGGCGTTCGAGGGCGCCGACCTGAACCTTTCTCACCACCTCCTCCGCCACCGCCAGCGGGGTCTCGAGAAAAGCGAGGCCGCGGAGCATCACCGCGACCTCACTGTCGTCGTCGCCGAGCAGCGAGCCCAGATCGGGCGGCATCCCGGGGTCGAGCGCCGCCACCACCGGGGCCAGCACCTCGAACGCGGCTCGATGCTCGTCCCGGGAGAACACCCCGGTGAGGTCGTGTCGGCGCACCCCGGGATCGTTCGCCAGCAACAACCGAAGCAGTTCCCGCTCGGCCTTCTCCACCCCCTGGAGGGGGCGGACGGGGGGCTTCGGGGCCGGCCGCGCCTTCTGCGCCCCGGAGAATGCCGCCTCGATGGCGCGCACCACGACGTCGAGGTCTACCCCGGTGCGACGCGACACGAACACCCCGTACTCGTGCCGGGTCACCGCGTCGGGATGGCGGGCGACGACCTCGGCGGCGGCCCGCACCGCCCTGCCCCGCGCCTCCGGTTCGGACAGGTCGAACCCTTCGAAAAGACGCTCGAGGCGGAACTGGAGCAACGGAGATGAGTCGGTCAGTGCCGCGCGCAGGAGGTCGATCTCCCCGGCGCCGACCATGTCGGCGGGATCCCGCCCGATGGGGAGCACCGCGACCCGAAGGTCGAGATCACCGGGAACGCTGCGGTCGAAACCACGCAGGCTGGCGTTGGTCCCGGCCTCGTCGGCGTCGAACATGAGCACGACCCGTTCGCTGAACCGCCGTAAGAGGTCGAGGTGCTCCTCGCCGAGGGCGGTGCCGCAGGTGGCCACCGCCACCGGCATCCCCGCCAGGTGCAGGGCGATGACGTCGGTGTACCCCTCGACCACCACAGACTGGCCGCCGCGAACGATCTCGGACTTGGCCCAGTTGAGGCCGTAGAGCAGCTGGGACTTGTGGTAGATCGGAGTCTCCGGCGAATTGAGGTACTTGGGGCCCTCGCCACCCTCGAGCAGGCGGGCCCCGAACCCGACGGCATCGCCGCGCACGTCGTAGATCGGGAACATCACCCTGCCCCGGAACCGGTCGAACACCTTGCCGGTGCGGGCCCGCACCGCCAGACCGGCGGTGACCAGCACATCTTCGGGGACCTTCTTACGGCGCAAGTGGCCCACGAGCGCTTCCCCGTGCGGCGGCGAGTACCCGATGACAAAGCGCTCCACCACCTCGGACTCATAACCCCGACCTCGCAGGTAACCGCGCGCCACCCCGGCGTCGCGCCCGGTCTTCAGGCTGTCGTGGTAGAAGTCGACGGCCACAGTCGTGGCGTCGACCAGCGTCTGCCGGCGATCGCGGCGCTTCGACGCCTCGGCATCCTCCTGCAGGGTGATGCCGGCGCGCCGCGCCAGCACCTCCACGGCGTCGGAGAAATCGACCGCCTGGGTGTCCTGTACGAACCGGAATAGGTCGCCGCTCCTGCCGCACCCGAAGCAGTGGTAGAGGCCGCGAGCGGCGTCGACGCTCATCGACGGCGTCTTCTCCTGGTGGAAGGGGCACACCGCCATCACCGAGCGACCGGAGCGGCGCACCTTGGTGACCTCGGAGACCAGCTCGACGAGATCGGTGACGTCCCGCACCCGTTCGATGTCTTCCCGCCGATACGCCATCCCCGGCGAGTGTACCGGGGGCATCCCGGTCATCGACAGGGGGTCGTACGCCTAGCGCCCCGTCACGTGACGTTGGTGATGCTCATGGCGAGCCGGCGGCGTCATCCGGCAAGGACGCACGACGAAGGCGCACTTGACCGTGCGTCGAGGAGGAGGACGCAGCCGGGGGCGTCGGGGGCCGTCGTGAGCGCGCCAAACGTTGCGGGACGGGGCATTAGCCCGCTTCTCCGAGGGAGGCGGAGAGGCGGCCGACGAGATCGGCGATCGGAACCCGCACCTGCTGGGTAGTGTCGCGGTCGCGGATCGTCACCGCCCGGTCCTGGAGCGTGTCGAAGTCAACCGTCACGCACAGCGGCGTGCCGACCTCATCCTGGCGTCGGTAGCGGCGGCCGATCGACTGGGTGACGTCGACCTCGATCATCCAGTGTTTGCGCAAGGTCGCCGCCACCTCCTCGGTGATCGCTACCAAATCGTCCTTCTTGGAGAGCGGGAGCACGGCCACTTTGATCGGGGCGAGGCGGGGATGGAGCCGTAGTACCACCCGCTTCTCGCCGCCGATCTCGTCCTCGTCATAGGCATCGAGGAGAAACGCGAACGCCGACCGGGTCACGCCTGCCGCCGGTTCGATCACGTACGGGAAGAAGCGTTCGTCGGCGTCCTGGTCGTAGTAACGCAGGTCCTCCCCGCTCGCCGCAGAGTGGGCGCGCAGGTCGAAGTCGGTGCGGTTGGCGATGCCCTCCAGCTCGTCCCACCCCCACGGGAAGAGATACTCGACGTCGCTGGTGGCGGCTGCGTAGTGGGCGAGCTCGCTCGGCTCGTGGGCGCGCAACCGGACGTGATCGGGGTTCATCCCCAGGCCGAGGTACCACTGCAGGCGGGCATCGAGCCAGTAACCGTGCCACCGCTCCGCCTCCTCCGGCCGGCAGAAGAACTCCATCTCCATCTGCTCGAACTCACGGGTGCGGAACACGAACTGGCCGGGGGTGATCTCGTTGCGGAACGACTTTCCGATCTGGGCGATCCCGAACGGCAGCCGCATCCGGGCGGACCGGCGCACGTTCTCGTAGTTGATGAAGATGCCCTGGGCGGTTTCCGGCCGCAGATAGGCGAGGGCGGCGTCATCGTCCACCGGTCCCAGGAAGGTCTTGAGCATCAGGTTGAACGGCCGCGGCTCGGTAAAGGTGTTGCGCCCACCGCAGTCGGGGCACTGCCCGGGGTCGTCCAGCTTGTCGAGCCGGAAACGGTGGTGGCAGGAGGTGCACTCCACGAGCGGATCGCTAAAGCTCGCCTCGTGACCCGAGGTGATCCATACCTGGCGGGCCTGGACGATCGCCGAGTCGATACCGACGATGTCGTCACGCTCGCGGACCATCGCCGTCCACCACGCCTCGCGCAGGTTGCGCAACAGCTCGGCGCCGAGGGGTCCGTAGTCCCACGAGGAGCGGAGCCCGCCGTAGATCTCCGAGGCGGGAAACACGAACCCGCGCCGTTTCGACAGGTTGACGATGGTGTCGAGGGAGGGAACAGGCATGGGGAGGGATGTTAGAGGGGGGTCGGCCGCCGACGGCGGCCTCCGCAATTGGCAATTCGCAATTCGCGGGAGATCGCGTGCGGAACCAGATAACGCGTCTTGCCAATTGCCAATTGCGCCGAGAGACGCGCCCACCTCGATCCGAGAACCTCACCGAGACGCGCAAGCCACGAGACGCGGGACTGACCAATTGCGGGAGGCCGCCGCAGGCGGCCGACCTACACCTTCCCGAACCTCCGCTCCCGCCCCCGGTACTCCGCGACGCAGCGCTCCAGGTCGGCGGTGCTGAAATCGGGCCACAGGGTCTCCGGGAACAGATACTCGGCATAGGCGGACTGCCAGAGGAGGAAGTTGCTCGTCCGCAGCTCGCCGCTGGTCCGGATCACCAGGTCGGGATCGGGCATGTCCGGCATCTCGAACCGGGCGGCGAAGGCTGCGGTGTCGATCTCGTCCACCGCGATCCGTCCTGCGGCCGCGTCGCCGGCGAGTCTCTGCGCCGCCGCGGTGATCTCGGCGCGGGAGCCGTAGTTGAAGGCGAACACCATGGTCATACGCGTGTCGCCTGCGGTGAGTTCCTCGGCGGCCCGGATCTGGTCACGCAGCCGGTCGGACACCCGGGGATCGGCCCGGTTCCCGAGAAACCGCACCCGGACGCCGAGTTCGTGCAACTCGTCGCGGCGCCGCACCAGCAGGTCCTCCTTGAACCCCATGAGGAACTCGACCTCCTCCGCCGAACGGTTCCAGTTCTCCGTGGAGAACGTGAAGACGGTGAGCCATTCGATGCCGAGACCGAGGGCGCCGTGCACCACGTCGAAGAGCGCCTCCTCACCGGCGGCGTGACCGGCGGTGCGGGGCAGCCCGCGGGCCTGGGCCCAGCGGCCGTTGCCGTCCATGACGATCGCCACGTGGCGGGGGTCAGCCATCGACGGTCAGGGAAGCGAGGCGCCGCTCGAGGTGGTACTCCATGAACCGCCGGGTGACCCCCATCGCCTCACCGGAGAACCCGGGATCGGGGGCGGGGAGGTCTCCCAGGTCGGAGGAAGCGATCCGGGCCAGGTACCCGGTGAGCCCGGGCCGCAGCGCAATGGCGCCGGGGATGCGGTCGCGGTCGCACAGCACCCCGCCACCGGCAAAGGAGAAGCGGGACAGGTCTTCTCGCCGGCCGCACCCGGCGCAGTGGTCGAGGGCGGGGGCGATGCCCACCACCTCAGCCGCCTTGAGGAGAAACGACGCCACCAGGTCGGGATGGCGTGGGCCGGCCTCCAGCGCCCGCAACCCGCGCTGGAGGAGGAGGAATGCCCGCAGTGCCCCCTCCCCCTCCTGGGTGACGGCGTCGGCCACCTCGACCATCGTCCCCGCGGCGAGCACCCGGTCGAGATCGCCACGCAGCGCCGGGAATGCCTCGATCACGGAGACCTGGGTGATGGTGCCGAGGTTGCGCCCCTCGTAAAGCACCAGATCGATGTGGGTGAAAGGCTCGAGACGGCCCCCGAACCGGCTCTTCGTCTTGCGCACCCCCTTGGCGACCGCCCGGACCTTCCCGTGGTTCGGGCTCAGCAACACCACCACCCGGTCGGCCTCGCCGAAGGGAAACCCGCGGAGCACGATGCCCTGATCGTTACGCAGCGCCACGATCCTCCAGGGTACCGGTGCGCCGGACCCGCCACGGGAACCGGAAACCCCGGCTGGTTCGTCCCACCGGTGCGCAGTCCATCGAAGGAAGGCCCGACATGGCGATCCGCCTCCTCCCCGCCCTGCTGGCACTCGTCCTCGGGCTTCCCTCGCCGGCGCTGGCTCAGGTCGTCATCGACCCCCCGCTCCCGCCGTGCCGATGGTGGGACTGCGGGAGCCCGGCAAACGTGGTGATCGAGGAATACCGCATCGACGTCACGATCGAAGACGGCATCGCCGTCACCCGGGTGCACCAGGTCTTGCGCAACGACTCCGACTTCGTCGCCGAGGGCGAGTTCCTCCATCCCATCCCCGCCGACGCTGCGGTCACCGGACTCACCCTGTGGATCGACGGTGCACCGGTGGCCGGCGAGATCCTCGACGGCGAGGCCGCCCGCCGTACCTACGAGGACATCGTGCGGCGCACACTCGATCCGGCTCTCCTCGAATACGCCGGCGACGGCCTGCTGCGCCTGTCGGTGTTCCCCATCGGCCCCCGTGACACCCGGACCGTCGAGATCGAGTACCGCCAGGTGCTCCCCACGGACTCCGGGCTGACCCGGTACCGCCATCCCTTCGGACGCGAGCACAACGCCGAGATCGAGGCGATCGAGGCCCACGTCGAGATCCGATCAGAAGACGGCGTCAAGACCGTCTACTCCCCCAGCCACGAGATCGGTGTGAACCGGGTCAACGACCGCCTCGTCGAGGTCGGATACGAAGGGATCGGGGCGCCGGAGAGCGACTTCACCCTCTACTACTCGACGGACGCCGCCGCCGTGTCCCTCGACGTCCTCACCTTTGCCGGAGACGGTGACGGGTACTTCCTACTGCTCGCCTCGCCGGGCCTCTCCGCCGAAGAGGCGGTGGTCCCCAAAGACGTCGTGATCGTGCTCGACGTCTCCGGCAGCATGGAGGGTGAAAAGCTCGAACAGGCGCAGGACGCCGTCGGGTACATCCTCGCCCACCTCAACGATGGGGACCGCTTCGATGTCATCGCCTTTTCCACCGGCACCGACTCCTACGGCGACGGGCTCCGTTCTGCCGAGGAGGCCGGGACAGCCGGCGGCTGGGTGTCCGGGCTGGCTGCGGGTGGATCGACCAACATCGACCTGGCGCTCGCCGAGGCGTTCGACCGCGCCGGGGCCGGGCGACCCGCCTACGTCGTCTTCCTCACCGACGGTCTCCCCACGGAGGGCGTGATCGACACCCCCGAGATCCTCGCCAACCTCGAGGAGCGGGCGAGCGAGACGGTGTCGATCTTTGCCTTCGGCGTTGGATTCGACGTCGACACCTTCCTCCTCGACGCCATCGCCCGCGACCACCACGGGACCACGACCTACGTCAACCCGGACGAGGCGATCGACGCCGCCGTCGAGGCGCTGTACTCGAAAGTGGCCTCTCCGGTGCTCACCGGGGTCACCCTCGACGTCGAGGGCGTAACGGTGTCCGACCTCCATCCGGCACCGCTTCCCGACGTCTTCCGCGGAGGTCAGCTCGTGGTCGCCGGTCGCTACGAGGGCTCCGGCACCGTCACCGTCACCCTCTCCGGAAGGGTACGCGGTGAACCCATCGACCTCGTTTTCGATGACATCCGCTTTGCGGAGTCCGGGGGCGATCCGACCATCCCCCGGCTGTGGGCGACCCGCAAGATCGGTGAGCTCCTCAGGACGGTCCGCATCGATGGGCCGGACGACGAGACCATCGACCAGATCGTGCGGTTGTCGATTCGCTGGGGGATCGTGACCCCGTACACCTCCTACCTGGTCACCGAGGACGCCCCGTTCGGCGAGGATGCCATCGAGGAGATCTCCCGATCGGCGGCCGAGAACGCCGCATCCACCACCCTCCCCGCCTCCGGTGAGGCGGCGGTGGGGGCGGCGGACGCCGCCGGCGACCTGGCGACCGCCGAGACCGGCGTCGCTCCCGGGGCCGAGTACGGCGACCTCGTCCGTATCGGTGGTGGGCGCACCTTCCGTCTCAGCAATGGACGCTGGATGGACACCGCATTCGATCCGGCGTTGGACACCGTCCGGGTGGCGTTCGGCTCGGCCGACTACTTCACCCTGGCGGCATCAGACCCGACCCTGGCGGCCGCTCTGGCGATCGCGGCAGACCTGACGGTCGTCCACGGCGGGACCGCCTACGAGATCGTCGCCACCGATGCCGACGCCGATCCCCTGCCTGCCGACCTTTCCACCACGACGATGGAGGCGGGAACGACCTCCGCCCCGGCCGTCGCCCTGCCTCCCACCGGCCGGGACTCCGGAGGCCGCCTGCCGGTCGGCCTGATCGCGATCGGGACCGCCATGGCGGCGGCGTTCCTGCTGACCCTGGCGGCGAAAAAGCGCGGCTAGTGCGGCGGGCACGGACGGCGGATCGGTCCGCACGAAACCGGTTCCGGTGCGCGACACTTGCGGCATGGCAACACCCCTGACGCAGGCGGATCGGAAGGCGCTGGCCGCCTCGCATCCCGCCTGGGCACTCGACGGCGAGACGATACGCCGCACGTTCACCTTTGCCGACTTCGCCGCCTCCGTCGGATTCGTCGCCCGCGTGGCACTCGTCGCCGAGAAGGCGGACCATCACCCCGACATCGACATCCGGTGGAATCGCGTGACCCTGACCCTCACCACGCATTCGGTCGACGCCCTCTCCGACCGAGATCGGAGCCTGGTGGAGACCATCGACGGATGGACGGCGCCGTGACCGGATGGCAGCGCCAGGGTTTCGGATCCGTGACCCCCTACCTACTCGTCGAGGGCGCCGCCGAGCTCGTGGAGTTCCTCGAAGACGCCTTCGACGCCGAGATCCTCACCCGGCTGGATCGGCCCGACGGAACCCTCATGCACGCCGAGCTGCGGATCGGCGACAGCATGGTCATGGTGGGCGAGGCCACCGAGGAGTACGGCCCATACCCGGCGTCGCTGTACCTCTATGTCGAGGACTGCGACGACGTCTTCGCCGCTGCACTCGAGGCGGGGGCGACGATCGCCATGGAGCCCACGACCATGCGGCACGCCGGCGAGCGCTACGGCGCGGTCACCGACCCTGCGGGAAACGTGTGGTGGATCGCAACGCACCTCGAGGACGTGGACGTGGAGGAGGAGAGCCGCAGGATCGAGGAGATGACCGCCGCCGGCGAGGCCCCCTTCGACGACTACGAGGCAGAGTAGGCACCAGGCACCAGGCACCAGACAGTTCTCAGACCTCTGGCTGGTGCCTGGTGCCTCGCATCTGCTGCCTTCTCGTCACATCCCGAGGCGCTGCACGATCCCGGGGTGCCGCTGCCAGTCCTTGTGGACCGCGACGTGGAGGTCGAGGTGCACCCGGGTGCCGAGCCGCCGCTCCAACTCGGCTCGCGCCTCGGTGCCGGCGAGACGCAGGAGTGATCCACCCCGGCCGATCACGATGCCCTTCTGGCTCTCCCGCTCGACGAGCACACGGGCCTCGACCCGGGTGACACCGTTGTCCTGTTCCCGTACCTCCTCGATGAGAACGGCGAGCGAATGCGGCAGTTCGTCGCGCAAACGATCGAGGAACTTCTCGCGGACGATCTCACCGATGAGGAAGTCGTTCGCCTGGTCGGAGGTCATGCCCGCCGGGAAGTACCGCGGGCCCTCGGGCAACAACGCGGCGACTTCGGACACGACCGGTTCGAGGTTGGCGCCGAGAGTTGCGCTGACCGGGACGTAGGCGGCGAACCCCCACCCGGAGGCCACCGCGAGCCGCTCCGCGACGTCGTTGGGACCGGCGGCATCGACCTTGTTCACGATGCACACCGTCGCCAGACCGGCCTCCTGAAGGCGACCGGCGATCAACCGGTCCCCGGGACCGATCTTGCCGGTGGCCTCGATCACGAAGAGGCAGGCATCGGCCTCGGCCATCGACGCAGCCGCCACGGCGTTGAGTCGATCTCCCAGGGCGGTCCGGGGGCGGTGGATACCCGGGGTGTCGACGAGGACTATCTGGAGGTCCGGGCGATCCACGATCCCGCGGATCGTGTTACGCGTCGTCTGCGGGCGCATCGAGGTGATCGCCACCTTGGTGCCGACCAGGGAGTTGACGAGGGTCGACTTGCCGACGTTCGGCCTTCCGATGACGGGCACGAACCCCGATTTCACCCTTCGGTCACCCGAACCCGAGAGACACGGCGCCCCTGAACCCGCTCCGCGGTGAGCCTGAGCCCGTCGATGTCGAAGCTCTCCCCTTCTTGGGGCACCCGTCCGGCGAGACCGAGGATCAACCCTCCCACCGTGTCCCAGTCCTCGTCGGGAAGCGAATGCCCGACGAGTCGTGACAGGTCCTCGACCGACAGGCGGGCGTCGACGATGTATCCGCGGTCGAGCGGCTGGATCATCCCCTCCTCGGTGTCGTACTCGTCGGCGATCTCCCCCACGATCTCCTCGAGGAGGTCTTCGATGGTGACCAGCCCGGCGGTGCCTCCGAACTCGTCGACGACGATCGCCAAGTGCACCTTCTTCCGCTGCAGCTCCCGGAGCAGCTCCGACACTCGCTTCGTCTCCGGGACGAAGTGGGCGGGGCGCATCAGCGACCGCACGGGCACCGGGCTCCCCCCGATGTCGTGGAACCTGAGGAGATCTCGGCCGTACAGCACGCCGACGATGTCGTCGAGGTTGTCACCGGTGACCGGGATCCGCGATCTCCCGGATTCGAGGAGGATGTCGAGCGCACGATCGCTGTCCGCGGGGGCCGCCACGGTCACCATGTCGGTACGGGGCACCATCACCTCGCGAACGATGGCGTCGGTGAACTCGAGCACCGACGAGATCAGCTCTCGCTGCTCCTCGTGCTCCTGCTCGTCCTCCTCGGCGTCTTCGTCCTCACCCTCCTCGTCCGAGATCACATCGGCAGCCCGCCCACCGAACCGGATGGACCACGCGAGCACCGCCGAGAGCCGGTAGGCCGGCCGCCGCGGCATCGCCCGGCCGAATGCCCGGGGAATGGCGTCGCC
>Ga0209324_10002874_pt1 | contig 11821 bp, 14 predicted proteins | sample Rifsed19ft3_FD_184015 | JGI IMG/M metagenome (GOLD analysis project Ga0209324, IMG submission 184015) | Soil microbial communities from Rifle, Colorado, USA - sediment 19ft 3 (version 2) | ecosystem: Environmental > Terrestrial > Deep subsurface > Rock core/Sediment | place: Rifle, Colorado...
CGGGTGGTGCGCCAGCGCCCGTGATCGACATCAACAAGGCTGCCCAGTTCGCTTTGGTCGAAGCGTGTAGAGCAGCAAGTCAGTACGGCTACAAAGCAATGGTCATCGTCTATGATGACTACGGCGCGTACCAGTTTCGCTGCGGCAACCTCAACGTGACATCAGCGATTGGCTTTCTTCATCGCGTGTGTCTCGGTCTACACAACGCAGCGGCTGAGCAGATTGCACCTCAGTCGAGCACCTACGTCGGACCCAAGCCGAGCGAGGAACAGAACTGAGGAGGAAGCCCTGGGTGATGCCCAGGGCTTTTCTTTAGCCTCATGCCAGGACATTCGCTGAATCGACCGCTCTTTGCCACGTAGTCTAAGATAGGGCGTAGATGGCCTTCGAAGTTCTCAGCCCAACACCGCTGCCCGGGTCTGAACTAGATCAGAATGCCACACTCACGTTTGACATCCGCTCGCCCGATCCATTCGGACTCGTCACCGTGGGCATCAAGTTTCCGAGGTCGTTGCCCTCTGAGCTCGCGTTCTCGGCGAACCCCAATCTCTCCGACTCGTTCGAGAGCATCTACGCAGACTCCACGATCACCCCAGTCGTAGAGCCAGGCTTCAACCGTTGGCGCTTCACTCTCAGAAGGGGATCAGGATGGATTGGTAATCCCACCGTCACGGTCTACTCGGAGGTTGGCGTAGTTGCGTTTGGTCCTACTGGTCCCACAGGACCTGTTGGTCCACCTGGTCCGACAGGAGCTACTGGTTCGCAGGGAATTCAGGGAATTCAGGGCGATCCTGGCGATCCAGGCGCACCAGGTGTTGCTGGGTCTACGGGTCCACGTGGTCCACGTGGTGTAGATGGCGCCAATGGCGATCAAGGCGAGCGGGGTGCTCGCGGGGTCAAAGGTGATGTGGGTTCTGCAGGAGCTGTTGGGTCAGCAGGTCTTCGAGGTAGACCCGGTCGCGATGGTATAGATGGTGAGATGGGTCCGATGGGTCCAGCTGGTAGAAGCGGTGTTGGAGGCTTGACAATGGACCAGGTTCTCAACCTAATCTCCCTGGGCGCGTAGACATGTTTGCACTCTCAGCCCCCACGCACACACTGCGGCTCACCACGAGCTTGGCGAATGCACTCGATGTGCAAGTCACGTACATCAAGCAGACTGCAGTCGCTTACCAGCCAGATCCACAGAACACCCATTTCGTCTCGGCTACGACTGCAGACATCCTCTCAGCACCTGGAGTCAACGAGAAGCACGTTGCCAAGCACATCACCATCTGTGCGAAGGGCGGCCCAAACACTGTCCTCCTAGAGTTCTTTGATGGTGCGTTGCCCACGCAGCTGCTCGGTGGCGCCTCTGTCACCCTCGGTGCAGGTGAGACCCTCGAGTACGTAGACACATCTGGGTGGAAGCTGCTCGATGCAGGAGTCTTCCTCAGGACAACTGGGCAGACGGGACCACAAGGGACAACAGGTCCTCGTGGTCTGAGGGGCTCGCAGGGTGATGTTGGTCAAGATGGCAGGGATGGTGCACGCGGCTCTATCGGTCCCCAAGGGATTCAAGGTCTAACGGGGGCTCGCGGCAACACCGGCGCCAAAGGCTTTGATGGTCGGGATGGCGTAGATGGCGATCGCGGTGAGCGTGGTGCTCAGGGTGTTCAGGGTTTCACTGGCGCGACGGGGGCAACGGGGACTACAGGGGCGAGAGGCTATCCAGGGTCTACTGGTGAGCCTGGTGACCAAGGGGAGCGCGGAGCCCGGGGCTCTATAGGTCCACAGGGTGCCCAGGGCACGATCGGGTCTCAAGGGCCACGAGGCTTCTTGGGACTCAGAGGAGATGAGGGAGAGTCGGGGGAGCGGGGAGCACGCGGGTCTGTCGGTGCCACCGGTGCCACAGGAGCGCAGGGGGCGCGTGGTTTCTTGGGCCTTCGTGGGGATGAAGGGGACCAGGGAGAGCGCGGTTCACGTGGTGCCTCTGGTGCTCCAGGGGCTGCTGGTGCACCAGGCTCTCAAGGCTCTCAAGGCCCTCGTGGCTACTTCGGTCCGGTCGGTAGCGAAGGAGAGCAAGGGGAGCGTGGCAATCGAGGACCTGTTGGTCCAGCGGGTGCCAATGGCGCAACAGGTCCGGCGGGGGTTGCCGGTGCTCGTGGGGCCGCAGGCAGGGATGGGGTAGACGGGTCCGAGGGTGTCAGGGGGCCTCGTGGAGTTGCTGGTGCCACCGGTCCCAGCGGAGGTGGCGGCGGCTCAGTGACAGAGGTCGAGGTAGACTTCGGCACTAACCCCGTGTTTGACGCGTCGTTCACGATCACAGACGGCACCGTGAGCCCGACCAGCAAGGTGCTGATCAGCGAGTCCGGTAAGACTGCGACAGGCCGTACCCCGGGAGATGCGCAGTGGGATGCGATCATCCCAGCGGCGAATCCCGGTACAGGAAGCTTCACACTATACTGCGTGGCAGTACCAGGCCCCGTCGTGGGGCGCCGCGTTCTCCAATATCAGGTGACCTAAATGGCAGCAATAGACAGTGGCAATAGCGCGGCGGGCAAAGCAAACGTCGATGCAGGATTCAACCTTCGGAGCACGCTTCCATCGCCCAGCTTCGCACCTGAGTACGTCGGTGCCGCCATTGCGACTTCACAGGTCGACGACGGTTCGGTGACTGGGCTATTCGAGGTCCGCACGATAGACGTAGATCACGACTACAAGATGCGAATTGGCGCCGAGTCGCACCTCGAAATCGAGGTGTTCGACTACGCGGCGCAGAACACCGGCAAGCATCATGTGGCGGCGACCACGATGGTTCCCGCGTATTCGACCACCGGCTTCAACACCAACAGCACTGGCATCACGACCACCACGACGGGCTCGCAGCTGTCGAGCTATGCGTACTTCCCGATCTTCGGTGCGGCAAATCTGTTCGTGGAGTTTGAGACGAGCTTCACGAACCAGCCAGTAGTCAACACCATCGTTGACTGGGGACTATTCCATCGCATCGGCGCGATCCCATTCGCTCCTACGGATGGCATGTTCTTCCGGCTCACGAGCGCTGGCATCGTTGGAGTGATCAATCACAACGGCACGGAAACTACTACTGGTGCCGCTGTAGACTTCACCGCCATCGACGGGAGCGCGAGCTACACCACAAACAAGAAGTATCAATTCATCATCCAGATCAGCGAGCGTCGCGTCTCCTTCTGGATTGAGAACATCCTGATTGGCACGATCACGACGCCCGTCGGGCAGGGCCGCCCATGCATGTCCGCGTCACTTCCGATTTCGGTGCGGCATTCGATTGCTGGTGGTGCAGCGGGTGGCGCGTTGTCGCTCACGATCAACTCGTGGACGGTCACCGTGGAAGGCCCAGTTCCGGGCGATGAGCTTTCCTGTGTCGGCAATCGCATTTTCGGCAGCTACCAGGGCTTGAGCGGAGGCACGCTGGGATCACTCGCGAACTACGCGAACAGCGCGAATCCCACGGCTGCCGTCCCGACGAACACGACGGCGGCGCTTGGGTCTGGCCTTGGCGGGCAATTCTGGGAAACCGCCACTCTCGCCGTGAATACAGACGGCATCATCTGCTCATTCCAGGTGCCACAGGGCACCCTGAACGTTCAAGGTCGCCGACTCGTGATTCGAGGCGTCAGCCTCTGGAGCTACATTCAGACCGTGCTCGTGGGCGGGCCATTCGTCATGCAGTACTCGCTGGCCTTCGGGCACACGGCGGTGTCGCTCGCGACAGCGGAGGCTGCGACTACAAAGGCTCCCCGTCGTATCGCGTTGCCCTTCGATCAGGCCGTGACCGCCGCTCAGGCTGTCAGCACCAAGGTCTCTCAAGGGAACGCGGACTACATCTTCAAGTCGCCGATCTACGTCAATCCTGGTGAGTTCGTGGCGCTAGTCACGAAGCACGTGGGAACCGTTGGCACCTCGGGTGTCATCGCGCACATGATAACCTTCGATTACGGGTGGGAGTGATATGGCAGGACAATCCAGAATCATCGGGCGCATCGCATCGATCACCTACAGCACCTCGCTCACCGAGGATGAGGCGGAGTTTCTCGTGCAATACCGTTGCTCGGGATTAGTGAGTGGGCAGTTCTTTGGCGAAGTCGTGCTCGTGTGCGACATCACGCAGGCCGAGAGTCAGATCAACGCAGATCTGCGCGCTGCTCTCGCGGCGCAGGTAGATCCATTGGTTGAGCCGCCGCAGGCGTATACGGCCTCCGACGTGCGAGGACTCAACCTGTGAAAGTGTACGCTTCCGTTCGTGCCGTGCGACGCAACCCTACGACGTTCGAGGTGGAGTACCTGCTGCTCGTCGGGGCCCCGCGCTCTGATTGTGTCGCGCTCACTCCCGGCTCGTACACCAACGAGGCGAGCCTCATCTTTGCGCTCAAGCAGGTACTACGAACGCACCTGGTCGCGAAGTACGCGCCGGAACCCTTTGCGATCAGCGACATCTTGCTGTTCGGCAGCTGACCCCAGTCGACGCGGAGATCTACCGTTGTGGTAAGGTTCCGTGCGGTCTAGTCCCCTGCTAAGGTAACGTCATGGCGAAAATCAACAAGCGAGCTCACGGTCCAGCGCAAGTCAGCAACGCGGCGGCTACCAAGTACACGGTGGCTGCAAACCGTAGGGGTGTAGTCCGACATCTACACGTCCAGAACCCCTCGGGTGGTGCCGTGACGTTCACCTGGTCTATCGGTGCAGACGCGGCTGGCACGCGTATCCTGGATGCCAAGAGTCTCCCCGCGAACACGGAGATCGATGACTTCGGTCCCTACACTCTGGAGGCTGCAGAGATCCTTCAGGCTCTATCCGGTACGAACAACGTGCTGGTTCTGACCATCGACGTCGAAGAAGAGATCTTCGCCTAAGCTGTACCGAGCTCCCTCGTAGAGATGCCACTCTTCGAGGCGGCGGGCATGTAGAATCTCTGCATGCCCTCTTCCAGTCTTACCTGGCTGCTCGACGTCCCCGCAGTTGAGCTCCCGGTAGCTCCTGTCGAGATACCCGACCAGGACAACTACACCGACGCAGAGGTCTCGACTGCGGTCAGCAAGCTCATCCAAGGGGCAATTCGCCGTCCCTATGGCATCTTGGGTGAGCGGAAGACCCTCGACGCGTTCGACGACACGATGGACGCTGCGGCTGGCGTCTTCATCCTCACCCCAGAGTCACCCTTCTACGTCATCTTCCTGGGCTCCCGCAGGCTGACGGACACTATCGGTGGAGTCATCACCGAAGCGGGGGTCCTTTACGGCGCCATCGAGAGCACGGGCAGGAGAGTCAGGCCACTCACCAGCCTCACGAGCCTAGGCAATGCCAGGACGGCCCTCTTTGCTCTGGAGACTGCTTCGGCGGTGCGTGACAGCGCCTTCGAGGACATTGGGGAGGCTCCTGCCTTTCAGCGCTTTGATCGCCACACCACCCGCTTTCTGAACGAGGCCGCGGGCAACATCCGGGTAGGGACAAACATTGTCCAGACCCCGCAGCAGGCGCGTAAGGGACTAGGGAACCTGGTAGCCAGCGTCACCTCGTCCTACCGGGACGTCTTACGACGCGTGCGGCTGCTCGCTGACGGGATCGACAACTACAACTCGCTCAATCTCCCAGCTCTCCTGGCCCAAGGAGTCATCAGCAAGACGCGTGGCGTGCTCGAGGAGCGAATCAATCAGCTGGAAGACCTCTCCCCAACGGATCGCCTAGAGCATCTACGAGACACGGCTCTGGATGTCATGGCGGGCAAGGCTGTAGTCAAGGGCTTTGGCTCTCTTGCGAGGAGCGGAGAGTTCGTACCCATTGAGGGCATAGCCACGACATTCGCAGATGCAGACCATCCAGGTATTCCAGCTGTCGTACAGAGCGGCCTGCTCGATCCCTACATCATCATCGCTGGTGCGGACCAGCTCACGTTCACGCTCGATGGCAGCCTCTCTACCCTCACCATCCCCCTGCAGCGCTCGTTCTTGGCTCGGGTAGATGGCACGGCGCGGGAGCCTTTCGAGATCACTCTGGATGTGAACGACACGCTCGATGTCGATGTCTCAGGCGCAGGCGACGTAGATGTGGTCTTCACCGCTGGTGTTGCGCGTACGGCACAGCAGATCGTCTCCGAGTTCAACGCAGCCATCGTCAGCGAGCCCATCATTGCCGAGACCTACCTCGGGCCTGAGAAGTTCATTGGCCTGGTCAACATCACGGGCGTAGACCCCGCCATGGTCTTCACCAACATTGGTGGGGGCACGAGCTTCATCACTCTCGGTGTAGATGTGGGGGATGGGGTCATCGTCAACACTGGAGCAAACTACCAGCTCTACTTCCTAGTCACCGCGCGTACGTCGACCACTATCAGTGCCACGAGGAGTGGGCCCGGGGTTGCAGTCGTAGCTACCAATCAGACCATCAGCGTGGGCCCACCGGGGCGTTTCATCCGCTTCCGGATCGAGGACGGGGCAGAGGAGGCAGCGCTTCTTGCTTCGCGCTCCATCCGCATCGACGACGACACCGCCGACTCTGCAGCCGTCACCCTGGGCTTCATCCCCACCACCGAGGTCTTCAGCCGAAGAACGCGTGCAGAGGACATCGCCAATTCCATCAACTCGAGCGCCGCGAGCTCCATCGCCGGGGTGCCCCGGGTGACGGCGTCGGTGGCCTTCGTCCCCACGGTCTACTTCGGCAGCGATACACTGACGGGCCGGTCGGATGCCGGCAACCCCAGCCGGGTTGTCCACACCATCTTCCGGGATCGGAATGTCACTTCCACCTCTGTAGGCCCCAGCCCGGCCATCTTTGCCGTCGCGGGCGCTCTGAGCGCTGGGGTGGTGATCGGGCATCGCCTAACCATCCGCTCGTCCCCAGACGCGGGCGACGTGGGACTCAGTGGCCTCATCACCCTGGTCACCGACACCGAGGTGCGCGCCAACATGGATGGCTCGGTGAGCCTCCTCACGGGCCTGGACCTGGAGTTTGGCTTCAACATCGACGTCAACAAGGACCAGGTGGTGCGCATCTTGGCCCCCAGTCCGGTTGCGGGGGACTACCGGGTGCTCACCGATGCCGTGAACCACACCGAGATGGACCTCGACCGTCCACTGCCCATCTTCAATGGGCCAGGTGGTCAACCCATCACCTTCAACATGCAGGTCGGGGCCTACCGAGTCGACTTCGCGAGTACGAGCACGCTTACCAACTCACAGCTCCGGGTCGAAGGGACCGCGGGCACCATCTTCTTCAACTCCATTCCGGTGGAGAACATTGGGGGCACGCGGTTCGTCTTGTTCGAGAACGACCCCAAGGTGTTGGGTGCGGGGGACCGGTTCGAGCTCTACTCGGGGCAGTACGAGACGCCTGAGTACGAGTTCGAGATCATCGGCTTCGAGCTCGGGCAGAAGCTCATCGAGGTAGATGGCCAAGTCCCAATCAGCTTCATCGAGATTGACTTCTCCCCCAGCATCACGACACCCTTCGCCCGCATTCGCAAGATTGCGCGCAACAACTACGACGAGTTCAAGGTGCAGCTGGGTCTATGGCTAGACCTGCCTGTGAACCAGGACAACTACTTCAGCGACCTCAATCGCTTCCTCAACCCGCTCATCGTCAATGACAACCCCACCAACAGCGCGGTCAATACCGCCAAGCTTCATGTTCAGACTCTCATCACGGCGATGCAGCAACTCCAGCTCGTGATCGCCGCCTACGTAGTAGATACAGTCCCCCAGGTCGACACACTCATTGATTCGTTCCTCAGTCGAGGTAGTGACCGTGCCACTGACACTTTGCTCGAGGCACGATTCACAGAGTTCTTCGGGTATAACAGCGAAGAGGTGAGCTATCTCGGCAACGCTCTCGAGCGTTTACGTGATGTTTCTCGACTGGACCTCCCTGTGCGGCGGACAGCTCGCAAGGAAGTGGCTGACACGGAACTGACTTTGAGCGAGCACGAAGATCCAGACTTCGAGTTCGACCAGAGCGATACGCAGGACGTTGATGAGCCAGACATTCCGGGTCAATTTGTGGAGGTGAAAGGGTCGACTCAATGAGAAGAATGCGTGTGATTCAGCTGACGCAGGGCAAGGTAGCCAATGTAGATGCTGAAGACTACGACCGACTGAATCAGTACAACTGGGCAGCAAAGAAATGCGCCAACAATTGGTACGCGCAGCGATTGGTGTACCTCCCTAGACCTGACGGCAAGAAGGGTGCGCACACAAGCATCATGATGCACCAAGAAGTTCTTGGGCACCGTGGTCGGGTAGATCACCGAGACATGAATGGTCTGAACAATAGAAAAGGGAACCTCAGGAAGAGCACGAGATCGCAGAACCTAGCCAATGCTCGAAAGAGGGTTCACGCGAGCAGCAGGTACAAGGGTGTGTCCTGGGACAACGAGGCACAGAAGTGGCGTTCTCGCATCACTGTCAGCGGTAAAACAATTGCGCTAGGCAGATTCGAAGACGAGAAAGAGGCGGCTGCTGTCTATGACACCGCAGCCCGTAGATACTTTGGTGAGTTCGCAAGAACGAACCTAGACCTCAACATCACTGGGAGCAATTGATAGTGAGCGATGAAGATGAGCAGCTGACAAAGAAGCAGAGAGAACAGCGCGAGAGGACACGTCGAGTGATGGCGGGTGGTGGAAACATCACAGATGCGGAGCTGAAGGAGTACAAGTCTGTAGACCAATGGATCGCAGGGGCTCTGCGAATCCTTCTGGTCCTCGATGGGGAGAATCAGATGCTGTTCGAAGCATCTAGTCACCTGGAGCCGGAGACCCGCACCAAGTTTGCGAACACCATCCTCTACCCAAACTATGGCTTGGAGATGTTGCGGAGCGTCCAAGAGATCATGGAAGAGAGCCTGGAGCTCGATGGCGCTGCCGACGCTTACGAGTGGGTAGAGAGTCCAGAGGATGTCAACGAGCTGAAGCAGTTCCGCACCTACCTGCAGAACTGCGTGGGTAAGATCGACGAGATCATCGAAGCTGCCGAGGTCGGTTGATGGGGAGGCGTGAGATGACGCGCGAGGAGCGCGAAGCAGAGGAGCAATTCGCAGGAAGCCTGCTCAAGTGGATCATCAACAACAACCTCATGGACCAGGCTATCGGACAGCTCTCTGATGGGTCAGAGGAGGGAGGCTACAAGGACGACTGCGAATACCATCATTTAGTACAAGCCGTCATCTTCACGATCCCTCCAGAGGAGTTTCTAGGGAACCTCACCTACAGCAGAGAGACCTATCACTGGACTGAGAAGGACATTGAGTACGAACCCTCTGTAGAGACTCTGCATAAGTATGAGGCAGCTCTGCGAGAAGAGCTGAAGTGGGCAGTTGAAGAAAAGAAACGCAGGATCGCGCTTCTAGCAAGTGCGACAGACGATGACACAACCGAGGAAACATAGACAATGGGACAATCAATGGAAGAGACTGAGCTCGAGACCGTAGTGGTGCCGCCGGCACCAGCGCCAATAAAGGTGCCCGAGTATGGGCGCAAGAAGGTCGATGAGATCATCAAACTGATCAGCGATGTAGCTGAGGCATCAGTGAGACTGGAGACCGGCGCTGTCCGCCTTCACATGTCCAACGATGACATACTCATCCTCGCTGACATGCTCTACGAGATGGACAAGCACCTCCCTGACTTCTTCGAACCCGAGCCAGAAGCAGAAGCAGATGTCGGAAACACCTAAGAAGGAGGTGGGGCGCGGAGTCCGCCCGAAGTACGTCGACGAGCACTTCCCCCGCTGGATGAAGTGGGGCGGTTGGATGGCCCCCGACCCCAAGATGTCCTTCTTCGATGACACCAACGACGACGGGCCGTATCAGGGGAAGCTGAGGTTTGCCCCACTCGACATCCCAAAACTACACGATCGAATCCGAGAAGACGCCAAGGACGCCAACAGGCTGTTGGTGATGACCCACCGAGACCAGCTCGAGGTAGACGTAGTCTCTGCCTTGAGCAGCTACGGACCAACGAGAGACGACGTACGATGAGCAAGAAAGTAGAGAGGCGAGTAGTCACGACCGACGCACTCGAGACGCTGGGTACAATCCACACGAAAGAGGAGAAGCGTGATGCCATCCATCTCGCTGTAGAACCGGTGAAGGCGGGTGAGCCGCTCGAACCAGGTGCCCACGTTCGAGTGATCGATGGGGTTGCCAAGACAGCACCTCGTACAGAGTGCCAGGGCATCGTCAACCATTCATCCGTGGGCACCGTGCGCAAGGGCTCGAGCTTCTGGTTCGTGATGTACCCGGGCATGGTGCACAGTCTGCGCCATGTGTGGGTTCATCCTGACTTTCCAGATGTGCCGGAAGTGTCTGATGATGGAGAGCCACAAGGAACCAAGAGAGTGGCGAAGCGGGCACTTGACAGAGCCAAGGCCTTCATCACAGAGCATGCTGACGCCCTGAATCTCTCCTACGCGGATCTCATGGAGCACGCGGACGAGTACGTCAGAAGTGGAAACTACTACGTCGGTGGCGCTGAGGCTGAGGGATACGTCATTCCCGAGGAGTTCTGGGAGCACTGGGAGATGATCACGGGACGTACTGTCTCTGACGGACGCCACCGCGGGAACTTCATCAGTTGCAGTTGTTGACATGAGATTCTTCACCAGCGATTTGCACTTCAACCACGACAACATCATCGGCTACTGTCAGCGTCCATTTCGAAACGTCGAGCACATGAATGCCGGGCTCGTAGAGCGCTACAACGCCATGGTGGGGCCGGAGGATGAGGCCTACTTCGTTGGTGATGTCTTCTTCGGTCGCGACATGGAGAAGAACAAGAGCATCCTGAGCAGCATGCACGGGACCAAGACGCTCATCCGGGGCAACCACGACCGGATGAGCATCGCCAAGCTCAAGGCGCTGGGGTTCGCCGAGGTCAAGCCGCAGCACACCCTCCACATCGGAGGGCGACTGTGCCTTCTTCGGCACTACCCCAGCCTTTTGACGGACCTGCGGCGCGTGCCGGAGGACATGGAGTTCTTGATTCACGGCCACACCCATACACTAGAGAGGCGCCAGGACTACCGCATTCACATCGGAGTTGATGCCTGGAACTACAAGCCTGTATCAGAAGAGGAGGTCGTCTCCTTAATGGAGGACTACGAGAGTGGCGAATCCTAAACACGGTTGGTTCGGTACACCAACGTACCAATCTTGGAATCAGATGAACCAGCGTTGTAGGAATCCCAAGAACAAGGACTGGGGTCGTTACGGTGGTCGTGGCATTACAGTAGACCCTGTATTCCATGGAGGAAATGGGTTCCTTAGGTTCTTGGATGAACTTGGACCTAAACCACTTGGAAAGTCATTGGATCGCGTCAACAACGACAAAGGATACGAGCCTGGGAATCTCCGATGGGCTACTCCACGGCAACAGGCCTTGAATCGACGAAAGAAGAGGGGCTCCAGCAGTCAGTATCCGGGTGTTTCCTGGGATTCTTGTTCTGGTAAATGGCGGGCTACACATAAACGCAGGAGTCTGGGGCTGTTCAAGAGTGAGTTGGAAGCAGCGCGGTATCTGGGTCTGCTACCAGAGCAGTAGAATGCGAGGATGAAGAAGCGAAAGATCCTCGTAGTCGACGACGAGGTGATGATTCGCAGAGTCCTGATCCGCTTCTTCAACAAGGAGGGGTACGAGACATTCGAAGCAACGAGTGAGAAGACTGCTATCGAGATGTTTCGACTGAATCGGCCTTTCGATGCAGTCCTGTGCGACATCTATCTAGGCGGAGACGACGGGTGGAAGGTAGTCGAGTACGCCCAGCGAACTCAGCCTTCCACTCCCGTCATGATCATGTCGGGCGCCATCGTG
>Ga0209324_10002877_pt1 | contig 11814 bp, 12 predicted proteins | sample Rifsed19ft3_FD_184015 | JGI IMG/M metagenome (GOLD analysis project Ga0209324, IMG submission 184015) | Soil microbial communities from Rifle, Colorado, USA - sediment 19ft 3 (version 2) | ecosystem: Environmental > Terrestrial > Deep subsurface > Rock core/Sediment | place: Rifle, Colorado...
ACCCGTCATCTGGATCACATCCCCGGCCTGACCGGCCGCAGCCCGGCGCGTCTCCGCCCTCAAGCCACACCCTTCCGGCACCAGGTCCCGCTGGGGGCGCAGCACCCATGACTCACACGCACCGTCGGCTGCCGACATCCCCGGCGCAACGACGACGAGGCCGCTATGGGCCCGAGTGCTGCGCCCCCAGCGCTGCACCCTCGAACCACGCTTCTTCCCGCTCGTCCTGAGGTATCGAAGGAACGAGGAGGAGGCACCACATTCCATATTCGAACCACGCCTCTTCCCACTCGTCCTGAGGTATCGAAGGACCGGGCGGAGACACCACATTCCGTATTCGAACCACGCTTCTTCCCGCTCGTCCTGAGGTATCGAAGGAACGAGGGGGAGACACCACATTCCGTATTCGAACCACGCTTCTTCCCGCTCGTCCTGAGGTATCGAAGGAACGAGGGGGAGCCACCACACCCCGCCCACTCTCGTACCTCTTACCTCGCACCTCTTACTTCGACACGCCCCCCGCGTTCTATAATCGGACCAATGCTCCCCAACGCCACCACCCACCCCCTCGCCTTCGACCCCGAAGCCCTCACCCTCCACCTTGGCTGGCTCACCCTCCGCTACGGCATCGAAGTCCGGCTCGAGATCGCCGACCTCCGCTCCCGCTACGGCGACCAGAAACGCGACCGCGTCCGCCTCAGCCGCTACATCAGCAGCAACGACCAGGCCATCGAGACCCTCCGCCACGAATACGCCCACGCCGTCGCCGAGCTCAAACACGGCTCAAAAGCCGCTCACGGCCCCCTCTGGCGACGCCTCGCCGTCGACATGGGCGCCCGGCCCCGCAGCTGCGGCAAAGGCCCCCTCCTCGGCGTCCCCCTCCTCCAGCCCTCCTGCGCCGCCTGCGGCCAACCCCACGCCCCCCGCGCCCGACGCTCCCTCCGCCTCCGCTGCCGCGCCTGCCGCTCCCACCCCCTGCACTGGCGCCCGGTGGTGACGACACGGTTCGGGTAGCCTTCGCCCGGCGTGTGTTGTAGGGGCGCAGCATGTTGCTTACTGGTGACGACGCCTGTACCCACACATCGCGGCCGGTCCAGCACCTCGCCACACAAACCGAGCGTGCTGCGCCCCAGCACCCCGCACTCGAACCACGCCCCTTCCCGCTCGTCCTGCCTGCCCACCGCAGGAGGGAGGCTCTCGTAGGACCGAGCGGACCCACAACGCACCGCCGACGTTATATCCTAACGATGGTGCAACCATGCGCTCCTACCACATCAACATCTTCTACAGCGAGGAAGACGGCGGCTACATAGCCGATATTCCGGATCTCGATGCCTGCTCGGCGTTTGGAAGCACACCGGAAGAGGCGCTCGCCGAAGTCGAGCAGGCAAAGCAAGCTTGGCTCGAAGCGGCCCGGGCCGAAGGCAAACCCATCCCTCCGTCACGCTACCGCCCGGTCATTTACCAAACGTCACCGTAGCCCCCTCCTCGCGCCACGCATCCTGAGGAGCCCGCAGCGAAGCGAAGGAGCGTCTCGAAGGACCCCCTCCTCCAGCCCCGTTCATCCTGAGCCGCGCTGGAGCGGGGCGGAAGCGCGCGTCGAAGGACGCCGCCTGCGGCCAGCCCCACGCCCCCCGCGCCCGCCGCTCCCCCCTCCGCTGTCGCGCCTGCCGCTCTCCCCGCCTCGAATGGCGCCCGGTGACCGCGACGCGATTCGGGTAGGGGCCCCTCGGCGCCCACATCTTCACCGTCGTCGACGCCTGCGGCGCCATGGCCAGCAGCTGTCATCCCGGCAAGGCCTGCACCTCGCCGAAGCGGAATCATCCTCCGCGACGTCGCCAACACCCAGTGGGACCCGAAAACACCTCGAAGCTTCATGGCCGCAGAGAAATGAAATCACGGCAGCCAAGTGGTGGACATCCGCTTCGGCTTGCCCCCCGGTGCTCAAGCTACTTCGATCAAGCTGCTAGATATCAACAAATGACATTGCGGTATTGCATTTACTCCCACGTCCAAGAGAACCTATGATCCAAAGTGATGGCAATTGAGTCTTTGGAGGCAACCGGACCGCGGCAGCTCGGTTTATTCAAGGCCGGAGCACGGCCAGCGCTGAACGGCGATAGCACGCCGTTCCCCGATTTTGTCAACAGCGTCTTCCCGCGCGACGTTGAAATCATTCCTCAGCTCAACGAAGTGTATGAGCTCCAATTAGCTTTTGGTGAAGTGAGCTGCTTGGATGACGCAGCCTTACAGACCCGCGGAGCGTACTTCGCCCGCGTCAATGGAAGCTATACCAACCACTTTCGCTTATGTACCGGGACGCCGTTGGTGACGTCACCACGCGCGTCCACAAGGTTGCGATCGTTCTTCAAGTCCAATCAATTTAAGACAGGCTATGGCACTCACGGATTCTTTCCATATCGCGGGAAGTTCCATCCTCAAATGATCAAGGCGCTAATTAACGTGATTGGGCTTGAGCCCGGCATGACGGTTCTCGACCCTATGGGCGGTAGTGGCACCGTAGCGATAGAGGCGGCAACAATGGGCATACGAGCCATCTCCTACGACATTAGCCCGTTTTGCACGCTCATGACGCAGGCCAAATACGAAGGGCTTCTTCTCCGAGAGGACGAACTTAGTTGTCTAATCAAGGATGTGCAGGGGCTCAGAAACGACTGCGAAAGAGGTGAGCTTAGCCCGATACCAGCTCGCGTGCGCAACGTCGTGCTCTTGGCCTACCTCGACAGCAGGGGCTATGAGCTAAGGACCAAGGGCCGGCCCGGTCGGAATTTGTTTCACGACGTACTCGTAAAGTATGCGCGGGCGGTAGCCAAATTCGCACTCGCCCGCGATCAAATGGAACTCGCCATCGGCGAATCGCAGATCGAAACCTGCGACGCCCGCTTCCTCCCCTTGGGTGATGAATCCATTGACGGCGTTATCTTTTCGCCGCCGTATAGCTTCGCCGTGGACTACATCGAGAATGACCTGCAGCACCTCGAGTACTTGGGACATCAATCAGCCAGTCTTCGCGAGCACATGATCGGCTTGAGGGGAGGCAGACTGAAACACCGCGTGAACTTGTACTTCGAGGATATGAAGCAGGTTCTCAGGGAATGCGCACGGGTTCTTAGACCGGGCCGATATTGCACGGTTGTCGTGGGCTCGAATACCAACCAGTTACGATCCGTTCTCCGAACGGACGACCCAAATGAGACCAGCATCGAGTTCCATTTGGAAACGATGGCAGCGCACCTAGGCCTCGAGACAGTAAAGCGGATGTCGCGCCAAATCACTGGATTGATGAACGTGATGAGGGACGAGAGCATCCTCTTCCTACGTAAACACTAAATCAGCGCGCGCCCGTCTGTTCCTTTCTCGATTCGCGGGACTAGCTCGCTAGTGTCGTCGTGCTCGACACCGTACATGGCCAACACGCCATCCTCCCAAGGATATGCCTGCCATACAGGGTAGTACGGCTCCAATTCTTCAACGTTCCCGATCCTGTCGGTGAGGTATTGGTACATGCGCCTAGTGGGTAGCACGAGTGCACCACCCAGCGCAAGGCCGCGTTGGTGGGCGAGCAGTATACGGTTGATTGACCGGTGACTTGACGACACGTTTCCGGTCTCCCACTCCAGTCCAAAAATATTGCCGGTTGCTAAGGTCTTTACTGCGTCGAATCGAAGCGGGTTGCGCCGCTCGTCCGTCTCCCACCCGTGGCCCCTCAGCGCCAAGAGGAACCCCTCCTTAATTGGAACGACCCCGTTTCCCTCACCGCGTCCTCTCCCTGTACTTGGGTTCAGTACAAATCGACTGTTACCGGGAGGCCACACGAGAGTTCCAATCGAATGCGTTATCTCCCGGTCGATGACCTGCCATTCCTCAGACTCGGCCCACGGGCCTGCTGAGATAATCACGTCTCTACGAACGAGTTGCATTTCGCCTCATTATGGATAACGCATTTCGGGGCGCGGTGTACTCAGTCGCCTGGGTCGCCCCTCGGTCCCCTCTCAGAGCATTGTGCCATTCCCCCCTTCGAGATCTCGCCCCTTCCCGCTACCCTGATCCCGTAAGGCCTGCCCGCCGGGGCGGGTCCGTGTCCCACCCCCAGAGCCCGCCCGTGCTCGGCGACAAGCGGAGTCCCGCATGAGCATTACACGCCCGGCAGCCGCGATCGCGAGATGACGGGCTATGGTAATATAGGAACACAGGAGATTCCTATGCCACTCGTCCGCATAACGCGAAACTACCAGGTCTCCATCCCCAAGCGCGTCCGCGAAGCGCTCGGTCTCGCGGAGGGCGACCTCGTCGAAGTCGAAGAGCGGGACGGTGAGATCGTCATGGTGCCCAAGAAGCTCATCGACGCCAGCCAGGCCTGGTTCTGGTCGCCCGAGTGGCAGCAGGGTGAGCGCGAGGTCGACGAAGACATCAGGGCGGGCCGCATAATCGGCCCCTTCAAGACCATCGAGGAGTTGAAGAAGCACTTCGGTGACGCGTGAAGTCGTATTCACGCCACGCTTCGATCGCGTCTTCCGTCATCTCCCAAAAGAGATTCGCGAGCGCACTTATCCGAAGCTGGCGCTCTACGCGGAAAGCCCTTCGCACCCGTCGCTACGCGTGAAGCCGGTGAAAGGCGCGCCGGCAATCTGGGAGATGAGCATCTCGATGAGCTACCGAATCACGTTTCAGGTCGATGGCGAGCGCGTCCTCCTCCGCCGCATCGGCACCCACGACATCCTTCGGCAACCGTAATCAGTCTCTTTTGCGCCACCGAGCCCCAATCTCTGACAACTGGCGGCTGATTGACTTCCCCCAGTGCCATTCCCCCCTTTGAGATCCCGCCCCTTCCCGCTACCCTGATCCCGTAGGGCCTGCCCGCCGGGGCGGGTCCGCTTCCCACTCCAGAAGGAGGCCGGCCGCGCCCCACGACAAATCCATACACACCTCCTACCACCCAATCCATCTGCGCCCATCCGCGTCCAATCCGCGTCAATCCGCGGCTAAATCGGCAATCGACGCCACAACTCTGCGCATGAAACTCCCTCCCGAAAGGTCAGCGGACCCGCGCCCGGCTGACTCAACCTAGGAAAACGCTGGGACATCGCGGGCGTTAAGCCTGCCTGCCCTCGCCAAGACAGCCTCACACTGATTAAACTAACAACTGATGACCGGCAACCGGCAACTCCTCACAGGGGGCGGGAGAGCATAATATACATGCTGTATGTATATTTAATGCCCAATTCTACCAAACGAATTTAATCGGTCAAGTAAGTTAGATCGCGCGGGAGGGCGCTGGCGGGACTGACAACTGATAACTGACAACTAACAAACCGGCAGCCCTCTTGACACACCGCTCCTCGCCCCGTATATAAGCCCCAAACCAAGCCGTTTCGAGGGCTTTCAGGAAAGGGGCATCCCATGCGTCGTCTTATCCTTGCCGGCCTGTTCTTTCTCGCGCTTTTCCTCACTGCCTTCGCGCCTTCGCCCAGGCAGTCTACCGCCGGCCACGTCGATCCGATCCTCTTCGTTCACGGGTACACGTCCAACGCCGCGACCTGGAACACCACGATCTCCCGCTTCCAGGCCGACGGCTGGGAGGCCAACCGCCTCTTCGCCTACACCTTCAGCAGCACCAAGTCCAACGCCCTCATCGCCCAGGATGTCGCCACCCGCGTCAACCAGATCAAGGCGGCCACCGGCGCCGCGAAAGTCGACATCATCACCCACTCCATGGGCGGCCTCTCCAGCCGTTACTACCTGAAGAACATGGGGGGCGCCGTAAACGTCGACGACTGGGTCTCTCTTGCCGGCCCGAACCACGGCACCACCTGGGCCTACGGCTGCTTCTTCTTCTCGCCCTGCAACCAGATGATCCCGGGCTCCAGCTTCCTTAACCAGCTCAACTCCGGCGACGAGACCCCGGGTGCCGTCAACTACGGCACCTTTTGATCCAGCTGCGACGAGTTGATCAACCCCGACACCAGCACCATCCTCAGCGGCGCCACCAATACGAATGTCGGCTGCCTCAGCCACGCCGGCGTCAAAGACAGCGCGACGGTATACGGCCAGGTCCGCGACTTCGTGCGGTAGGAGGTTCCATGTCCGCGGGTTGTAAGCCGCAGCTTGCTCAGGTTCGCCGGCTAGCTGCGGGTTTTAACCCGCAGTGGACCACCTTCCCCTCTACCGCGCACGGGAGACCTGTCCGCAGTAGGAGGAGGGGACTTGGGGCTAATAGCTCATTCCCGCCTCATCCGCTCCCGGTCGCGCTCGCGGTCGATGAGGAGCTGTAGCTCTTCTGCCTGCGGCACGCCGCTGATGTCGAATCTCCCTGCGTCCGTACCGGCGGTGCTGCAAAGCAGGTCCGAGTAGCCGAGCACTGTCGCCGTGATGCCGCGCCTTTCCACCTTCATGTCCTGGATGTTCACGAGGTCTGCAGTGGTGATCCGCTTGTTGAACGGATTCGTCCGGAAGACATCGATCAGCCGCTGGTTGGTCACGACCCAGATGTCGTTCTGATAGCGGTACCAGTTGAAGAGCGCGCGCATGCCCCAGTAGGCGATCCAGATGACGGCCGGGATCCAGAAGAACCAGTCGAGGTTGTCCAGGACGCCAATCGCGTCGAACAACCCGGAAAGCACCGCCACTGGAGCGAAGGCGACAATCACCAGCCATACGGTGAACGGCCAGAGGAACCACCAGTGCCTGCGCACAAGCGCTAAGACGTGCTCGCCCTGCTGGAGCGGGAAAGGCACGCTCGGCTGAGGGCCCGGTAGCGGCTCCACGGCAGGCGTCAGGGGTGGCGGCGGCGCGGCCTCGGGCGGCGGCGCTGCGTCAGGCTCGGGGGTGGCTGGTTCGTTGGTTTCCAATGCTATCCTCCTTGACTGAGAACGTCCCGTGTAGTCGTCGGTTAGCAGCCAGACCGGCGACAGGTATCGTTGGTTAGCGAGTACCAGACTCTAACTGCGACCGCCACCGCGAACCTGGTTGCGCGCGATCTGCTTGAGGCCCACCCGTGTACTCGATTCCGCGCGCTTGGGCAGGTGAGTTAACCGCAGCCATCCGGATGGCGTTTATTCTGCCGGCGAGCCTGCACCCGCCGGCGCGCCGGTTCCCTGACGAATGGGAGGTAGCACTATGGCACGGAGAATCACACTTGGCTTCGCCTTTGCGGCCATTGCGGTCGCGGCTTTAGCCTTCATGCCCCTTACGGCTGGGCGCAGCGCCCACGGCACGATAGTCTACTTCGTTCAGGCCTCCCCAGCGTCGGCCACGAACGTCGTAAACACGGACCACACTATCACTGCCACCGCCACCGACTCGATCTCCGGCAACCCGCTTGTGGGCTACGGAGTGAGCTTCGACGTGCAAGCCGGCGGGCCCAACCAGGACGCTACCGGGCAGGGCACGACCGATGCCAACGGGCAGGCCACGTTCACGTATACAGGCAGCGGCGGTCCCGGCACGGACACGATACAAGTCTGCATCTTCTTACCGCTGATCAACCGCGCTGCCCCGGGCCTTCAGGCGCCTCTTGATTGTGATAACGTGACGAAGACATGGATCAACCCGACGCCCACTCCCTCGCCGGCGCCTACACTTGCTCCTACCGGAGCTCCGACATCAACGCCGACCCTAGCGCCGGCGGCCCTTCCGCCGACAGGCTCGCAGACGGGCGGCGGCTCGAGTCTGCCGTGGGCGGCTGCCGCCGTCTTCGTGGCCGCCGGGCTGGCGTCCCTCGTAGGCGTCGTGGCCCTCAAACGCACGCGCTGACCACCGGACGGCCCTAGCTGAGGATGTCGGCAAGAGCCTCGCGCTGGCTGCCGCCGGGCGGGTTGCTTGCGCTCATCGCCTCGCTGTTCATAGCCTGTGGCGGCAACAATGACGCAAGCGTCAGGCTCGTCTTCTACTCCGAACGCGACGGAGACGCGGATATCTACCTCATGACGTTGGACGGCGGCACCGTTACGCAGCTCACCGACGAACCCGGACGCGACTACGAGCCAGACGGCAGCCCGGACGGCAAGACGGTCGTCTTCGCCTCACAACGGGCAAGCGGGGACAGTTCCCAGCTCCATCTCATGGACATCGACGGGTCTAACGTCAGGCGCCTCACCTTCAGCGCCGGCCGCGCGGAGCGAGTCCTGGACGACTACGGCGAGTGGTCGCCGGACGGACGGCGTATCGTCTTCCAGCGCACCATCATTCCCGAGGGCCAAAAGCCGTACGTAGACATCTGGCTGATCGACCCCGAAACCGGTGAGGAGACGCCATTGACGGAGACTCAGGATGCCTGGGACAGCACACCCAGCTTCGCCGCCGACGGTAACGCCGTCTTGTTCGAAAGCAACCGCAGCGGCACCTTCGAACTCTACCGCCTGCCTCTGGACGGTGGCGAGGCAGTTGCCCTGACGGACAGCGAAGGCATAGAGGCGGAGGCAAAGCAATCGCCCGACGGCCGGCAGATCGCCTTCGTCTCCGACCGCGACGGCGACTTCGAAGTCTATGTCATGGACACCGGCGGCGCAAACGTGCGCCAGCTTACCTCTAACGACGGGGCGGACCGCTGCCCGCAGTGGTCGCCGGACGGGCGCCAGATATCCTTCTCCTCCGACCGCGACGGCGATTCTGAGATCTACGTCATGAACGCCGACGGAAGCGACCAGCGCCGCATTACGGAAAGCACCGGGCGCGACGAAGTCGCCGACTGGATCCCGGCGAACTGACCCGCCGCAGCGCGATTACACGGCTGCACGCCATCGCTCCGGGCGCGGTTGCGCCTCGCCCCCGTTTGCTGGTTTGATACGTGAGCCATGTCCCGAATCTTCGAGATCGCTCACCGCTACGTCGATGAGATAGCCGCGTTGGATCCGAACCTCGCCACGGCGATCGGCGTGCCGGGACACGAGCGAGAGATGACGGACTACTCCCCCGAAGGGCCGGCGGCCATCGCCGCCCTGAACCAGCAGACCGTCTCCGAACTCGAAGGTGTACCCGTCGAGGGCGAACGCGACCGAGTAGCGCTCGCCGTGATGCGTGAGCGGATGGGCGTGCACCTCGATCTGTTCGAGGTGGGAGAGTATTTCCGCGACCTGAACAACATCGCCAGCCCTCTCCAGGAAGCCCGGCAGGTGTTCGACCAGATGCCCCGAAGCACAGAGGAGGAGTGGTCGAACATCGCCGCGCGGCTACAACTGGTACCGTGGGCGCTCGCCGGATACCGCGAGACGCTATCGGAGGGGCAGCGGCGCGAAACGACAGCGTCGCGGCGGCAGGCGCTCGAGGGGGTCCGCCAGTGCGAAGTTGCGAGCGGGGAGCACGGGTCCTTCGCAGGCCTGGTCCGACAGTTCGAGCGATTGGACGTGGGGTCGGAGGCATTACGAACTGACCTGGGACGCGGCACGCGCCTGGCGCAAGAAGGCTACGCGGAGATGGGTCGCTGGCTGCGCGACGAATATTGGCCGCGGGCGACGGAGCGCGAGGCGGCGGGAGAGGAGCGCTACACGCTGCTTTCACGCATGTTCCTGGGTGCGACGATGGACCTGCGGGAGACGTACGCATGGGGGTGGGACGAACTGCACCGCGTAGAGCGCGAGATGGAGAAGACGGCGGCACAGATCGTGCCCGGCGGCACGGTGGCAGAGGCAACGGAGGTGCTGGATTCAGATCCGACGCGCGCGGTCGAGGGCGTCGAAGCGTACCAGGAGTGGCTTCAGGTGTTGCACGACGAGACGATCGTGTCGCTTAAGGGCGCCCACTTCGACTTCGACGAGAAAGTGCGACAGATCGAGGTGATGATCCCCCCGGCGGGCGGGGCGCTGATCCCCTACTACACCGGCCCGTCCGAGGACTTCTCGCGGCCCGGGCGGACGTGGTGGCCCGTGGATGGCATCACGCGATTCCCAAAATGGGGCGACGTGAGCATCGCCTACCACGAGGGCGTTCCAGGGCATCACCTTCAGGTAGGCGGGGCCCAGGCATTGGGTGACGAGTTGTCACGCTTCCAGCGCATCCTGACGTTCGTCTCCGGCCATGGTGAGGGCTGGGCCTTGTACGCCGAGCGCTTGATGGGTGAGTTAGGGTACTTAGAGAACCCGGACTACCTTCTGGGAATGTTAAGCGCGCAGGCGCTGCGCTGTGTCCGCGTCGTCATCGACATCGGCGTTCACCTTGAGCTGCCCATCCCTCAGAGCGAGCGGTTCCACCCGGGCGACCCGTGGGGTCACGATCTCATGCTGGAGTTCGCGGCCGAGCTTACTCAGCGTCCTCAAGAGTTCCTGGCAAGCGAAATCGTTCGCTACCTCGGATGGCCTGCGCAGGCTATATCGTACAAGGTGGGAGAGCGAAAGTGGCTGGACGCCCGCGAGGCCGCTCGAAAGCGAATGGGGGCGTCATTCGACCTGAAGGCGTTTCACACGCAAGCGCTGGCGCTGGGGCCGATGGGCCTGGAGATGCTGGAGGCCGAGCTCAGTTGAGAGAACCCAGAGCCAAGAACCGAGCGCCGGCCCCGTCTCATGACCTGCTGACACTTGTACCGGAGGAGATCGAGCGCTACGCGATGGCGCACACGACGCCGCTTCCCCCGCTGCTGGAAGAACTGATCTCGGTCACTCAGGAGCACTTCGGCGGGCAATCGAGGATGCTTTCAGGGCAGTTGGAGGGGACGCTGCTCCAGATGCTGATCGCCTCGATGGGGGCGCGGCGGGCGCTCGAGATCGGGACCTTCACGGGATTCGCTGCGCAAATGATGGCGGCAGCGATACCGAAAGACGGCGAGTTGATCACCTGCGACGTCGACCCGAAGGCCATCGAAGTCGCGCTCCGCTTCTTCGCGCGCAGTCCGCACGGTGACAAGATATCGCTGCGCCAGGGTCCGGCGCTTGAGACGATGCGCTCGCTCGAGCCGGGGTTCGACCTCGTGTTCATCGATGCGGACAAAGAGAACTATGTTAATTACTACGAGGAGGCTTTGCGACTGCTTTCGCCGAAGGGGATGATCGCGGTCGATAACGTCCTCTGGAGCGGGCGCGTCCTCAACCCGAAGGAAGATAGCGGCCGTGCGATCGTTGCCTTTAATCAGCACGTTTCGCGCGACGAGCGCGTCACGCAAGTAATGCTGACGATTAGAGACGGCTTGATGCTCGTTCGGCGGAAGTAGCCCTGATCACGAGAGCGAAGGCAGCTAATGCTAAGTCCACAACTGATTGCTTCCAAGCCGAAGAAGTGGGGATAGACAGCGAGAACCTCGAGGCGGTGTTCGCACGGGCGAAGCGCGACGTGGACGAAGGTGTCCTTCCGAGCGCGCAGGTTGCCATCGCCCGCATGGGGAAACTCGCGGGGCTGCGTACGTTCGGCTCGGCGGTGCAGGGCGGGGTCGAGAAGCCTGCGACGGACGAGACGCTGTACAGTATCTTCTCATCGACGAAAGCGATTGTCGCCGTCGCCGTCTGGCTGCTGTTCGAGGAGGGACTCCTCAAACTCGAGGAACGGGTGGCGGACATCATCCCGGAATTCGCGACGAACGGCAAAGATGTCGTGACCGTCGAGCAGGTGCTCCTGCACACGTGCGGCTTCCCGTACGCACCGTTCCACCCGGAGTGCTGGGGCGACCGCGAAGCTCTGCTCGAGGCGTTTCAGCGCTGGCGGCTCAACTGGGAGCCTGACAGCCGCTATGAGTACCACCCGACTTCTGCTCACTGGGTGCTGTCGGAGATCATCTACCGGCGGACCGGCAAGGATTTCCGCGACTTCATCTGTGAGCGAGTGACGTCACCGATGGGGCTCGATGAGCTCTTCGTCGGCCTGCCGGAGGAG
>Ga0209324_10002878_pt1 | contig 11812 bp, 10 predicted proteins | sample Rifsed19ft3_FD_184015 | JGI IMG/M metagenome (GOLD analysis project Ga0209324, IMG submission 184015) | Soil microbial communities from Rifle, Colorado, USA - sediment 19ft 3 (version 2) | ecosystem: Environmental > Terrestrial > Deep subsurface > Rock core/Sediment | place: Rifle, Colorado...
ACCCGCGCCTGGACCCTCTCCGTCAGCGGACCCGTGAGCGGCCCGCCGCGTCACGCCTTCCGGTAGATCTCGGCGCCACTCTCTACGAACTCCGCCGCCTTCGCCTTGAGCCCCTGCTCCAACGCCTCCGCTTCGGATACGCCGTGGCTGGCGGCATACTCCCGCACGTCCTGGGTGATCCTCATGGAGCAGAACTGTGGGCCGCACATCGAGCAAAAGTGAGCGCCCTTGGCCGCCTCCGCGGGCAGCGTCTCGTCGTGCAGCTCGCGCGCCCGGTCCGGGTCCAGCCCGAGGTTGAACTGGTCGGTCCACCGGAACTCGAAGCGCGCCTTTGACAGCGCGTTATCGCGAACCTGGGCGCCGGGATGTCCCTTGGCCAAATCGGCCGCGTGCGCGGCGATCCTGTAGGCGATGATGCCGTCCTTCACGTCGTCCCGGTCCGGGAGGCCGAGATGCTCCTTGGGGGTGACGTAGCAGAGCATGGCGCATCCGTACCAGCCGATCATCGCCGCGCCGATGGCGGAGGTGATGTGATCGTAGCCGGGCGCGATGTCGGTGGTGAGCGGTCCCAGGGTGTAGAAGGGCGCTTCGCCGCACACCTCGAGCTGCTTATCCATGTTGATCTTGATCAGTTGCATGGGGATGTGCCCCGGCCCCTCGATCATGGTCTGCACGTCATGCTCCCACGCGATCCGGGTGAGCTCGCCCAGAGTGTCAAGCTCGGCGAACTGGGCCGCGTCGTTGGCGTCGTAGATCGAGCCGGGGCGCAGGCCGTCCCCCAGAGAGAAACTCACGTCGTACGCCTTCATGATCTCGCAGATCTCCGTGAAGTACGTGTACAGAAAGCTCTCCTGATGGTGCGCCAGACACCATTTGGCCATAATCGAGCCGCCCCGGGACACGATGCCGGTCATGCGCCGCGCGGTGAGCGGGATATACGCCAGGCGCACCCCGGCATGGATGGTGAAATAATCCACGCCCTGCTCGGCCTGTTCGACGAGCGTGTCGCGGAACATCTCCCAGGTGAGCTCCTCGGCCTTGCCCCCCACCTTTTCGAGCGCCTGGTAGATCGGGACCGTCCCGATAGGCACCGGGCTGTTGCGGATGATCCACTCGCGGGTCTCATGGATGTGTTTGCCGGTGGAGAGATCCATCACCGTATCCGCGCCCCAGCGCGTCGCCCAGACCATCTTGTCGACTTCTTCCTGGATCGAGGAGGTGACCGCGGAGTTGCCGATGTTGGCGTTGATCTTGACCAGGAAATTCCGCCCGATGATCATCGGCTCGCTCTCGGGGTGGTTGATGTTGGCCGGAAGGATCGCGCGGCCCCGGGCGACCTCCGCGCGGACGAACTCGGGGGTGATCACCGGAGGGATGCCGGCACCGAAGCTCTCCCCCGCGTGCTGATGCGTGAGCAGCGCCGACAGGTGCTCCCGCCGCTGGTTCTCACGGATGGCCACGAACTCCATCTCCGGAGTGATGATGCCCCGCCGCGCGTAGTGCATCTGGGTCACGTTCCCGCCTGGTCTGGCCCGGCGCGGCCGACGGCGAGTTGGGAATCGGACGGCCGCCAGCGCGGGATCGCTCAGGCGGCTCTGGCCGTAGGCGGAGCTGGAGCCGGGCAGCTCGTCCGTATCGTCCCGCTCGATGACCCACCGCGCCCGCAGGGGAGGCAGACCGGCCCGGACGTCGATGCGGGCAGCGGGGTCGGTATAGGGTCCGGAGGTGTCGTAGACATGCATGGGCGGGTTCTTCTCAGATGCACCGAACCGGGCAGGTGTATCGGATTGCGTGATTTCCCGCATCGGGACCCGGATATCGGGCCGTGAGCCCTCCACGTGGATTTTTGTGGAATGGGGGAACGCCGCGGTGGACCGTTCACTCATACTTCACCCCTCGAAAAGCAACCTGCGATTGACGGCCGATCCTCCGCCCGGCCGGACCGGAACGCCGGGCGAGCGTTACGGAAGCTCGACCAGAACATCCGACCCTTCGACCTTCACGGTGAAGCTGGCAACCTTCACCGACGGGTTCTTGACGTTGGTCCCGGTGGTCACATCGTATTGCCAGCCGTGCCAGGGGCAGGTCACGACGGTGCCGTCCACATCGCCTTCTCCGAGGGGGCCGCCCTGATGCAGGCAGGTGTTGTGGAGCGCGTAGAACTTCCCCTCCACGTTATACAAGGCGATCGGGTGCCCATCCGCTTCGACGACCTTCCCCTCGCCGGGCGCGAGATCCGTGACCTGACCGACCTTGACCTTTTTTCCCATGGTCCTCCCCTTCCCTGTGGCCGTGAGACGGTTACCAGTACGGAAAAAGAAAAGCGCCAGGAATTCACCGGCGCTTCACCTCGCGGCGCTGACCCGACGATTCCCTCCGCTGGCATTATCCAGATCAGGTATGACGGTCGTCCCGCGATTACCGGGACCTCTCAGCCTGCGTCCGCAAGCTCCCGTAGCACTGTCAATTGTCGATTCCTACTTACCACGCCCCCCGGGAATTGTCAACTTCGCTGCCCCGCGGGCAGGGGTCCCCCGTTGGATCCCACCAAGGGCGCCGCCCGGTGGGGGGGAAGCAGGAGGCTTCGCACAGGCGTCCGGGGGCCTCGGAGGATGCAACGGACATGCTGTGTGGATCTACGCTGGGAGCAGGGAGGGGCGCCGGCCTCTGCCTATGCCTCGCAGCCCGCAGGACGCCGCACAGAGGAAATGTCCCCTTCAGAGCGGAAGGGCGGCGTCGAGAATCGGTGGCCGATTCTCGTGCTCCGGGCGATGCTCTTCCGAGCACCCGGGGCACGCCAGGCCCTGGTACAGGCCGTGGTCGGCACACATCGCTTCGGGGATTTCGAGGACCGGACTCATGTCAGACCTCCGTGATAACCGGTCAATAGCCTGGCCTCATTGCCTCCGTCACGGAGACCGTAAATGCAAGGCGGATGCCGACTCGACTGAAAGCCGCTACCGAAAAAAAGAGCGAGGGTCCCCACGAACGAGGACCCTCGCTTTCGGGAAGCCTGACGGGCGGAATGGCGGCTAGTTCACGCCCGAGGAGGTCGGCGGCGCTGTCCTCGCCTTCCCCCGCGCCGCTCGCCCCCCGGGGGCCGAGGTGACGGGGCGGTCGCGATAAAGAGCTCCTCCCCGGGCCACTCCACCGGAATCTTGTGACTGATCAGGGTCTCGATGGCCGGCAGGGCAAGGACGTACTCCTCGTCGGCCAGCGTCATGGCCTTCCCCGGCGCCCCGGCCCTGGCGGTCCGGCCGATGCGATGGACGTAATCTTCCGCATCCTGGGGGACTTCATAATTGACCACATGGGTCACGCCCTCGATATGGAGACCCCGCGACGCGACGTCGGTCGCCACCAGGATCGGAAGCTCTCCCCCCTTGAAGGCCTTCATCGCCTTGAGCCGCTTCCGCTGGTCGAGATCGCCGGTGATGGCCTGGCTCTGGTAGCCGTGCAGGGTCAGTCGATCGGCGAGCTCCTGAGCCACCCGCTTGGTATTCGTGAAGATCAGCACCTTCCGTCCCCGCTCCCGCCTCAGAAGCCCCAGGAGGAGGGAAAACTTCTCCTTGCGGGCCACATGATACAGCACCTCCTCCACCTGGGGGACCGTGAGCTGGTCGGGCGTGGCGGAGATCTTCACGGGATCGTTCATGAACTCGTAGGCAAGCTCCATCTCCCGGTAGCCCAGCGTCGCCGAGAAGAGCAGAGACTGGCGGACGTGGTACGGCGGGAGGCGGCGCAGGATATACCGGATGTCCGCGATGAAGCCCATGTCAAACAACCGGTCCGCCTCGTCGATCACCACCACCTCAATCGCCTTGAGGTGATAGACCCCCTGTTTCAGATAGTCGATGAGGCGCCCGGGAGTCCCGACGACGAGGTCGACCGGCTGACGCAGGGCCGCCCGCTGCCGCTCGTAGTCGATCCCCCCGTACACCGCGAGGAAGCGCAGAGGCGCGAATTGGCCGAGCAGCCGGGCGTCCTCATAGATCTGCAGTGCGAGCTCCCTGGTCGGAGCGACGATAAGGGTCCGGGGCTTGCCCGGGGCGGCCGACCGCCCACTGCGCAGGAGGCGGGTGAAGCAACCGATCAGGAAGGCCGCCGTCTTGCCGGTCCCGGTCTGGGCCTGCCCCGCGACATCCCTCCCCTCCAGGATGGTGGGCAGCGTCAGCTCCTGGATGGGCGTGCAGTGCGTGAAGCCGGCCGCCTCGATGCCTTTCAGGACTGGCTCAGGGAGATCGAGAGTCGAAAAGGCTCTCACATGGCCCTCCGGATCTTCAGAAAATGATCGGCCAGCTCCGGGTCACCCTCCGTGGAGATCAGCAGGCACGCGATATCGTGGTGCATCCAGACCAGCACGCCGAAGAAATCTTGCCCGGCGTCGGATGGGTCATCAGGCGCCTACGAGCGGAGCAGGGCGCGAAGCGTGCAGAGGCTGTCGCCGATTCTTGGACCATACCAGGAGAGAACCTTGCCGTCCACGAAGTGGACGCGTCCGGTGGCGAGCGCGGGGATGAAGCCGGCAAAGGGCTCAAAATCCACGAGGTGTCGCGGATGGAACGCGTACGGCTCGTCGGGGAGCAGGATGACCTCGGCGTCGCGTTGAGCGACCTCGGCAAGCGAGATCTTGGGGTAGCGATCGGGGGTATCGGCAAAGATGTTGATCGCGCCGCACGTCTCGAGCACGTCGTGGACGTACGTGTCGTGATTGATGGACATATACGGTTTGCGCCAGATAGGACAGAAGACCCGCAGTCGTTTTCGGCCCCGGACCTCCTCAGCACTCTCCCGATACACTGCTTCCACGGAAGCCGCGACGGCGCTCGCCCTGTCCTCGGTTCCGGTGAGCTGACCCAATGTCCGGATCATCGCGATGCCCTGCACGACCGTCCGGGGATACGTCGTATAGACGGCAACTCCCATCCCCTCCAGTGCCTCGACATCGTCGCGCCGGTTCTCCTCCACATTGGCCACAACCAGGTCCGGCCGCAGCGACCGGATCCGCTCGAGATCCGGATTCTTCTGCCCCCCCACCCGGGCCTTTCCCCCGACGCGATCCGAGGGCTCGGTACAGAACCGGGTGACGCCGATCAGGCGGTCCTCGAGACCCAACACATACAGGGCCTCGGTGATGCTCGGGACCAGCGAGACGATCCGGGAGGGATACCGGGGGAGGCGCACGCGCCGCCCCGCCGCATCCATGACCTCGATGGTCATTGTCCGGCCCCTGATGGCGCATGTGACACCTCCGGCGGAGGCGTCACCGCAGACGAACGAGAGGCGAGCGCGCTAATGGTATGAGTAGAAAGAGGTGAGGGCTCTCCGGGCAAAGGATGCCGTCAGGGACAGGTCCCTGAAAAAGGCGACGACCACGCGCCAGGGTCGGATCTGCCAGAATCGCCACGCCCGCACGTGCTCCGACGTCCTCTTCCAGAAGGTCGCCAGGTCCTGCCGGGAGTAGACGAGCCGGTGGTTCAGGGGATCGAACGTGACGTACCGGACCAACAACCGCGACGGCAGTCTCTCCCTAAAGCCCGCGTAGGCCTCGCGCCATTCCCTCACCGGCAGTCCCTGCCAAGCTTCCCGGTGGAGGCGCAATAGATGGTCGAGCCATTTCCCGGCCGGACCGTCATCCGCCACCAGCCGCTCCCGGAGCATCTGGATCCGGCTCTGCGCGCCTGCCCATTGGCGCAGGAAGGCATCGAGGTCCTTCCGGGTGACCAGGATCTTCGAGGCTGCCTCTTCAAAGGGATCGAGCAACGCCCGGGCCTTCGCCGGCATGGATACCTTGGCGTTGGCATACACCTGCTGCCACTCCGCGATCCGCAAGGCACGCCAGATCTCTCCCTGAACGCGTTGAATCTCCTCGGAAAAGCGCCGCTCCGCCTCGCTCTTTGGCCGGGTCTGCAGCCAGACCTCCTCCATCTCCTTGAGGAAGCGGGCCCAGGCGACGAAGAGGCGGAACACGTCCTTGGTCCGCTTGAACACGTGGACCGGCCACGCATCCACGCGGAAGCCGGGGCGCCGGGGGCGCCGCTGCTTCAGGCGGAAGAATCCGGCGATCATCGGATGCTCTCGCTCGATCAGTGACGCGTTCTTGTACCAGATGAGGTTGATCATCACGTTCCAATAGGCGACGTGGTTGTGGCTCCACTGGGCCAGGACCCTGATGAGGTTCTCCTTGCTGTAGAAAGCTTTCCACGTGTTCTCGTAGGCCTCCGTCCACTCCTCGGCGGTCATGTGCGGGTGCTGCACCGTGGCGTGGAAAGAGTCCCGCTTGTTGAAATCCGGGTCCATCCACTCCCCCCGCTTCTTCATCTCGAGGTGATCGTGCGATCCCGGCAACGGCGTCAGCATGAAGAACGACGCGATGTCCGGATGGATCACCTCCATGAGATACTGGATGTCGCGGGGGACCTGCTCTTTGGTGTCGAAGGGCAGGCCGATGATGTACCCGACGTGGACGGCCACGCCCGCCTCGTGCCACTCGCGGATGATGTCCACGTACTCCTCGACCTTGTTCTGCCCCTTGCCCTCGGCCTTCAGATTCTCGGGATTGACGCTCTCCATGCCGATGAAGACCTGGGAGCAGCCCGCCTCGCCCGCCAGGCGGACGAAATCCTTGGGCTTTCGCGCCAGGTCCACCTGCATGCAATAGGTGATCTTCATTCCCTCCTGCCGTAGGCGGATCAGGGCTTCGAAGGTCTCGCGCCAGAGCTTTTTCCGCGCGAAGTTGTCGTCGGTAAAAAAGTAGAAATCAATGCCGTGCGTACGGTAATTGTGCCGGAACAGCTCGGCGATCTCGTCGGGATTCCGCTCCCGCATCTTGCGCCCCTGCACGTTGATGATGGTGCAGAAGGTGCACGCGAACGGACAGCCGCGGGAGGTGTCGACGGTCCCGAAGGTCGATCGCGCGAAGTGCCGCATCGAGCTCGGGCTGACCACGGGCATGGGCGCCCGCTCGATGTCCACGAGGTTCTTGAGATCCTGGGCAAAGGAGTAGATCGGCTGGAGCTGCCCGTTGAGTGCATCCCTCAGGATCCCTTCCCATTTCCCCTCGACCTCGCCGGAGACGACGACGATCGACTCGCGGAAGAGGTCCTGGATTTCCGGCTCGTCGGTGCTCAGCATGTTCACGGTGCCGCTGGTATGGAAGCCCCCCATGAGGACATCGATCCCGTGGGCCCGGAACTGTCTCCCCAGGTCAAAGGCGCGCGGAAACTGGTTGGTCTGGACGCCGACGAGACCCACGACCATCTTGGTCGCCGGGCGGCGGCTCCACCGCACGATCTTCTTGACCGGAATCTTCTCCGCCGTTTCATCGAAGACATCCACGCGGATGTCGATGTCTCCGAAGGCACGGCGCCTTTTCACGTCCTCCGTCAGGCCCCGCAACACGTTGAGCGTGTTGCTGGGCAGGACCCCCTTCCAGAAGCGAATGACATACCCCTCGTCATCGTACTTCGAGGCCTTGATGAGCACGACGTGCAGGGTCTGGTATTTTTTTGCCTCAGGGAGGAGGTCAACGCGCTCCGCATGCGGAAGCGCGGGGCTCACGTCCATGACGGCCAGTGGTGCAGTGCCCATGCCGTACCTCCTTTCTGGTGCTCGCCGGACTCCCTCGGGAGGCTCCGGGAGGACTATCGCAGAATCTCGTATCGCGTGCTCCGGACGCGGGGAACGAACCCGGCGTCGCGGATGACCTGCTCCATCTCCTCGTGCGATGCCATGAATTTGGCCCCTCCGGCCGAGACGACCCGCTCCTCGAAGATGGTGCTTCCCAGGTCGTTGACGCCGTAGTGGAGGGCGATCTGCGCGACCTTTGGCCCCTGCGTGAGCCACGAGGCCTGGATGTTGTCGAAATTATCGAGCATCAGCCGGGCCACGGCCACGGTCCGGAGATAATCGAAAGCCGAGGCCCGCTTCCCATTGAGCTCGGTCCCGTCCGGCTGGAAGTTCCACGCCACGAAAGCGGTGAATCCGCCGGTCTCGTCCTGCAGGGCCCGGAGGCGCAGGAGATGCTCCACGCGCTGCGCAGCCGTTTCCACTGACCCGAACATCATCGTGGCGCTCGACGGAAGCCCGACCTGGTGCGCCGTCCGAATGCAGTCGAGCCACTCCGCCGCCGTGTCCTTGAGCGGCGAGATGGCCTGGCGCACGTCGTCAACGAGGATTTCCGCGCCGCCGCCCGGGATCGAGCCGAGACCGGCCGCCTGCAGGCGCAGCAGGGTGTCGCGCAACGACAGCCGGGAGATCTTTGCCAGATAAATAAGCTCCGCAGGCGAGAGGCCATGGATGTGGACCGGGAAGCGCGCCCTGATGGCCCGAAAGCTGTCTTCGTAGTAATCGATCTTGAGGGCCGGGTTCAGACCGCCCTGGAAGAGAACCTCGGTGCCGCCGTGATCCACGAGTTCCTGGACCTTCTCGAAGATCTCCTCCCGCGACAGCACGTAGCCCTCGTGATGGCCGGGCAAACGGTAAAAAGCGCAGAAGGAGCACTTGACCCAGCAGACGTTGGTGTAGTTGATGATCCGGCCGATGACGTAGGTCACCTCGGGCTCCGGGTGCTTCCGCCGCCGGACGGTATCGGCCAGGAAGGCCACCCACGGCAGATCGGTCACGCGGAAAAGAGCCTGGCCATCGTCACGGCTGAGCCGCTCACCGGCCAGGACCTTGGCCTCGATCCCCTTGAGCGGTGCGGCCCCGTTTCCCGACATCAGCACCTCGCCGACACGATCTTGAGGTTCATGGGTCCGACGGCCGACGGCTGCCTGCTGACGGCTGACTGCCCTGCGATGACGTTGTACAGCGCGTCCCGCTCGACCGGAACGCGCCCCGCCTCGGTGATCAGGCCCAGCAGGTCCTCATGGCTCAGGGCCTGGCGATGGGACGTCGTCCCCAGGGCATGCGTGATCTCGTAGTGATTCACGGTCCCGTCCAGGTCGTCCGCCCCGTACCAGAGGGCCAGCTGGGCGACCTGCGGCGTGATCATGATCCAGAAGGCCTTGATGTGGGGGAAGTTATCCAGGAGAAGACGGGCGATGGCGATCTCCCTCAGATTCTGCTGGCCCGTGGTGACCGGGATGTGCGTGAGCTCGGTCCGGGCCGGGTCGAAGGCCAACGGGACAAAGCACTGGAACCCCTTGGTCTCGTCCTGGAGGTCCCGGATGTGGAGGAGGTGCTTGACCTTTTCCTCGACGGTTTCGATGTGGCCGTAGAGCATCGTGGCGTTCGACTTGAGCCCCGCCCGGTGAACTTCTCGGGCCACGTCAAACCATCCCTCGTTGTCCAGCTTGGCGCGAAAGAGTTCTTCGTGCACCCGGTCGCTGAAGACTTCCGCCCCGCCGCCGGGCACGCACGCCAGACCCGCCCTCCTGAGGTCTTCCAGGACATCCCGGAGGGGCTTCTTGGCGGCGCGGGCGATCTGGGCAAGCTCGATCATGGTGAAGGCCTTGATCTGCGCCTCGGGACGGGCCGCGTGGACCGCCCGGAGGATATCCACATAATACTGGTACGGGAGCTTCGGGTTGATCCCGGCGACCATGTGGATTTCGCGGATCACCTGATCGCGGTATCCGTCCAGCCGCGCCACGATGTCCTCCGGGCTGAGCACGTAGCCCCGGGGGTCTCCGGGCGGCGCGTAGAAGGAGCAGAACTTACAGAGCTTATTGCAGATGTTGGTGTAGTTGATGTGGAGGTTCCGCACGTAGTAGGTCGCGTCGCCGTTCATGCGCTGCCGGATCCTGTTGGCCAAGGCGCCGACGGCGGTGAGATCGGGGGTCCGGTACAGGCGCAGCCCGTCCGCATAGGTCAGGCGTTCGCCTCGTTCGACCTTCTCGGAGAGATCACCGAGCCCCGCCCGGGTGTACAGCGCTTCCACTCTGACCCTCATCTCATGAGTCACCGCTCACGGAGCGGATGCGACGATTCCTCCTCGCCGTGAACTGTGAACGGTGAACCGTGAACGATCTCACTCGCCGAGAACCTGGAACTGGATGCTCCGCTCCTGCGGACCGTCGAGCTCCGCGAAGATGATGCTCTGCCACCGACCCAGGATTACCTCTCCGGCGCGCACGGGAAGGGCCAGGGTCCGGCCCATGAACATGGCCCGCAGGTGCGAGTCGGCATTGCTCCGCGTGCAGTCGGAATACTGAGGATCGTTGTGCCGATAGTAGGCTGTATCCTCGACGAGGCTCGTCAGGATTTTCTTCATGTCCTCGATCAGGGCGGCTTGAAACTCGTTGATGAACAGAGCCGCCGTCGTATGCAGGGTATTCAGGAGGACGATTCCGTTGCGAATCGCATGCCTGCTCAGGAGCTCGCGCACGGTCTGGGTGATATCCAGAAACTGCAGGCGCTCCTTCGTCTCGAGCAAGATGGTCTCGTACGCAATCCTCACCGACTTCTCCTTCTGGCGCGATGGTCTGCGTCATCCGATGCGACGCATGCTCAGACCGAGGTAGACAATCACTGCTCCCACGATCGTCGCCGCAAGGCTCCACCGTTGCAGACGCTGCAGGAGCTCTCCCTGTGTCGCGGACGATTCCGGGCCGGCCCCCCCTCCCTCGAGCGACAGCCCCCGCAGCAGCTTCGGACCGAGGGCGAAGAACTGATAACTACTGATCATGATCAGGACGAACACGAGCAGGAGCTTCAGTGCGACCACGCCGAACAGGCGCGTCACGTATTCCGCTCCCAGCATCTCCTTCAGTGAGGTCAGCGCCACGGCCCCGGTGAGGACCAGCACCCCCAGGCTCGCTAGGCTCACCGGATGGAAGATGCGGATGACGCCGGCCACAAGGCGCAGGCTCTCCTCATCGAGGCCCCGCCGGCGAATGACCGGGATCAGGACCGCCCCCAGGAATGCGGTCCCCCCCAGATACACGGCAACGGCCATGGTATGGAGGAATGCGAGCACCACGTTGGGCCCGCCCTGGGGACGCCGACCCTCCGGCAGGTCCGGTCTCCACTCCTCCACGTCCCCACGGAGAAGTTAACCGGGGAGTTTAGCCGGTTTCGTCCCTCCCGTCAACGTGTATCTTCGTCCCTCATAGGGACCGGGGTCGCAGCTTGTGGATAAACACGCGCACCAGACGCGCGATCTCCTCCGGTTGATCCTCGGGGAGGAAGTGTCCGGCGTCCTTGATGACCACCAGCCGGGCACCGGCAAGGCGATCCGCCAGCTGCTGCCCGTACTTGGCGTCCTGATACGCATCGGCCTCCCCCCAAAGGATGAGCACGGGCAGGGCGAGCTGCTCGATCTCGCCGGCCCGGATCAGGAGATCCCGATTGTTCAAGGCCCGGGCGCATCGGAGGTAGGCTCGCCTGCCCTCCACCCCGTCGAAGGGGCGGACGTATTCTTCCACGAGCGAGTCGGTGACCCGGTCCTGGTGGACGATGCCGCGCAGCAGCGCCTTGCGAAAACCCTTGCGCAGGTCGATCCGCTCGATGATGGTGTCCCAGGCCGCGTCCTTCAGGCGATCAATCTCTGGTCCGGGCCATGAATCGTAGGCGACCGTATCGATCAGGACGAGACGCTTGACCAGCTCGGGTCGTTCCAGGGCGAGGAGCTGCGCCACCCCGCCGCCGATGTCGTGCCCCGCCACCGTCGCGTGGGTGAGTCCCGCCCGCATCATGAACTCCGCCACGTACCCGGCCTGCGCCCGGACCGAGAGGTCCGCCTTAGGCGCCTTGTCGGAGTCGCCGTAGCCGAGGAGATCCAGGGCGCAGACGGCGCAGTCCTGGGCGAGGAGCGGGATCACGTGTCGCCACAGATGCATGGAGGTGGGAATCCCGTGGAGCAGCAGGA
>Ga0209324_10002882_pt1 | contig 11806 bp, 22 predicted proteins | sample Rifsed19ft3_FD_184015 | JGI IMG/M metagenome (GOLD analysis project Ga0209324, IMG submission 184015) | Soil microbial communities from Rifle, Colorado, USA - sediment 19ft 3 (version 2) | ecosystem: Environmental > Terrestrial > Deep subsurface > Rock core/Sediment | place: Rifle, Colorado...
ATAACCTCCACGGACGTTGCGGTCGTCCTGCGAAAGGACCCCAAATAAGCTGTCAATCGTGATAACCCCGCGATTCCTGCCATGCTTTGTACCACTCTGCCCCGCGGCGTTCGTCGGCCTGAGTGATAAAGATCCAACGCTGCGTCCGCTGGCGGATCATGCTATTGAAAAGTCCGCATGGGTTTCTCTGACCAATTCGCATGGCGTGCACCGCGGCAGTGAAGAAATAGAGCGCGTCATCATCCGCTCGACCGGTGATCCCCCGGTTCGCGGCCTCGGCATACAACGCTCCGACCGTCCGCCAGTTTCTTAAGTGCTCCTCCGTTAATCGCCACATGCGTTTCGTATTTCTCTCAAAGCTCTGTTTCTTCAAAACCCCATCGCTCATGGTGTTATGTTCAAAAGATGAATTCAAAGATGGTTTAGAAGATGGTTGGTGGTCTGTGAGGCCACCGGTGGTGGTCTGTGAGGCCACCGGTGGTGGTCTGTGAGGCCACCGGAGGGGGCAACCTAATGGCGGAGGTTTGCGGCGGGGGATGCTGTAACTAGAGATAATGGTGATCGTGCCGGCCTTGGTGCTCATGTGCACATCACCCCCTCGCATCTTGCGTACGAGGAACTGCTTGTCGATGAGCGTATCCAGCCGCCGGCGGACGGTACGCTGGCTGGCGCCGGTTCGTTCCACTAACTGGCGAAGTGAAACAAACGCTCCATCGAGATCGTCGGTCGACTTGAGCGGCCGATCGCAGGCGTCGGCGATGACCTGGAGGAGCAGCCGCCCGAATGAATCAAGGGGCTCAACCTCGTGGTCATCAACCAAGCCGCCTTTGTACTGGGGATCATCGAAGATCCATGAGGGCAGATGATTGTGCCAGCGAACAGTGACGACCCTTTCTTCGTCGCTTCGTCGCTGTGTTGCTTGATAATTCATGCGCCTGCCCGTCGCACCGATGATTGATGCCTACCTTCCGTTGCTCCACCACACCCAGAAATTCGGCCACGCCTGGGCGATGATGTCCGCCCACAGTTTCAACGCCAGCGTCCCGAACACCGCGCAGAACAACAGATTCCCGAAACTCTTTCGGTCCTGCACGATCGGCCTACACTTCCCCGCACACGACCAATACATCCGGCAACCCCACAGCGATGTGCTCGGCCAGATTGTTCTGCGTCAGCAGGCGCACCTTGTTCAGCTCCCCGGCCAGTGGAATCAACGTGAATTTGCCTTTGTCGAAGTCGATCACCACGGCGCAGGCGACGTTCCATTTGATGGCGTCCCCCCAGGTCTGTTCGTAGACCAACAGATTGATGTTGATCTCATCGGGGATCGAACGCGGGTCGCCATGTTCGTCGGTCCCCGCGGCGATTTCCCTCAACACACTGCGGCTGATTTGCTGGCGGCCGGTCTCATAACTCGATTCTCCGTTGCTGTTGTTGGTGAATTTCAACTGTCGGAAAATCCCACTCACGTCCGCGGACACACACCCGGCCAACTCAATCCGCAGGAAGTCGATGAACGTATCCTGGCCCATGCACAGGCGCTGCGCGGCGAGGCCTTTCAGGGCTGCGAACTGACCGGTATAGGTCAGCGGCATCACCACACGGTCACGCCGATCGCCCGTTTCGTCCAGGATCGCGGTCACGCGCTCTTCACCGACGAATACGGCAGGTTTGGGCGACGGCAATTTCAACACCGCCGTAACGAAGTCCTTCATCCGATAGGTCGTATAGTTTCTCTCCTCAACGCCGGCCACCTTCCGCTCTATCAAGCCGTCCGCGCCTCGTTGGAAATAAACGTGGGACGGCTCAGACGGCGGCGCCGTTACAAACTGTTTCTCCAGCGTCGCCGTCTCTTGACAGGCCATGTTCCTGATCGCCTCGATCGCTTCCGCCAACATCGACATGTTCAACTTCCTTTCTAATCCCTATGACCTATTGCCTTATTGCCCTCTGCCTGCCTTTATTGCCTCAACGTCTCGTCCAAGGTCCCCTGATGAATGTACTCCGGGCTTTCTTCGTTGTAGACCAGCGAGTCGCCTTCGATGTTCATGGAGTATTCCCGCGTCCTCATGCGCGGCGTCCTTGAATTGGCCTCGATGGACACCTTCACCTCTTCGAGGATGCCCCGCTGATCGGCCACGGGCAGGAATTCGAAGACCAGGGTCAGCTTCCGCGCCGCTTTGAGCGTGGGTCGTTCGTTGAGATCGCGCATCACGCGGTCCAACTCCTGTCTCCCCATCACCGCCCCGACCCCGCGATTGATCTTGAGCAGCGCCGTGATCGAATCCAATTTTTTCTTCATGGGATCTTCATCTTTTTCAAACGCCGGATGATTGAAAACACCGGGACCGATGGGCGAACGCCCCTGTGAGAGACAAGCGTTTCCCATCGGGCCCGTCCCGCCGGGACACACCCCGGCGGCGATCAAGAACGATTCAAACGTCGATCCTCCAGTTCGCGGCGTCAACGAGCGCCGTCTTCTTTCGCTTCGCGGGCCTGGATGGCCGCGGCGGTTTCTTCAATGATTTTTCGTTCCGTCAGATCGAGGTCCGCGCGGCGTTCAAACAAGAGACGGACGCATTCCGCGATCGGGGCGCCCGTCTCCGAGCGAATGGCCCGCAGGATTTTTTCCCATCGGTAGTCCATCAGTCGCCCATTTTCCAGCTCTCAACGCAATACCTCGCCCGAGGGGCCGGTGGAGCCCATACATTTCTGCGAATATCGCTGCGCAACGCTCACAGAAAATATGACAAGCGTACTGCTCGACCGCCAGCCATCGGGCGTCCCCGTCGCCGCACTGGAAGGGGGCGTTTTCGCAGGCGATGCCGTCCGTTTGGAAGGCAGCTTTTTCCCGGGCGCTCAATTCGCGCAGTTCCGCCCCGCGGGTACGCCCGTGAGATTCAGCAGACGAGGACATGGGAGTCACAGTTGTGACACTTATTATCGGTGCCACGACCGTGGCACTAAAACATACATTCTCGGACGTCATATCTTGCACCCGTTCTTGGTCCCGATAACCGCTAGTCCCGAGCATCTATAGCGTTTCAACGGTGATCCCGAGTTCTCTGGCGATCTTCTTGGCCAAGCCCAGCGAAGGAACGCGCCGTCCTCTCACGATGAGACTGATGGTGCTGCTGCTAACTCCCACGCGCCGGGCCAGCTCCGCTTGGTTGATGTTCTTTCGCGCCATCGCCATTCGCAGCGACTCCTGAATCTCCACCATACCTTGTATTATCGGTCAAATTGACTTGTTGTCAACACCCTTCTATAATAATTTCTGGTGCGGGGAAAGGGGCCTGTGATTAGGTGGTTTCAGACCCGCAGCGGGCTGCGGTTTTATGGGGTGGCGGAGCCTGCGGATGAGGACCGACCTGACGCCGTAGTGATGATCCGCCGCGGCCGGGTGGAGCGGATCCGCCTGGGGGTGGGCGTCCTGGAACAGCTCGTCGAGGTCCCCTACGCCCAGCTCCCCCCGGACTGGCGGGATGCGATGCACCGCTTCTTCTGGAAACGGCGCGCGTAAACTATGTCGGTGCAATAGTTTGGCACGGATTTTGCACGGCGAGAAAGGCTTGGGATAAAAGTATGCGATTCACGAGGAACGTGTCAACGCCACAGCCCGATTTATCGTTCCCAGCCAACCCCAAAGCCATTGAAAGCCGCCTCCGAATACCGACTCACCATAACCCCCTGCTAAAAACGGCCAATAAACATCACCCCACGGGGGGAGATAGCGCGCCGGGCGGATAACAGTTGGAGCGGCGAAAAGATTCTGAAAACCATCGCTGCGGAGCCATTCGAACGCCAAGACATCAAAAGTTGGCGGGTAAGGCAGCAGAAAGACACTACCAGCAAATGTCGGGCCCACTGCACCACCGCTCCAAGCGTCTAGTGGGGGTTCACCAGGCGGGGGTGTCATCGCTTGCGCTAAAGAAAGCAAATCGTCAAGATCGCGCGACTTTGTCGGATAATCTTTTTCAATCAAGGTGATCCCATCGGGGATTGTACGATCCGGCGGAATCAATAATTCCGGGTCCGGGGTCTGCGATGCGAGCTTACACAATATAGCCCGAGCGCCCAAAGCGTACCGCAGATTCCACAGAGATACGTCGTAATCCCAACCTGCGATTCCAACCCGTCGAGGACCTTCCAAATAGGCTTCGCCGACGTGGGAACAAACCGCCACGTGTACGCACCCGCGTGGGGTTTGTATGGTCGGATAATTCCGCGCGTCCCCGAACTGCGAAGCCTGGAACGCCCCCGTCTTGCTGGCGTCGAAACTGTCGGTCTTGGTGCTCATCGTCGCGAGCTCCGAGTCGGCCTTCGCCTCCTCTTAACTTTTACACCACCGACGTCAGCGTAGACTTCCAGTTTGTATCGCCCGGTCAACGGTGCCGGTCGTCGCATCGAAATCCGCGTCGATGAACAACTGCCAGGCGTCCGCCGTCGGACGACAATTCGACGGGATCGTGAACGTGAGGAACACGTAAACGATCGGCGTCACCGCGGCCCTCGTTGCAGGTGCGGCGAAGGGCCGATCATCACCCGCCAACCGCCCGGGCCCACGTCCTCTGGAATCGCAACCCCCAGCGTCGCGTGGTGCGATCGAAGGTCTTTGTTCAGGATGATTCGATCGACGGCTACGACCGTACCGTCCTCATCGACCATCATGCGCACGCGCTTGACCCGCCAACCTGAACCGTGGAGCGGGTGCCGGAGTCGGCTGCCGACGCGGATGATGCGCCCGTTTGCATCCTTGCCTAGAGCGTTCTTCTGCATGGTGGTTATCGTCCTTTACTTCGTCGATTGCTTTCCGCCGCCCAGTCGCGGAGGTCGACGTCGCCGTCGCCGTCCAAGTCAAACGCTCGACAAACGTGAATGCTGCCGTTTGTCTGCCAGGCCAGCCACCAATCCGCATCTCCGGTCATGGTATCGCTTTCGAGAATCGGCAGACGCGGTCCGTAGGTCGCCTTCATGCAATGCGTGAACCAAAAGACGTTTCGTTCGACGAGGCAGTCCGGGCATATCGGACACGCCGGGCAGTCAATCGGCATCGGTCGCGGCGTCGTCGCCGCACAGCCTACCGCACAACCCGCAAGTAAAATAGCGGCTAGCATTCTCATCATCCCACCATCACCGCCCGCGTATCCGTTTTGTAGTACCCGCCGAGCGAGACGATGCGGCCCGCCGCCGTTACGGGTTTACCGTAGACGACTCGCTTCCGCCGCAGCATCGCCAGGGGATCGGAGAACAGCAAGTTAATCTCCGCCACACTCAACATTCGCGTCCACAGTTGCCAGAGAGCAAGATCGTAAGGGCCTGCACGTCGATCATAAGCGTCTGTGCTCTGAAAACCTACCGTAGTATGTTGGACTGTCGCATGAACAAGACTTGCCGTTCCTACAGTTTCGGTCGCGGATTCAGAAACGTAAGATAAGGGAAGTTTAATTGTCCGGCTCCAGAAACGAACGTGTTTATCGGGATCGGAATCTACGTCCTGACCCTGAATCGTTCCCGGTGGAATGCGAATGACGAAATGATACCAGATTCCCTCGATAGGTCTTTCTCCGGCGGATAGTTGGACTGTTTTGGTCCCGGTAATGTGACCTAGCACCGTGCCCGTGTTATCGGATTGATAAACCACGATGCCGTCATCATTGACCAAGATCATAATTCCGGCATACTTGCCGCCCTGAAACCCCGCCCTACGATCTGTACAAAAGAAAAACTCATATCTATCGACCGTATTGGCAGGCAAGCGAAATACGACCGAAAGGGTCATCGGCGGGGATCTTGAACGGATTGTCGCCACTCGCCGGTTGGTTCCATTGGATATACCCGCCCGTCCCGATCTGAATGGCCCTGCCCAATGGACTGAGTACGGGGGGATATGCGTTCACGCCGTCCGTAGCCGACAATCGTCCGATCACAGGCGCTCGGAGGGCTGTTGGAGCAAGCACGTTGGGACAGATCGTGCCTAGATGACGAGTCCACAAACTCGGATAAAGCGCCTGCGATGCGTTGGCGGCGCATTCCTCCAACCTGGAAAGAATAGGAAAGTACATTACGCCGCCGCCTGAACGTCGGGGTTAAGGCCGACGAAGCGCACCCAGTGATTGGCTTCCGTGGCGTGCAGTCCGGTTCCGGTGTCGTGAACAATCGCAATGCCCCACTTGGGACCGGGCCGATGAATCAGAACTTCGCCGTAAAGTATCTCGCTCGTAGCGGGACTGCTTTTGTTGACTATCGTATCGATCAACTCTGCGTTCTGCACGGTCAAGGCGGCATCGGCTGCCCCGGCCCCGTCGCTGCGATGATTCGTTGCGTGATTGTCGTCGCGGATCAAATAGACATAGACGGCCTTATTGCCGGTCGGCGTAACCGTGCCGCTTTGCGTGATCTTCACATAGAGAAGAACGTCAAGATATTTATTGGCGGTGTTGTCTACAATCGTACTCTGCCGCCCTGCCCCGCTCAGTGAGGAGGCGAGCGAGGCGAGAGTGATGGTTAGCGCCGTGGAAGCATCAAAACGATCCGTTATCTCGTTGGTTGCCATTATAATTGCCTCGCTCTGTTTACGTCCCAGTAGGCCACTTCGCCGCCCAGGTCCAAAATCTCCCACCGCGCCGCAGGTTCACGCGCCAGGGCGACCATGTTCGCCTTGGTCACCAACGTCGCTACGAAAATCCGTTGCAAGATCGCGCGGATGCGCGGGTTGCTCAGATCGACCTGCACGCAGGCCAACACAGCGTGGAACATAGACGACTGAATCGGCGTCAACGCGGCGTATTCCGCGTCGTCCACGGCGGTCAACAGCCGCCAGGTGGCCATCAGGGTTACGTCCTTTTTCTCGCCTGTTCGTCCCTCTTCGTTGAGGGCGTCCGCCGCTTGTTCATCGGTCATGCCCGCGTAGCCGACGGCCTTGGGGTCGATCGTCAGTTCCGTTTCCAGTTGACGGTACTTCGTTTCATCCATCAATCCACCTCATATTCGATTTGAACCAGGAATATCGTCGGTGTTCCACTCACGCTCGTTATTGTGACGACGAGAATCGTGGCCGCTGCGGGCTGATTGTCGAACGCCGTCTCTTCGGTACTCGTCGTCGTAGCGGTTTTGTCCGCCGACCACACATCCGTTCCCGCCGTGAACGGCGTCGTCTCCGCTCTGATTTCGATGTTGAATACTACATTCGTGGAGGCAGAAACGATGTGCCGCACTGCTTTCAGGGTTGCAGCATCCGGGATCGGTCGAAGTCTGTAACTTTCCCCGGCAGCCGGACTATGAATCTCACAAAGAACGGCTTGCCGTCGAGCCGGGGACGTTTGATTGGTCGGAGCAATGCTGCTCAGTGTTGCTATACTACCGAGTCCCAACGTCGCTCGTTGTGCCGTAGCATCGGCGTCGTCGAGCAGAGCGAGTCCGGCGGCGGTGGGGTTCACCGCAGCGTATTCGTCAAGGTTCGCAGACGCCGGCTGTGAACTGCTGTTGGCCGCATTGTCGCCTGTATTCGTACCGCTCGATGTGCCGGAAAAGGTGCCGCTTTGTGTAGCGAGAGTGCCCAATCCGATGACTGCGGCGTTAGGCAGGCCCGTACAGTTGGTCAGCACGCCGGACTCGGGAGTACCCAGAACGCCGTCGACCGCGACCAGAACGGCGTCGACCGCCGCATTCGGCAGGCTGTAGATGCGCGTGGTCTCGGTATCCAGCAAGCTACAATCGAGCTTCACCTTCTTCGTCGGATCGGTGCTATTGAAAAAGGGCGTGTTGTCGTCCTGGAAACTTTTGTTGTAGAGCGCGTCTTCGCTGTTGACCGTCGGGACTTTGACGTCGTTGACCCTTAGTCGTCCGGTACTGCCCTTGGGCACAAGATCGATGTCGATGACTACGCTGCTGCCGACGGCATTGATGCTGGGCGGAAACCCGGTATCGGAATCGTCGATGCGCAGATGATTGACGCCTGGGTTGATCGCCGCGCCGTCGCCGAACTCCAGAACAGGCTTGCCAAGCGAATTGTAAAGAATCGGGGCTTTCGCCAGCACGATCGCGCCGTCGCCGGTTACGCCGTTCACAAGATGCTGAGCACCGATCGCTCCCAACTCAATATCGACGCGCTTGTCCGCCGGTACGTCCGTTACGACGATCTTGGTCGATGCCGCTCCGATGCTCTTGAACGGCAGATCGACGCCGACTTTCGTCAGCGTCAACCCCACGCCGCCCGTACCGGCGTTGCTGGCCGTATTGGTCTCGCCGCTGCCGCCGGTTCCGGGTGGGACCGCGTAGATTTGATCCCCGCGCAGGAATGTCGTTGCGTCTGCTACGCCGTTACCGAGTCGCGGCGTTGCAATCAGCCCGGTAAGCTGCGAGACGGGAATCGTCTTGTTGGTGAGCGCCTGCGCCGTATCTGCACCCACTAAGACCATACTGGCGTCAAAAACGGAAAGGATACGCGTCGCATTGGGCGAGAGTCCCGACAGATCGAAGCGCATGCGCTTCGTGGGATCAGTAGCGCTAATGATGGTGAAAGATGTATCTAGAACGGCCATGTATCACACATAGAGCATACGGGTGGGCGGGATCACTTCGCCGCCTATCCCGCCCGTTGAGATTGCGAATTGGGCTACATACTCGTGACCGTCTACCAGAGTCAAGGCCCCCGTTCGCTTGCGCTGGAAGTCGCTGGAAGATGCCGCAGATTGCTCAGAACCCGCCACTAACGCACTCCCCGTCGCATCCCATAGTCGGGAGTAGATGGTCCCGCTCGCAATTCGCATCGTGACTTCATGATACCAAGAGCCGTTCGTCCAGTTGGCCTCTGTGTAAGGAAACGCCACGTCCGCCGGATAAACTGCATAGGGACCGATCGCAGGCGCGCCGCCCGTTGTGATGCCTCGGTATCCGCCGCTGATGTGCCGCCGATCATCCGCATCAATTGTTCCATCCGCCAAAGGCCACCCGACGCGAATGGCGCTGAACACGACTGAAGCCCGCTTGTCTCGCGTATCGATCGCCATTAAGCACCGGAGATGAATTCCGCCTTCGTGTAGACGCCGGCGGCATCCTCAACGGTCGCCTTGCTGACCACGGTTCCGGCGTCATTGGATATCGTTTCCTGGGTGCTACTGGCCGTGAAGGCATTCCGCAGCGCCATGTAGAGCAACATCAAAGCCGGACCGATCTTCGGGGTCGCCGCCGGAGCCGCCACGCCCAATTCATCGAGTACGTCAGTCGCGGCGTTAATCCCCAAGATGGTCCGTATCTGTGCTTGCGTAAGCGTCGAAAGACCGGATTGGATTTCTGCAATTGCGCTGGCCGCTATCGCGTTGTCATCAATCGCGCCTGCCGCAAATGCCGAGGTGCTGATGATGCCATTCACCATCGTCACCAGTCTGCTGTCGATCTGCCCATTAACAGGCTGATTGATTTGTCCTGCGCCCGTGCCGCGGGTATAGAGACCGCCCGCCGCTTCCGCCGCCATGTTGGGCAACGCAGTCAGACCCAGCCGTACGCCGTTTTCGGGATCGTAGCCAACGAGTTGGATTTCCTCGACGGCGGGATGTAGCCCCGCCCCACTGACCACGAGGACGACTTTATCAACACCGTCCACAAATGCCGTATTCGGCCAGTCCACGCGATACAGACCCGGTGAGCTGGTCGCGTCGATTTCGAACGCACCATTAGCGCTCCACGCCGCATAGGTCGATCCCAGGGAAGTTGCGTCCACCTTCGCAACCGGAGCGGCCCGGTTGCGCGTGTACTGCAAATCCAGGTTCGTAATGGTGTAGTCGGTTTTCGGCGTACCCGTCACGGAATCCACCAGCATCACGTACCGTGTAACCGAGGTCGAATCCTTTTTGACGATGTTCATTGCATGTTCGCCCTTTTGTTGGGACCGCCGATTACACCGCCGCCCCCGCCGCCGCCGCTGCCATCGTCATCATGGGACACGCGAAATCCGATAAGGGGCACGCGCGTCGTCGTTTCCGCGAAGGGATTGGGAGGAGCTGCGTCACTGTTGCGCGACCCCTTGCGCAGCTGCGCGCCGTTGGAGAGGAATACCCGGTAATTGGCGCTGTTAAAGTTCATATAACGCAACGCAACATTGGCTGTTCCGACCGCCTTGATGGTAATAGCGAAATCCGTGTTCGCCTCAAATTGTTGTTCTGAACCCGAAGGAATTGTATGGACGTGCAATCTTGGCCCCGTGGACGCAAGCGTGGTCCCTTCAATGGATGCAGAATACATCAAAGACGGCGTGCCCAAAGGCGTAGAATAGATTTTAAGCTCGCAATCCGCCGCCGCCGCACCGCCCCCAATCCACCATTGAATCATGTCCGCTTTGACCGTGCGCGGAACCTGAAAAAGCAATCCGCATTCATCAGGATCGGATGAGTTTGCAAACTGCTCTTCCGCGAAGGTCAGAATCGGCAATGTGCCGTCTAGTATGCCTAATTCGCCGCCTGGAGCATCAAACTCGATAAGTGCAATCGGCGTAGTCGTGATATCCCAAGTCGTACCCGTCACGTTCCGGTATTGACCCGGGAATTGATTGCTGCCGCTTAATGGAAGGTTCGTACCGGCTGCACGAAAAATATCCGAGCCGCCTCTTGCCGTCATGTGAAAAACAATCGCAACGGCGTCGCCGTGTAAGATGTTTTTCGTGCCGCTCGACATCGCAATCGTGGTCCAAGCGGCGCTGCCGAGTTCGCCGCTCGCCGGAAGATCAACGCTTGGAGAGATCGCATCTGAAACATCAAAAGTGCCGTCCGGTCGAACACTGGGACCGGTCACGAGGTCTAAATCCTGAATGCCGATTTGAACGATGGTCGCGGGGTCCAGCCATGCAACCGATCCGGTCAGAAAATGAATCTTGCCGCCGCCTGCGGCGCTGATCGTCTTGGCATCCGTCGGCTTGCCGTTGATCCAGACGCGACCGACCATGGCTAGTTTCTCTCCCACGGCGTCTATTTGAATGAGACTGCTCGTCCCCCCAAGGACGGTTGTCGGCGCTAATGCAACGGGAAGCGTAGGAAACAGCCAGCCCGGTCCCGTCAAAGCTGCAAGTGCCATTAGATCACCACCGTAATCCCCGCCTGCAAGGCGGTACGGACCTGGGCCTGCGTTTTCCCTTTAGCGTAGGCCCGCACAATGCCCCGGATCACTTCCACCATCGTCGTATCGGTCAGCGGGGCGGTCATTTCGCTGCGGCTCACTTCGACGATCCGTTTCGGTCCGCCGTCCACAGTGATGCCGATATCCAAATGCTCGCCGCCGCCGCAGGCCCGCTCCAAATTGATAACCAGTGTCGCCATCACGTCACCGCCATCGGAGTATCCCCGGTAAAGAAGTCGAACGAAAACTCGCCGCGAGGTATATTTGTTGCTCCCGCCAACGCATCCAACTGCGTTTGAATTGCGGAGGTTACGCCGTCGGTGTAGTTCACTTCCGTCGCGGACGCGGTAACGTCGCTAATGTCTGTAAGACCGTGGGTGTGGCTGGGGGCGGAGTAATCGGTTCCGGCAACGGCAGTCGATAAGACCCCCACCGCATCGGCGACGGTGTTCTTGAGGAGACCGGTAGTGAGAAGGCCAAGCGACTGTTCGGCGCTCAGGTCGGCATGGACTTCCTGAACGATGTACCTGGCTCCCGTGGGTGCGCCACTGCCGCCCGCCGCCTGCCCCCAAAGGGCCGCGTTGGTCGCGGGATTGACGCAGAAGAACATCCGCGCGGTGAGGATGTTGATCCACAAACTCCCCGCCGCGTACCCGTGGTCTCGATCGTCGCCGACTCCCGGGTCCCGCTCCGCGCG
>Ga0209324_10002883_pt1 | contig 11804 bp, 10 predicted proteins | sample Rifsed19ft3_FD_184015 | JGI IMG/M metagenome (GOLD analysis project Ga0209324, IMG submission 184015) | Soil microbial communities from Rifle, Colorado, USA - sediment 19ft 3 (version 2) | ecosystem: Environmental > Terrestrial > Deep subsurface > Rock core/Sediment | place: Rifle, Colorado...
GCCTCGTCGGGAATATTCGGGCATTTCTGTGTGAAATTCGATAACTTCAAAGCCGAAATCGAGCTCAAGCCGCGAGTCCAAAATTAGTAAGCTATTCTCTCTGGGTGCTTCCTGTTTTTCCCATATTTATGTGTGTAAGGTAAATGCCGGCCTCCGTTACTTCAATTTCACCCGTGCCAATATTTCCGAATTTTGACTGGAAAACATGGCATCGTTCAAGGTCAGGACTGCCGTAGAAAATGAGACATCCGTAAATATTTCTTTTCCTGTTTCCTGTATCGCCTGCTCAATTTCACTCTTTGAAAACGGCTGCAATATCCTGGCGGCGGAGATCCACGTCATTCCGTTATCTCTTGCCAGCTTTGGCTTGGCTCCATGTTTCTCATAGATAGTTGTCAGCTCTGCCCGGAAATTCCGGATGATCTCACTCGCCCCGCCCACCAGTTGGAAGTTATTGTCGGAAGGATATAAGCCATATAGAGTGATCAGGATTTTATCGATATTCCTAAAATAATCTTCAAGCTCCGCCGTCAGATCTCTCAATTCCTCCTGGGGGAATTCCTTACTCCACTGCAAAGAAACATGATATCCCTCCGGTGGCTGAAAATATATTTTGTCTTTCAGGTCTGAAGGAATTGCCCGTTTCACAAATTCCCCCAGTGTATCTCTCCACTCCTCATCCGCTGTCAGCAATATGGATAATGATTTTGGGGTGGATTGGAGGGTCTCCGGATCAAAAAGATAAAAACCGTTTTCTCGGACAAACGCCATTTCTTCCACCAGCTTTCCTTCCCATTCCGGTGGTAATTCACTGAACATCTTCCTGAGCTTAATGTTAATACATCGGGATTTCAATAAAAAGCGAAAAGTACTGTTTGGACTCCTGCTCCGTCTATGCAGGCGGCTGGAGTTGGATGAGTAAGCCTTTTTTCCTCCCAGGACCCCATAACCCGGCATGGGTCCGTGCTTGAATGGGATATAATGATGGATAATATGCCGCTTTGTACGCTTGAAATTCCCACTGCAGTCTGGTCAGGTCTTTCCGCAGCACGGAAGCGTGAAGTAGGGGAATTAGGCGGCAGGGTCCTTGATACCACCCGGGAAAAATTGCAGGTTCCGGATCCCGAGGACAGAGAGATCAGAATAGTCACGGCAAGCGGACCGCATTCGCAGATATCAGTTTCATTTACTTCCGGGCCGAATGAATACCCGGACTTCCCCGGCAGGGAGGCTTTTTTTCCGTCTCCGGAACAAATGCGGGCTGTCGGGATGGCAGCTCAATCTCTTGGCCGGTATTCGGTTATTTCCGTGGAGAGAACTTTGGTGGAATTGTGGAAGGACACCACTTTTCTGTTGGTAGAAAGGAATAATTATGCAGTACCCCAGAAGCCGGAGGAACTGGATAATGTGGCCGGGTTGACGAAATTCATTTACCAGCCGCGGCTAGCCCTGGTAGTCTCGCCTGCAATGATCGAACAGGCAGGCGCGCAAAATCTGGAAACGGAAGGCAGCCTGGAAAGAAACCCGTATGCTGGACAGGGGATGGAGGTGGCTTCAATTATCGCAGAGACTCTGAAACTACCGAAAAGAAATATCGCCGTATCTGTCGTTACCGCGGCCGAAGCCGATACTGATTTTTCAGTGGAGTTCGATTGCCAGCCCCAGAAAGGTAATAAACTGCCACCGGAAATCAGGGGGTATATGGCCGGGCTGGTTGAGCAATATTTAAATTCAAATCCGTCTACTCGTAAAGGTTCGGCGGAAGTCTGGATCCGGCAGGGTATTCCTCAAACGGAAATTATAACTTCCTCATAATTTACCCACCTCGGGGGTGTGTTGAAATTAACCCTTCCCACTTCGTTTGCCAGCCTGTTGATCTGTGAAACCGATCGGTACTATTTTCCGCTCAGGACCCGGTTTCCCGGCGTTTGGAAATGCGTTATCACCCGGACACTGGTAATAGGGTTTTAATTCCCAGAAGGCGTCTGGCAGATTATCTGGGTAAACTTGCCGTAAAGGAAGTTGCGTCCGGCATTCAGGAAGAAACCATGGAAATCGGCTTATCAAGCAGTATCTGGGAAAAAAACTGACACCCTGCATCCTTCCAATTAAACTTTTTGACTTATATTTCATTTAGTCCTATAATAATTATATGTCAAAAGATATTTTGGTACCCGGTGGTCCTGGCTCAGAGGAAGATTATTTCCGGAAATTTGCAGACAATCTTAGAAAATCGGGAGAAAAATTAAAAGAAGTGAGATCTGCTGCCATTGGTCTGGCGGCAAAACATCCGGATAAATTCAGTGTGACAGTTGTGCGCGGTGATGATTTAGTAAATATCACGGCAATTACTGAGTTCGATGTAAGGTTATCAGACGGAACCCAAAACTTCATTCTGTCTTTGGATGTTACCCAAAAGGGAGAAGGGGGAATCGTCAACCAAGTCATGATCTATCAACCGGACAAACCCTGGACGGTTGAAGACCGCATTTCATACAGGCTGGATATCAGTCAGGGTCAGGCGGTAGATGCGGAACATCAGAGAATATCAGGTTTGGGAACTGATAAGAGGGTGGACTCGCAGATATGGCAGGGTTGGCTTGATGGCAATTTTGAAAACAGTCCGGACGGACAATTGTCATCAATAACCGATAACTTTGCTGAATCTACTATTAGTTCCGATAGCGCTTTGTATCTGCTGAAATCTGCAAAAAATCTGAGAAGACCCAAAGAATACGGTTATGTTTCAGGGATTTCACTCAAACAGTTACGGGAGATTCAAAGAAAATCATCCGCCGGTAAAGGTCACACCCCACTGCTTGGAGAATAGTTGAAACCTATCTTTTCCGGTCCGGTCAGGCTTCCGGCTTGCGTATCCATTCCCTCATCCACCTGTTAATCATTTGGCAGTCCGCCTCGGGGGTGGAAGGCAGATTCTTAACTTGCTTTTGGTTATTTATCCGGTAGCCGGTTATACCAACCCCAAAAGTTTGTTGCGGACGTATATAATCGGTTTATGAGCATCAATTGGACTAACATCTTTAAGAAGTACAAGTCGCTCTGGGTGGCATTGAAGGAAGACGAAAAAACTGTAATTGCTTCCGGGAAAAAGCAGACATGTTATATTTTTCCTTAGCAGAAATTGAACTCAAGCCCCGGATGCAAAAATAATTGAATAATTTCCCTCCGCTTAACGGGCTTAGGATCTGATCCTGGTCAGCAATGAATTGGATTGATTCCACCATATATTCCTCCCACAAAGTAAATCTTAACCCCGGTTTGTACACTTCTTGTTTACTTAATTCGTGTTCTTTTAAAAATCCATCCTCTATGCTGTATCTTTTTCTCTGTAAACCTAACCATTCTTTATTTTCTTGTTCTGCTGCGCCTCTTGTCATCTCCCTTATTGCTTCTTCCAAATGATACCCGGCACTATCCAGATAACCTCTACTAAATAAAATTTCTGCCAATGTGCCGCCATTGGGGTTATCGGGTCTGTCGGGTGTTGTATTGTTTTCACTCATAATATTTCCTTTTGTTTATTACTTCCTGCGGTAAACACAAGCATTCCTGTCTGTATGAAAAAGAATTGGGAAATTTTCTAGGGGCAAAGAATGAAACCTTCCGGCTTGGCAAAAAACTGACACGCCTCGATGTCAAAATCCATCCCTGCGTGACTTTGGAATAATGTCACCAGGTCAAACGAGTGCTGCAATTTCTTTAAATCCTCCGGTATTTCAGCCCCCCTTCTTATAGCCCACACCAACCGGGAAATATCCAAGTATTTCCAGGTAACCCCCTCTACCAGGGGTTCGGGTGATTTGAATTGATCGATACAGGTAATCTGCCCGGGTTTCCATCCGTTGTCCACTAGTATTGCCGGGATTGATCCGTCTCCGGAACATAAATCACACACTTTTTGGTGTTTTACGGGGGTTACGCCGTTCCTTTCGAGTTTATCAATCAGCCATCTTCTGTCCATTCCGTCCTTGACCAGGTAAGACCAGCGCCTATATCGCACCTCTTCGGGATTCAACTGGGGGTTTTCAATCTCCCGGAAAAGCATACCGGCATTATAGAAGTTCGCCTAACCCAAGTCAAATCCTATAGGCTTATGAGGATAAGGACTAGATTTTTAAACTGGGGTAAAATCCGATTTTTGAGTACAAGATTTTCAGTCTTTCATGTCCGCACACAGAATTAGTCCGGAAGGGGAATATGTTGCCAGTGAGAAGCCATAATGCGGTAATTCTTGGCATCCATGTTTCCATGCGCTTTGACGACTGCCTACAGCTCTCTCAATATGCGGTCCTTTATCACTGGGGCTACTGCTAGATGGCGTGGAAGATATGAAAATTGCACTGGTCTGCTAAAATCAAAAAATAATACTATGACAATCACCATCTGCGGATCGATGAACTTTTTAGGGGAAATGCGGAAGGTGAAAGCCGAGTTGGAATCATTTGGACATATTGTATATATTCCGGAGCCGGAAGAAGCTGGATCTAAAGATAACGGTGGGGATTATTGGGGAAGATACAAAATGAGCCGATCGGAGGTCAAGAAAAAATATAATTACATAAAAAAACACAAAGACTTGATAGATATTGCAGATGCGATTTTGGTGATAAATGAGGACAAGAATGGGATAAAACACTATGTGGGAGCAAATACATTTTTAGAGGCAGGCTATGCGTACTACATGAACAAAAAGATTTACTTTAAAAATCCATTACCCCTGCAGGGTTATTTGACGGATGAGCTGGAGGCTATGGATATTGTGGTATTAGACGGCGACTTCTCAAAAATATAATAAGTATGACTAAGGAATGCGACGATACAAGCTTAGGAATGATCCTTCGCCAAGGTTAGAAAGTATTGCTAATTGAAAGGAAGAAATTTCCCTTGTGGTTTGCGCCTACCGCAGGACATTTGGTTGGTGACGAAACATTTGAAGGCTGGCTAGCCAAACAAAATTATATTTAATGGGTATATAATCTGCATATGGAAATGGTTGGGGGGACAGAAGATCCAAAAATCAGTACTAACATCGAAGTTCAAAGATTAAAAACTGATCTGGGGATCAACCCTGAGATTATTAAGCAAATTGCAGCCCTTGATATACCTGAAACTGTTGTGGTCTCTTCGGCAAGCCCTATCAAGGTGAATACGGTAAGAGATACGCTCAAGGTCCTTTGTCCCGATCGGCACTTTGAAGTTGAGGGGGTTAAAGCACCTTCCGGGGTAGATGAACAACCATTGGGGCAAACTACTATCAGGGGTGCTTTAAACAGATTGGAAAATGCTACAAGGTCAAGGGGTACAAATGCGGGTGCTGAAGATTTTGCAGTGATATCCATAGAAAATGGACTTTTTAGGGAAAGCCACGGTTATTCTCAAGATGTTGATTTACATGAGGAGATAGATCCACGAGCCGAGTATGATGACCGGGCTGTAGCAGCAATAAAAATTCCAGGGCATAAAGTTGTAACTCAAATATCTCCTACCTCAGAAGCAGTGCGATTCCCTAAATCTGCAATAATGGCTGCGGTCCATGCAAAAGGAGGGCTCGCAGAAAATTCAGCAGGATCAAAATTAAAGGAAGTAGGTGCGGTAGCAGACAATCAAAACCCTCACAGTGAGCTTACTCGAAACCGACCAGGCGGTCCGCTTCCCAGAGAAGATCAAATGGCAAGAGTGATTGCCCGCGGAATTATGCAATTAACGAAATTTAAATAATCCATAGTTGTTGCAGGCTAAGATTTGAAGGGAATGGTATTAGATATGGATAAAGTAAAAGATTCGGGATCGGAATTATTTTGATATTACCAGTAGAGCGGGCACCTGAAACTTGCAAACTCATCCCATAGTTGACAATATATATGATTTTTAGTAATCTATGCACCGTGAGTCAGGAAAGCGAAAGCAAACAAGGCAAACAGGTTAAACCAATAACCCCAAGAGAAGTGGGTGAGGAACAAGCACGGGTTTTCCCGGACCAGGTAGTTGAGGCCTTTAACGAATTAATTGCCCAATCATTCACCGGAGGATATGCAACTATTCTACAGAAAGATGCAGTCAAGCTAATGGTTGAGAAAGGCCTGAATAAAAAGGACATATTCGATAAAGGGTGGCTAAACATAGAAGATATGTACAGAAAAACCGGATGGGATGTCGAGTATGATAAACCAGGATACGATGAATCCTACGAACCGGCCTTTAAATTTAGTAAGAAGCGAAGCTCAAGACGGTAGAAGCGACTAGGCGGTGAGTTTTAGCAGCGGAAGGCCAAAGGATGATAATCCCTGAACAATCGAGATCAATTTAGATATGCATTCAGTTATTTTGAAACTTGGGTTTGGGAGCCAAGTCCTGCTGGGCGGGCATCGCGTTGATTGGGTAACGAGAAATTGTCTTAACTGAGTATAACCCCGTTCCTTTCGAGTTTATCAACCAGCCATCCTCTGTCCATTCCATCCTTGACATTGCCGGTTCTGTATCTCTGTAAATACCATATCGCAATTATAGAGATTCGCTTAGACCAAGTCAATTCTATAGGTCTTTTTGGAAATAGAGTTGGCTTTAAAGTCGCAGTAAATCTTAAGTATTGGGTACAGGATTTCTCGCCTTGTAGGTGTGCTGAGGCAAGGTTATAAATTTTCCAAATCCAATCCGCTTATAAATTTATTAAAAGGACTTTCCGATCCAAGGGGATCTGTTCTTTTATCGTCTTCGCTTTTGGTCGTGGCCATGTATGCACCGGTTTCTGCCAATGCGTATATATAATCCACTGCCTTTTGGCTTTCCTGCAAATCCGTCAGGCATATCGGATTAAATAAATCTTCTTCTCTGAATTTCTTGACTAGATCAAACAATACTCCAGTGACATCATCCTGATTCGCTACTTCGAATCCGGCAATGATTATGCTTGTCGCAGCGGCAAACTGCATTTCCCGGGAAAGGAGTGGATTAAATATACCGGCTACTTTTCCGTAAAGAAATAGCGGCATCACTGTCAATCTGTTCCAATTATTACCTAATCTATTATTCATATCCTCTTCCAATTTGTTTCTGTGAATTTTCATTTTTTCGTACCATTGTTCAGGATTTTTATGTTTCGCTTCGGAATCCAGCATGGTTTTTAAATATGGGGACCTGCTTAGGATAACTTCTTTTCTCGGATCATTTTTTCTGTCAGGGTATATCGACATGTCAAGCATGTTACCAAATTATTTTCAAAGTTTCAACTATAGGATGTATCACTATGCGCCTCTTTCTGCACACCTCGTAGGTGTGCTTAGACAAATTGGTTTATCAAGCCGCATCTGGGAAAAAAATTAATCACTCCGGCAGGCGCTCAAACTATTTACCATCTTTTTCTGTTTCTATCTCACCGATTTTTTTCCACAATTCTTCAAGTCTTTTCGTTTCCGGTCCGGTCAAGGCCCCGGCTTGCGTATCCATTCCCTCATCCACCCATATATCGTATTTCTGCTGCAAACCGCCCCCCTGGCTATTTTTTGTTGCCTGGCGGTTTGTTTGTTGTCACCAGCCGCAAGGGTATAATACTGGATAATATGCCTCTTTGTACTCTCGAATTTCCCGAATTACAAGGACCAAGCTTCTAACTTCGACAGATAGCCCCTGTTATAAGCTAGGGGTTATATTTCTGGCCGTTATTTTTATTATAGTCGGCAATATTACCGGATTTCTGGCAGGCCCCAGGGAGGCTTTCAGCCTAGGCTTCAATTTTACGTTTGGGGCGTTGTTAGCAGGAGCATTGATCGGGGCGTTTTCGTTGTTTCTGACTTTAGTATTTGCATCTAGTTTATTAAACGCAGTAAGCAACTCATTAAATCCAACTCCCAAAATTCTTACCCAAATACTTCGAATAAGATAAACTTACTTGCACACTAGGCTGAAAGAAATTTAACTTTTGCGCGATTGCTTTAGTGTTGAGTGGTTCTCAAAATTTCGTTGATAATAGTATCTTAATGATAAAGGCACCAGATGCCATATTTCCGATGCAAAAGCAATCGAACTTGGATGAGCGGGGAAAGGGTTAGATAAAGAGCCCTTGCCGGCTTGGATTTATTGTTAGGCGGTTTGAACTCAGAGAGTGGTTCTGATACAAACAATATAAGGGGGGGTTGTTTGGCCCGTCCTTTGTTTGCTGTTGTATGAAATTAAAGATATGGCTAAGAAAAATTTTTATTCTCCTTATTTTGTCCCTTTTCTCGTTAACTTCTGTTTCGACTCTGCCCATATACGCCTTAAACTTCGCTCCCGGGATGCTTGCCCGCCGTAGCTGGAAACGGTTAGGCATTTTGTTGTTGCTATTTGCGATTCTATTTACACAAGTTGGATCAGTATATGCACTTACCTTCAGCGCTGGCGGGGCCAAAAGGGACGGGCCAGGGCCGTTTGCAGGAGGGGTTGCAGTACAGGGGCCGATAGATACTACTTCTTCTCCAAACGCTGGCGATACAATCACAAGCCAAACTTTTACTCAAATTACTGATGATTTTTACGATTTGCTTGATGGCGATCAGGGGTCTATTGTGTTTTGGATAACGCCAGAATGGGATGGTGACGACGGTATGACTCATCGCATAATCACTGGACGCTCTAACTCAAGAATTGCGATAGCCAAGGATTCAACGGGTAACTTACGTTTTTACGACCGATCACAAAGCTCTATACTTACTGTTGATGTATCTAGTTGGATTGCAGGAACTACTTACTTAGTTGTAGCTCGATGGGATGCAGACAATACTTTAAATGGCAGCCATTATGCGTCTATATCAATTAATGACGTGCACACCTATGGAGGAACTAGTTTCGGTACAACATATGTCGCGGATGGACCTTTGCAACTATCATACAAAGATGCACTTTTTTCTCCCAACGCACTTATTGAGGGTCTGACGATCTACCGTCGCCCTTTATTTGACGGCACTTATGGAATTGATGTGGGGAATGGGGATGAGATAAACCAGATTTATAATTCCGGTTCTGGTAAAGATCCGACACTGGTAACCGGCTCCTGGGATGTGGTGTTTGCCTTACCAACCAATTCTTCAACCGGAGCACTCGCAACCGGCACTGGCAATGCGTGGACCCATCCGCATGCTTCCAACCTTCTTTATACCTCCACCACCAACACCGGCGGTTTCATGATGAACGGAACGTATACGAGTGATGGGTGGGCAACTCAAAACGGAGATATTCAAACGCTGACCCTGCAGCCGGATGGGACGGAAGGGGTGGACACGTACACTGCTATTCAAGCTCCGACTAGTAATTTTGGTATAGGTACAAATTTTACGACACGCAACCTGGCGGGAGCGTCAGCCAGGGTAACGTTGGTAAAGTTTGATCTGTCGGGTATACCCGTGGGAGCAACGGTAGAAGATGCGACCCTGAGCGTGTGGAATTTCACACAGATAGCGACGACGGCAGGGCACTCCTGGTCGCGTATTTTGGATGCCAACGCGGACTGGGTAGAAGGCGCGAGGCAGGGCGCGCAGGCACTATCGGGCGAGACGTGTTGGAACGCATTTGCTGCGGACGGCGCGGGCGGAATCACGACCCCCTGGGCTGGCGATGCAGGCGGAGACGGCGGACAGGATGCGGGTAGTTCGCAGAGCGGGACCGACTTCAGCGCGACGGCGATGGGGACGTTTACCAGCAACAATGAGGTGGTTGGGACGGAATACCCGTCGTCGTTGGATCTGACAGAGTTCGGCTTAATGCGGTCCAGCAACAACGGCCTTGTCCTGACGACGACCGTAAACGCCACATATACGTTCGATTCATCCGACAGCACCACCGCCGCCAACCGCCCGAAGCTGGTGGTCAACTACACCACCCCTCCCACAGTCGAAGCTTTGGCCACTTCTGAAAAAATATTTGCCGGGGGATATAAGACTACCAGCTCTGCTGCCAATCAGGGGATATATTATGACAAGACGGTGACGGCAGGAAATGATTGGGTTGTGCGGGCTATAGCCCATTCTGACGGCACGAGTATTCCCAAAGTCATTCTCTATGACCAGACCAACGGAGCAGAGATAGGATCACTCACTGGAACAAATACTTCCACCAGGACTGACCCTGATGTCTTTATCTTTACAGGCGAAGCACCGGCAGGGATGACAACGCTGCGAGTCAAACTCGTCAACACCCAATCTTCCGGCACCACTTACTGGCACCAGGTGGAGGTATTGAGTAATAGGATTGATAACCCGTCCGTTGAGTCTGGATCTGGAGATCCCTGGATACCGACGAGTTGGAATAAAAATACCACTGGTCCAGGTACAGGGGAATTTGCACAAGGGTCAGATGCGCACAGTGGTTCATCTTCCATTCAAGCTATAGGCGTAGACAATTGTGAAGGAGCGTCTGATCGTTATACGTTGAATACTGCAGACGCCTACTTCTCAGTAGGAGGATTTGGGAAAGTATCAGTTGGGCAATTTGGATTAGCTAAATATGGATGTCCAAATAATACCATTCCTTTTCAGGATTCCAGTTCTTTTAGTATTCCTTTTACGGTAGATAGTTGGACACACAAGGCAGGTGTAGTTAAAACTCCTGCAGGCCAAAGTTCTTCACAATTTAATGCTGTTAGTGTGTTAGGTTTGGCTAATGAATCTAGTGGTTTTGTAGATGATGTTTACATCATTCGACTCATAGACGTTTCTCTCACTGTGACTCCGGCTTCCGAAGCAAATAGCACTGAAAATACTGACGAGATACGGGTGGATGGGAGGGACACATATGTTGAAAGCGGGGCAAGCAGCATCGGGACGGGTTCGGGATTTGTGTCGTTTAACTGGCGGCCAAGACATAGCGCGGCAGATGCGGTCAAGTTTGCCGAAACTACTTCTGATGATGCATATGTAATTTCTTTCAACGGTGACGCTGATGATTACATAAGGGTCTACTGGGATTCTGCCAATACTCTAAGAATGAGCTATTCAATGGCAGGAACTACCGGGACAAGTACTTGGGATGCCACGGGGGCGATTGCGGCCAATACCGAATATGCTGTTTCTCTGACATACACCGGCGGGGGAAGTATGGTGTTGAATATCGGTAGCGCAGACAGAATTACTTTGTCAGGGATACCAGCGGCTTTTGGTATAGCTCCTAATACTGTCTACTTTGGGAGTGATACTTCAGGAGGCAACCAGGGAGATGCGACATTTTCAAGTATTGTTTTTGACAATACAGCCCCCAGTATTTCATTAACTGCACTTTCTCCTGATCCGAATAATGACAATACGCCAACATTGACCGGAACTGCCACGGAGGCAATTGGCACTGTCTCTGCAGTGCAGTTCCAGATGGACTCCACTGCCGGTTCCTGGTCATCATGCACTGCCGATGATGGGACATTTGATGAAGCCTCTGAAACATTTTCCTGCACGGTTTCATCAGCTCTTTCTGACGGATCCCATACTATGTATGTGCGAGCCACGGATTCCAACGGCAATACAACAGCGGGGGGTTCAGAATCATCTGACACCTTTACTGTTGACGCCACCGCACCGACAGTTTCGGTTACGGCCCTTTCTCCCGATCCCACTACCGACAGCACCCCTACTTTTTCCGGTACAGCTACCGATGCCACTACGGCTTTAACGGCCATTGAGTTTCAGGTAGACTCCACTGCCGGCAGTTGGACAAGCTGTTCTGCTACCGACGGAACTATTGACGAAACTTCGGAAGACTATACCTGTACCACAGCAGCACTTACTGATGGCAGCCACACCATATATGTCCGGGCTGCTGACTCG
>Ga0209324_10002892_pt1 | contig 11787 bp, 16 predicted proteins | sample Rifsed19ft3_FD_184015 | JGI IMG/M metagenome (GOLD analysis project Ga0209324, IMG submission 184015) | Soil microbial communities from Rifle, Colorado, USA - sediment 19ft 3 (version 2) | ecosystem: Environmental > Terrestrial > Deep subsurface > Rock core/Sediment | place: Rifle, Colorado...
CTGATTGCTCTAATATGAAACTCATTAGTTTAGAAAAGGTTTTGTGGTCTTTGGAGGACATGGTTTACCAGGTCAAAGTACCGGACGATATCGCAGTAAAGGCACGATTAGCTATTCAAAAAATGCTCGATTTGTCGTAATAATTCACCGCAAATGCCTGCCCTCATGAAAATGGGGGACGCAAAGAGCGTAAAGAAAGATTTATGGATACAGAGGAAAAACTTAAAAAATTAGTAACAGTTCAGCCCCCTCCCCTAACCCCTCCCACTAGGGGCGGGGGAAAAACGTTTCCTCCCCCTCGATGGGGGAGGTCAGGTGGGGGTGCTGAACTGTTATAAATCTTCAATAGTAAGTATTTCCCCACTGTGCCATTCAGGAACAAGGGTGTGTGTTATATTCAACACGTCCAATATCTTGGCTACGATAAAATCCACCTGGTCCGCAATGGTCTTTGGATTGTGGTAAAATCCAGGCATTGCAGGCAAGATGCATGTCCCTGCAGAGGACAATTTCTGCATGGCCTCCAGATGGATTGCGGATAGTGGTGTTTCACGGGGTACCACCACGAGTTTCCGGCCTTCTTTGAGGGTTATACTCGCTGCGCGTTGAATGAGATTGTTTGAAATACCATGAGCAATGGAGCAAAGTGTGTTCATGCTGCATGGAACGATAACCATTGCCTTGATGGGATATCGGCTGCTGGCAATAGTAGCGCCAATGTCTGAATTGTTATAATAGATGATATTGTCCGTCGAGTAACCCAGAAATTCCCCAATATTTAGTTGGCTGCGGTTTAAATCGATCCCCAATTCATGCTTAATAACCAGGAAAGCCGCATCCGATATGGACAAGTGGATATTGTATTCTTTTCTGCAAAGGATTTGTACGAGACGTTGGGCATAAACAACTCCACTTGCGCCTGTAATGCCAATGATAATATTTTCCATCGAAACTCCTCACACGTGAAAAGGTTTTAACACAGTGAGCACGTCATATATGGCGTGTGTATAAACAACGACGCCTAATCCCCGAAACATGAAGATGGCTGATAGAACCAGCCCGGATAACAATCTGAACATAAAACTCGCATACGTAAAACTATCTTTTAAAGTTCCTGTATAGTGCACCGTGGCGAATATTAAGGCGCCTATCAAGACGCTTACAATTGCACTGAGGGGTTTCTTTATTTTTAATAGCTTTGTAAATACAAAATAAAGTACCGTGATTAAAAGAAGTCGAAATACAATTTCTTCATAAACCCCCGCTCCAACAGAAAGAACAATGCCTTGCCACATATTCGTGGAAAAAAGTTTGGCAAGGGTGAGAGGATACAACACCTCGTAAACGACAAAGCCGAGTACATATCCCACGAAAAGCGCATAGACCGCACCTTCCATGAGCATTGGGACAAATATCAAGGAACTAAAGCTATAATCCTTTTCTATATAAAATACCGATACAAAAAGAAAAGCAATAACCAACAAATTAAATATCAAAGAACCATTTTTACCAAATAAAATCAGAGGCGTTTTAATGACAACATCAGCGGTATTCTTGATTCCCGAGCCTTGCATCGCAATTCCAACTTCATATAAGACCAACAGGGGAAGGATAAATAAAAAACTGTTGGCCAGGCTCTTTGAACGATGGTAATACGATTTCATTTACGTAAATTTGCCTAGAAATAGCGTTAGTATAGCAGTCGATCTTTAGAGTGTCAATGAAGTTTCAGGAATCGGAGAAGCACTGGGCAATGCAAAGGTTACCCACAGAAGTAATAGGTAAATAATTCATCATGATTCAGTAAAACACCGTCTTGAAATATCGGTCTTTAAACTAAAAAACATTTGACAAAAGGAGGTGATGTGCTAAAATTTTATCTGATTCTCCGCTTACGAAATATCAAACGACGGGTATTTTTCTAACATCGTCGCTTACATGAAGTAGGGTGGTGTATGATTCATATGGAACTCTCAAAGATCATGATTACTGAAACAAGTGATCATCAGATTATTGTCCTGAAGGAAAAAGGCGGACAGCGGAGTTTTCCTATAGTGATTGGTCTCCATGAGGCATGGGCAATTGATCGGGCAGTTAAAGGGATTACCACTCCTCGCCCTTTAACGCACGACCTGATTTACAGCGTTATTGAAGGTTTGAATGCAGGCGTTGTAAGAATAGTTATTAACGACCTCAGGAACAATACGTTTTATGCAAAGATTATATTGATGCAGAACGGTTCAACCGTGGAGATTGATTCCCGGCCCAGTGATGCAATTGCATTAGCGATGCAAAGGAATACCCCAATCTTTGTGGCCAAAAAGGTCTTGGAAGAGGTCTGCAATGCAGAAAATAACCTTTAATACGAGGAGGGATGGCCGAGTGGACTATGGCGGCAGTCTTGAAAACTGCTGGAGGCGAAAGTCTCCCGTGGGTTCGAATCCTACTCCCTCCGCCAAGTATCTATGGTTTATGACTCTGCTATATACTTTGGTGTATGGCGCAGCCAGGATGAATTAATAAAACCACGGATTTCATGCACAAATGTAGTAATGGTGTCCGTGGTTCTTTTGTTTTAATAAAACATTTCTCGATAACAACCTGAATAAACGGAGAGGTGGCTGAGCGGCTGAAAGCGACGGTTTGCTAAACCGTTGTAGGGACAAAATCTCTACCCCGGGTTCGAATCCCGGCCTCTCCGCCATACAAGGTATTTAATCTTGTCCTCATGCAAATGGGGAAAGGAGATATTAAAATGGAACCAATATGTTTGTTGAACAATGCTGAAAAGTATAGTGGAGAGTATGTTGCATTGAGGTCTTTTACTGATAGAGAGGTAATAAGTCATGGTGGTAATCCCGTAGAGGTGTTAAGTGAAGCAAGAAAACTTGGGGTGGATGAACCTGTAGTTTTTTTTGTTCCTGAAAAGGATGTAATTCAGATTTACTAATGCCTATCGAAGATTGTCCATTTACAGACTTCAAAAATGGTATTTATCGTCCATACCTTGCCTTAAAAATAATTAATCCCCATACTAACAAAAGTTTTAAAACAATCGGTCTTATAGATACTGGTGCAGATGAATGCGCAGTTCCTGCCTTTATTGCTGATGAATTAGGTCACAACCTTCACGCTGGCGTACCCAAAACAATTACTACTGGTAGTGGGAAAGCCTCTGTTTACAGGCACACGACTAAATTTGAAATATATCATCCATTATCTGGTGAACTTCTTTATACAATTCCAGATACACCACTAGATTTTGTATATAACCTTCCTATTGTATTGTTGGGCGTTAATAATTTTCTGAGTAGATTTGTTTTGACAATTGATTATCCCAACAAGTCTTTTTCAATAAAATATCCTTAAATCTAAGCTCAATCCGCCATACAATAACAATAATACATGACGTCCTACCCCCAAAAAAACAAATTGATTTGTAGAACGAGCATATTCTTATATTGACACAAAACAAAATCTATGGGTATAATGCGTTTGTAATTATTACATAATCAATTTATGTCACTTCGATGAAGATTGGAATTATTGCGGACACACACGATAATATTACTGCGATTCAAAAGGCAGTTCATTTTTTTAATACCCAGGATCTTAAATATGTCATTCATGCGGGTGACTATGTTGCCCCTTTTTCACTAAAAGAATTAATGAAGCTGAAGGCAAGGTTTTTAGGGATATTTGGGAACAACGATGGTGAACGGAAGGGTTTACTTGGTGTATGTAAGGATATCCATGAACCACCCTACGATGTCATTTTGGGCGGGAAACACATTATTGTAACCCACACGATTGAGAGTCTTTCAAAAAGATCGAAGATGAACACTGATATCATTATCAGCGCTCATACTCATGTTTCTGAGATTAAACAAGGTAATCCCATGTATATCAATCCTGGTGAGTGCGGCGGGTGGCTGAGTGGCAAAAGTACTGTAATGGTGCTTGACCTTGAAACATTTCGTGCAGAAATTGTTGATCTTTCAATGGTGTCTTTTAGATAAAGGTTAAAAGTGTACTGGCAAATTTCAAAACAGGTATTTGTGTTTGTTGTATTGTGTTTATTCAGTAGCGCCACGCTCTGCGGGTGTGTGCTGCGATCTCTTACAATTGATTCCAGCCCTGCCGGTGCGATGGTTTATCTGGATGATGAGCCGATTGGTGAGACGCCAGTGACCACTACTTTTACTTACTACGGGACACGAAAGATTACACTCGAGAAAATAGATGCAGAAGGCAGACTCCTGTACGAAAGAAAGATTGTTTATGAGAAGATCAAACCGCCCCTATATCAAATTTTCCCCTTTGACTTTTTTTCTGAGATTGTGATACCTGCTAAACTGAAGGATGAACATTATCTTACGTATCAGTTAGAACCTTTGAAACAGTTACCAAAAGAGGAACTTCAAAAAAAGGTTATAAAAAATGCCGAGGAATTACGGGAACGGTTAAGAATGCCTGTATCCCGTTAAATGATTTTAACCATTTCTTCCAGGGGTTTACGATAGGTGGGTTCCGGAACATCCAAAAGATATCCAACGGGTGTTATTGCTACGGGCTCCATTCCAGGGGGTAAGTTTAGAATAAATTTTATGGTGGTGACTTTAAAAGCAGCAACCCAACACGTAGCTAATCCTTCCTCTGTTGCGGCAAGAATGAGATGATCCATCGCAATTGCGGCGTCAATATCTGCGTAGTTTTTCCCATCACCTCGTTTCCATGCTTTTTCCGGGATACCGCAGGCGCAGATAATTACGGGCGCCGTATAAAACCATTTTTCATCATAAGCCTTCCTTAACTGTTGTTTTGTTTTTTCATCTTTGATAACAACAAAGTAGATAGGTTGCCTATTGGCAGCGCTGGGGGCAAGCCGCGCAGCTTCCAATATTCTATTGAGTTTTTCTTCTTCAACAGTGTCAGGCTTATAAGAACGAATACTCCGCCTTTTCTTTATGATGTCATAGATATTCATGTGCTTTCCTCTCAAAATTCCATGATCTTCCAACGTTTAATATTTGCATACAACCGCAACATGGGACTTGCATTTACCGCAATAGGGTGCCCTACCATACGCATAAATTTTACATCTAAATATTGATTGGCATAGGCATAAGATGATGAAAGGTCAATATTATGCTCTGCAACAAGTTGGTTTACGGCATTTACTTTTCCACTACTGTAAGCGTGCATGCCGTCTATTTCCCCTGTTATTTTGCCTTCATTGTCAATGGCGAGGCAAGTACCCACGGCTATATCAGCGTCACAGTATTTCTTGAAACATTCTACCAAAGGGCTTAACGTTCCGGATAGTAAAATAATCAAATAACCTGCATTTTTTAACCTGCTTATTTCTTGTAATGCAGTTTCTGAAATATGTGAGGAAATTTGTTTTTTAAAACACTCTTTCATCTCAGAAACAACCTGTTTGTACTCTTTATCTTTGAGATAATATTTATTTTTTCTAACGTATAATCCTTTTAACTGCAAAAGATTATTTACGAAGACATTTGCGAATCGCAATAAGTCTTTCGTGGTAACAACTCCTTTGCCTAAAAGATAACGAAAAAAAACTCTTTCAGAAGAAATATTTCTGAGTATTGTTCCATCAATGTCAAAAATGGCTGCCTTTTTCACGTATTGAATTTTACTAGGTATAGGGATGTCTTTTCAATAAAAAACTTGTTAAAAAAGTAACATATTATATATACAATTGATTGATTAATTTCTAATACTTTATAAAATCATAAGTACTGATAAATAAAACATTTATTCTTCTACCTGTTGTATAGAATATAAATATGTATACAAAATATTGTATTTTTTCTTGACAAAGATTTTTTTTTTGTTATATTTACAAACCGTGTTAGATATACAATATGTTGTAAGCAGGATATGTTAAATTTTATTGGGGATAGGGAAAGGGGGTGATAGAAAAGGCGGTTTGTAAAGTGAGATTTTTAAAATCTCATTTGTAAGTAGTCATAAAATTATCCTGCTTTTTTAATATTTCAAAAAATTTTTGTTATTTAATGGTAAAGGAATAGTAAACACAAATAAAAGGAGATATGAAGAAATGACAACGGCAACGCTGGAAAGACCTTTGGTGTCAGAGAGAATAGGTAGTAAAGAAGATACAAAGTTTTTTATTGAAGAAAAGCTGGGCGCCTTTGATGCAGCAATTGAAGGGCATGAGTTTTTGGAGATAGACGGTGATCTTCCCGGGAATACGGCTAAAGAGGATTGTTTAAAGATTATTAACCACAAATTGGAATGTGCATATGCCATAGATATTGATTCAGTGATTCGGCAAGATTTAGAATCGGTTATCCATGCCCTTGAAACAGGAATCTTTACGCGTCTTAATGGAGTCACCCGAATTGTTGGATATTACAGCAGAGTATCCAACTGGAATAAGTCGAAAATCGGTGAATTACATGATAGACATATGGGAAGATATTCAGTGCGGTAAATATAAACAAAGGTAAATTTTTCTCCCAAGGACCCCTTTGTTATGAGCCATTGCAGTGTTTTATATGCTGCAATGGCTTTCTTTTTTGACTGACATGTAGAACAGAGGTATTTCGCTTTTTTCAGAGAGTCTTTTTATGGTTCAGGAGGGGAAACGAATGAAGAAGTTCAACATCGAATGCTAATTATAAGTTTAGTTTGTACCAGGAACAGGGGGAGGCATTCTAACCGTAAGTACAGGACATGTGGCTTTGCGGACAACTTTTTCAGCTACACTACCCAACATGACGTGAGAAAGTCCTGTTCTGCCGTGTGTGCCGATTACAATAAGATCTACGTTAATTTCTGTAGCTGCATTAATAATTTCATTAAAAGGTACACCCTTTACTACCATTGTTTCTACCTCTAAAACGTCCATTGTCCCCTCTGGCAGGCTTTTCATCAAATCTGCACGAATTTTAGATTCATCAATCTCGTTGAGCTTATATGGGCTGAATTTATACATTTCCGTATCATATAAGCGAGAATCGATCACATGCATAAGATATAACTTTGCTTCATCCTTTAACGCCAGAGAAATGGCATATTTTAAAGCAAGATACGAACATTCAGAGTGATCCACAGGACATAGTATCTTCTTTAATGTAACCATGTAACCTCCAATTATTGATTTTGAGTTTTATCAAAACAGAACTAAATTCATCATGTTTTATATTTAAATGCCAATACCGTCGAAAGTCGTATTGCATCCTGGACACCTCAAATTGACTATGTTGTTTTCGATAATTTGATACCCATATCTTTTGATAAGGACTTTCTTGCATTTATAGCAATACGTATTTTCTCCCCCCTCGCCTGGGACATTACCTTCATAGACATAGCGTAAACCTACCTCAAGGCCTATTTCACGTGCCATTCTAAGCGTATCCACAGGAGTTGGTGGTTTTTCAATTAACCGGTATTTTGGGTAAAAACGGCTTACATGCCAGGGAATTTCAGGTCCTACACTCTTTATAAATTCTGCAATCTGCCTCAATTCAGACTCTGAATCGTTAATTTCCGGAATAACAAGAGTGGTAATTTCTATCCAGATGCCCATCTCTTTGTAAGAGCGAATGCAGTCGAGTACATTTTCCATACGCGCTCCGCATAGCTTTTTGTACGTTTCTTTGGAAAAGCTTTTTAAATCCACATTAGCGGCATGGAGATACGGTTTTATAGTAGCAAGGGCCTCACGTGTTGTATAGCCGTTAGTTACAAACACATTCTTAAGAGACTTTTGCGTGGCTATTTTTGCTATTTCATAGGCGTACTCAAAAAAAATGGTTGGTTCCGTGTAAGTATAGGCAATACTCTTACAGCGGTAACTCAAGGCATCCTCAACGATCTTTTCCGGAGCAACGTCGCTGCCTACAATCTGGTCATGATCCTTCGGAAGTTGTGATATCTCGTAGTTTTGGCAGTTCAGGCATCTGAAATTACATCCCACCGTTGCAACTGAAAAGGAGGTGGTACCAGGATAAAAGTGATAAAGGGGTTTCTTTTCAATAGGGTCAATATTTTCTGAAATGAGTTTTCTGTAAACGAGGGAATATAGTACGCCACCATGGTTTTCACGAACTCGGCAAATGCCTTTTTTGCCATCTTCAACGACACAGTGATGACGGCAAAGATTACACCTTACCTTTTTATTCTCAAGTTTCTCAAAGAACATCGCTTCTTTCATATAAAATATTTTACAGTTTTTTGTTTATCCTGGCAAGTGTTTTGTCTTACCCCAAAAAAGATATACAGAATTTACTTGACAGAAATATCAATTTGATTATAATGATTTTTTAAAATGTATTTTTTGAATAATATTATACATTACGACAAAGGCAAACCCTAAGTGATTAGGGGGCGCAAAGTGAACAGGGTCTTTAAATTTCAATAAAGACGGCCTCACTACCGAATAATGTATGAAAAACAAAACTATAGACAATTTAAAGATAGCCTTACTCGCGAGAATGAACGTTCTTTTGATAGGGCTTTTTGTTTTTTAATGGCCAAAAACAGGATATAGTTTAAATGAAAGTAGTTTGCGTGGTTTAAAGAAAGTATTAAAATAACTTCGGCGCATTTACCAAAAGGAGGAGGTCGAAAAATGTTATATAATTTAATTAAGGTTGGATTAACTTAACAATTTTATGAGGAGGTCTCAACTATGAAGTGGAAGGGAAAAAGTGGTTTAGGTTTCACATTAATTGAGTTACTGGTCGTAATCGCCATTATCGGTATTCTTTCAGGCATTTTACTGCCTGCATTAGGCAGGGCGCGCGAATCGGCACGCAGGACACAGTGTGCATCGAATCTCAAGCAAATCGGCTTGGCTCTTAATATGTACTCTAATGACAATAGTGAAAATTTCCCAGGATACACAGACACAACCACAACTAGTACAACCGAATTAAACTCATTGGGAAAACTTTATGACGCATATATTACTGATAGAAAAGTCTTTAGATGTACAAGTGACGCCGGTGTTTCCGAAGCAAACAATTTACTTTTATCAACAACGAATACTGATTTCACAACAGCTAGGTGCAGTTACGGGTATGATGATAACCATACGGCGGGAAATGATCCTGGGACGGCGATAGCTGCGGACGCTCTGGGCGCTGGCACTGCGCTTTCTGACAATCACAATCAAAAAGGCCAAAACGTGCTTTACATAGACGGTCACGTTGAATGGAAAGGTACACAGACATGCGGTTATTACAATGGTTCAACGTATGATAACATTTGGACTGGAACAGATGGAAGTGTGGCAGTTCCTACTGATAGTACAACTGGAACTGATACAGCGATTATGCAACGATAAAACATTTTAATTCTTAAAGTTAAAAAAGGGTAATATTCATTTAAGGATATTACCCTTTTTCGTTTTTATGTAATTGCTCAGCTATTAGCAGAAAAGTGCGTCTGAGTAATCTATATTCAATAATAATTTATAATTGCCAACTGCCAACTGCCAACTGCCAACTGCTTACAATACCTCATTCATACTGCCGCTACGATAGCCTTCCAAGTCAATAGTGACATATTTATAGCCAATTTCTTTGAATTTTTTGACAATTTCAGTATGTTTGCCGTCTTGTAAGAGCAGGGTGATATCTTCGGGTAATACCTCAATTCGTGCAATAGTATCGTGATGTCTGACACGGAATTGTTTCAGTCCAATACTTCTTAAGTAATTTTCAGCTGCAGCTACGATGGTCAATTTTTCCTCTGTGATGGATTGACCATAAGGAAATCTGGATGACATACAGGCGTATGATGGTTTGTTCCAGTTGGGAAGTTTGAGGTATTTCGATATTTCACGTATGTCTGCTTTTCTCAATCCACTTTCTTTTAAGGGACTACAAACTTCAAGTTCCTTGGCGGCATCGAGTCCGGGTCTATATTCACCTGTATCGTCGAGATTTGCGCCATCTGCAACATTTTTATACCCCTTTTCCCTGGCAATTTCTTTGAGCTTTCCAAATAATTCCGATTTACAGAAGTAACACCGGTTGGGGGGATTTTCGGCAAATCCCTTGATCCCGAGTTCACTGGTGTCGATCGTCATATGAGGAATGCCAATTTCTCTTGCTATCTTTTTTGCCTCTTCATACTCATAGGCAGGATAAGTCTCTGATCGTGCAGTAACAGCAAGGGCTTTATCTTTAAGCACGTCATAACAGACTTTTGCGACAAGCGAGCTATCTACGCCGCCTGAAAAGGCTACCACAACGCTTTTTAGGGCTTTTATATTATCTCTTAATTTTCTCAGTTTTTCCTCTGTATCCATGAGTCTTTCTTTGCGCTCTTTGCGTCCCCCATTTCCATGAGGGCAGGCATTTGCGGTGAATTATTACGACAAATCGAGCATTTTTTGAATAGCTACCCGTGCCTTTGCCGCGATATCGTCTGGTACTTTAACCTGGTAAATCATGTCTTCTAAAGACCACAAAACCTTTTCTAAACTAATGAGTTTCATATTGGAGCAATCGGCAAGTTGTGTGATCGCATAAAAAACTTTTCGTGGATTCTCTTTTCTTAAACGATGTAGTATGCCAGTCTCAGTGCCGATAATAAATTCTCTTGCATCTGTTTCCTTACAATATTTGGCAATACCAGTCGTACTGGCAACATGATTTGCTAATGCAATCACATCCGGTGTGCATTCCGGGTGGACAACAATCCTAGCCTCAGGATGTGCAGCCTTTATCTTGATAATATGTTCTGCCAGAATCCTATGATGGGTAGGACAGTATCCCTCCCAGAGTATCATGGGTCTGTTCAGTTTGGACGATACATAGCCTCCTAGGCTTTTATCCGGGATAAAGAGTATTTCATGTTCTTTGGGAATCGAAGAGACGATTTTCATTGCATTGGAAGAAGTACAACATATATTGCTCTCCGCTTTTATAGCTGCCGTGCTGTTTACATAACAAACAACTTTTGCGTTAGGATGTTCTTTTTTCTTTATTTTCAGTTCTTTGAGCGTTATCATATTTGCCATAGGACAGCCTGCATGTTCATCGGGTAATAATACCAGCTTGTCCGGGCAGAGAATTGAAGCGGTTTCTGCCATAAAATGTACTCCGCAGAACACAATTACATCTGCTTTCGTCTTTGCCGCTTGCTGAGAAAGTCCCAAGGAATCACCTGCAAAGTCTGCAATGTCCTGTATCTCTCCCCTTTGATAATTGTGAGCAAGAATAATTGCGTTTCTCTGTGTCTTTAATTCTTTTATTTTATCTATTATTGTGGACACGTGGTTGAATTCTCGGTTCGTTAAATGTAGATATTCTAAAAAATGTAAAAATCTTGACTAGCTTTTAATCATAGCAAAGCACACATTACTTTTAAATACTTTTTTTAAAATCTTGACAATAAAGATCATCCTAAGTATGATATCCCCAAAGATTTCTGAAGAAATTTATTGGTGTTTTGATTGGCGAAATACATAACACAGCGTAGCTGCAAACAATCTAAAAGGTGTAGTTGAAAGATTTAAGTTGTAAGTTGAAAGCTGTTAGTAAACTTAAATCTTTCAACATACAACTTGCAACTCACAAACACCTCTAGAAACTTACAAAAAAGGAAGTTTTTACAGGGTAATACCTTAGGGCGATTAGCTCAGCTGGCTAGAGCGCTTGCTCGACAAGCAAGAGGTCACTGGTTCGAGTCCAGTATCGCCCACCATATCCTGCTTTCTCTTATGCCTTGGTGCAAGAGCTCATATCTTAGAGTCATACCGAAAAACTGCAGTTAGACACA
>Ga0209324_10002893_pt1 | contig 11787 bp, 11 predicted proteins | sample Rifsed19ft3_FD_184015 | JGI IMG/M metagenome (GOLD analysis project Ga0209324, IMG submission 184015) | Soil microbial communities from Rifle, Colorado, USA - sediment 19ft 3 (version 2) | ecosystem: Environmental > Terrestrial > Deep subsurface > Rock core/Sediment | place: Rifle, Colorado...
TCATCGGCCGAGAGCGGCAGGTCGAGGCACTTCGCGCGAAAGGATTGACCCTCGAGAGCGTCCATTTCACGCGAACCATCCCGGTCTCGGCCTCGACCGACATGCACTCCGCGGCGGACGCGAAGGTCGTTCTTCTCTGCGTGAAGACGACCGACACCGAAGAGGCAGCGAGATCCCTCGCCCCGCACCTCGCCGAGGGAGCGCTCGTCGTGAGCCTTCAGAACGGCGTCGACAACGTCTCCAGGATCCGCTTCGCCGCCGGCATCGACGCCGTCCCCGCGGTCGTCTACGTAGGGGCCGAAGTGACGGAGCCGGGCCGGGTGAAACACACCGCGCGCGGCGACCTCGTCCTCGGCAACGTTCCGGACCTCGCGAAGCTATTCGCCCGCGGCGGGATTCCCGTCAGGCTCTCGGAGAACATCGAGGGCGATCTCTGGATGAAGTTGATCCAGAACTGCGCGTACAACGCCCTCTCCGCCCTCGGGCGCGCGCAGTACGGGCGCCTGGCGCGGAATCCCTGGACCCGCGATCTGATGAGGAAGGTCGTCGAAGAAGTCGTCGCCGTCGGAAAGGCGCGGGAGATCCGATTCCCGGGCGTCGATCTGGTCGCGGCCACGTGGAAGCTCGGCGAGGAGATGGAGCTCGCGACGTCCTCGACGGCGCAGGACATCGCCCGCGGGAAGCGCAGCGAGATCGATTCCCTGAACGGCTACGTCGCCCGTCTCGGGGACGAGCTCGGCATCCCCACTCCCGTCAATCGGACTCTCCACGCTCTGGTGAAGATCCTCGAGGGAGATTTTTCTTAGAGATCACCCCGACGTTCTGAATGCGCCGCGCGAGGGCGAGGAGCACCCTGGTCTCGCGAGCGGTGAGTCCCGCGCGTCCGAAGAGCTCGCGCCATTCGACGAACCGGGATTCGGGATGGAAGGCGGGAAGGAATCCGATCTCGAGGAGCGCCTCCCGGAACGCCCCGAGCGCGAGGTCGGCCTCTTCCGCCGTGGCCCGCTCGGGGGCCTTGGGAAGCGGCTCTCCCGAGGCGAGAAAGATCTCATAGGCTGCGACCATGACCGCTTGCGCCAGGTTGAGAGAGGGCTGACTCGGGTGCGAGGGAATCCGGACGCGCCTCTGGCAGAGGCCGAGCTCTTTCTCGGTGAGACCTCGGGACTCGCAGCCGAAGACGATGGCCGCCTCAGCGTTCTCGTCGAGTGCCGCGATTTCAGCCGCCATTTGCCGCGGAGGGATCGGCTCGACTTTCTTCCCTTCGCGGCCGGCGAAGCCCGCGACGTAGACCGCGTTCGCGCGGGCAGCTTCCAAGCTATCAAAGACCCGCACTTGCTCGAGAACGTCCTCCGAGCGCCAGGCCATGCGCCAGGCCTCCACGGTCCGGAAGTCGCACGGCTGAACGAGGTCGAGCCCGGCAAGCCCGGTGTTGGAAATAACCCGGGCGACGGCGCCCACGTTCGCAGCGCTCTCGGGACGGTTGAGAACGACGCGCACTCGGGCCATGATTCATTCTAGCGAGCGGAGCGAGCCAGAGCCCTCAGCCCGAGCGCAGGGCGAGCGGAGCGAGTCCCGTAGCGAGAAGCGCTGGGGGTGGGGCCCCGGCGCACTGATGACGAAGCGAGCGCGCACTAATTATGGTTGACGATAGCCCTTATCTCAACGTCGTTGGCGAGCGGCCCGCGTTCTCGCTCCCAAGGCGGAAGTGGAGAGAGCTTCTGTTCGTCGGCGCTCTCGTCCCCTCGGGGGAGTTCTTCGTCCGCAACCCGGAAAGGCCGCTTCCGCCGTTCCGGGATCCCGATCTTTTCCCCGAAGGAGTGCGCTTCCGGGTCGCTCCCGAGCCAGGAGATCGAGTTCGCGTCGAGAGAATAGATTAGTTAGGTACGTCGAATCGCCTCGACCAGCGAGGCCACGGGCACCCGGCGCTCGGTCGCCTCGCGAAGGTCCTTCAAGTTGACGGAATTTGCGCTCCATTCGTCGGGCCCGATGATGACCGCGAAGCGGGCGCCGTCTCGGTTCGCCGCCTTCAAGTCCTTGCCGACCCCCGCGGGAGTGAACGGCGTTTCGGCAGAGAGACCCGCACCCCGCAACATGGCGGTGACCTTTCGCGCGGCGGACGCGAGCTCTCGGCCGACGGGGATGACCACCACCTCGATCCGCGGGGGTGATGCGGGGAGGAGGCCGCGGTCCTCGAGCATGAGGGAAAGGACGACGTCCCCCATGCCGAAGCCCAGAGCCTCCAGCTTCGGTCCGCCGAGAGAGTGGATCAGCTCGTCGTAGCGGCCACCGCCGCAGATCGCCCGCTCCTTCCCCTTGCGATCGTAGAGCTCGAAAACGATCCCGGTGTAGTACGCGAGACCCCGTACGATGGAGAAGTCGAGCTGCACGAAGTCGGATAGTTGCACCTCGCCCAAGAGCTGCCGATAGCGAGCGAGGCTCATCGCCGCCTCGAGGCCCGGGCCCGGCTTCAAGTGGGCGTCGCTCCAGTCGAGGACGTCGACCTCTCCCGCACAAAGGCGGCTAAGCTCCGTGGCGGCGCTCGGCGAAACCTGGGCGCCGGAGAGGAGCTGCTCGAAGGTCTCCCGAGGGACCTTCCGAAACTTATCGATGGCGCCGCATACCGTGGGGAACGTCTGCGGAGCGATCTCGAGATGGGCGAGGACTCCCTGGACGACTCGGCGATCGTTGACCCGGGCGACGACGTCGGTCTTGTCGAGGCCGAGCTCGCGCTGGACCTCGATCGCGATCGCCAGGAGCTCGGCGTCCGCCTCCACCTCTGGGGCTCCCACGATGTCCACGTTGAGCTGGAAGTGCTCGCGAAGCCGTCCCCGCTGGTTTCGCTCGTAGCGGAAGAGCTGGGGAATCGAGAACCACTTGATCGGCTTCGGGAGCGTTACCGCCCGCGCGGCCATCATGCGGGCGAGGGTCGGGGTCATCTCCGGCCGGAGGGCGACGTTTCGTCCCCCCTTGTCTTCGAAGGTATAGAGCTGCTCGACGATCTCCTCACCCGACTTGCGCGTATAGAGCTCGAGGGATTCAAGCGGCGGTCCGTCGAACTCGACGAAGCCGAAGCGCCTCGCAACGCGCCGCCATGCATCGAAGAGATAACTTCGGTGCGCCATCTCTTCCGGGTAGAAGTCCCGAAACCCTTTCAGGGGTTGCATCGAGATAACTCCGTGGTTCAGCGGGCGCAGGTGAGATGCCGTCCGCCGTCGATGTTGACGGTGGCGCCGGTAATCCAGCCCGCCTCCTCCGACGCCAGGAACGTGATGAGCGCCGCCAGGTCCTCGGGCTGCCCCACGCGGCCCATGGGGTGCGTGGTCTTGCTTCGCTCGAGAAACGCGTTGTAAGCGTCCTCGTTCAATCCCGCCTGCCGATGGAGCTCGGTCACGACGACGCCCGGACTCACGGCGTTCACCCGAACTCCCTTGGCTGCGAGCTCCAGGGCGGAACAGCGCGTGAGCTGGTCGAGGGCCGATTTGCTCGAACAGTAAGCGAGAACCCCGGGGAACGAGCGCGTGCCATTGACGCTCGAGACGTTCACGATGTTCCCCTTGCGCGGGAGGAGGTGGGGAAGCGCGAGCTGCATCAGGTGGAATATCGAGACCACGTTCACGTCGAACATGCGCTTCCAGGCGTCGAGGGTCGTGTCCTCGATGGTGCCGAAGCCGATGATTCCCGCGGCGTTCACCAGGACGTCGAGCCCGCCGTAGTGAGAGGCGGCCTCGTCCACCAGCCGCTTGCGGTCGGTCTCGCTCGTCAGGTCGCAGGCAAACGCCTTCGCAGGGCTCCCCGCGGCTTCGATCCGGGATACCACCTCCGAGAGCCGGTCCTTCCGCCGGGCCGTCACCAAGACCTTCGCCCCTTCGCTCGCGAGCCTTTCGGCCGTGGCCCTCCCGATCCCGCTCGATGCCCCGGTAACCAGGGCAACTTTGCCTTCGAAACGCCGGTCCACCATTGATATCGCCTCCCGGGCTCTGGAAGCCTAACGCGTTCCGAGCCCGTGTCACAATACCGGAGGTCATGCCCGAGCTTCCCGACGTCACCGTCTACATCGAAGCTCTCGAGAAACGCATCCTCGGAGCCCGCTTCGACGGGCTCGAGATCGGAAACCCTTTCCTCCTGCGCTCTATCGACCCGGCACCGCAGGATCTCGTCGGAAAGAAGGTCGAACGCCTGAGGCGCTTGGGGAAGAGGATCGTAATCGAGCTCGAGGACGATCTCTTCCTCGCGATCCACCTCATGATCGCGGGGCGGCTCCACTGGAAGCCGGGAGCCTCGAGACCGAGCCTCCCCAAGAAGAGAGGTCTCGCGCGCTTCGATTTTACCTCCGGAAGCGTCACTCTCACCGAAGCCGGCTCCAAGAGACGAGCTTCGCTCCACCTGGTGCGCGGGGAGTCCGACCTCGCGCTTCTCGACCGCGGAGGTCTCGAAGTCTTCGAATCCGATCTCGAGGAGTTCCGGCGCGCCCTCGCCCGCGAGAACCACACGCTGAAGCGCTCTCTCACCGACCCGCGGCTCTTCAGCGGAATCGGAAACGCGTACTCCGACGAGATCCTCCACCGAGCTCGGCTCTCCCCCGTCACCTGGACTTCCCGGCTTTCCGAAGAGGAGACCGAGAGGCTCTACCGCGCGACGCGGGAGACCTTGATCGAGTGGACCGATGAGCTGCGCAGGGACGCGGGTGACGACTTCCCGGAGAAGGTAACCGCTTTCCGGCCGAAGATGGCGGTCCACGGCCGGTACCGGCAACCCTGTCCGGTGTGCGCGACTCCGGTCCAGCGGATCGCCTACGCCGAGAACGAGACGAACTACTGCCCGCGCTGCCAGACCGGAGGAAAGCTCCTCGCGGACCGCGCGCTCTCGCGTCTCCTGCGCGAAGACTGGCCGAAGAGCCTGGAAGAGCTCGAGGAGCTCAAGGCCCAGAAGAGAGTCTAGAGCTCAAGGGGGTCGAATAGAACGAGTCACATACAACGTTTGCCATTGAACTAGGTGCGTTGTAGAATTCATTGAGTGATTGCGTCGTTTCGCGACAAAAAAACCGAAGCGCTGTTCAACGACAAGGACGTCCCGGCGTTTCGGGCTTTCGAGCGCGTCGCTCGGAGAAAGCTGCTTTTGGTGCACCGGGCGCTTTTGCTGGGCGACCTGGCGGCAACGCCCGGTAATCGCCTTGAGGCATTGAAGGGATCCCGTAAAGGGCAACACAGTATCCGAATCAACGATCAGTGGCGTCTATGTTTCATCTGGCGAGACGGAGACGCGCACCAGGTTGAGATCGTCGACTACCATTGAGGGTCGTTGCACATGAGAACCAAGCTACTGGAGCCTATCCATCCTGGAGAGATCCTGCGTGAGGAGTTCCTCGCGCCGTTGGACATGAGCGTCCACGCTCTCGCCCTGGCGTTGCGGGTGCCGGCTACGCGAATCGGGGACGTCGTCCGAGGCCGCCGCAGCATCACTCCCGACACCGCGCTTCGGCTCGCGCGATACTTCGGGACCAGCCCGGACCTGTGGCTCGGCCTTCAATCGGAGTACGACCTTAGGGTCGCCCGGCGCGAGCTGAGCGCTCGAATCGAGCGGGACGTGGAACCTCGCTCGGCGTGATCGAGGTCGATGGGGAACCCAGGCCAGGGATGGGAACCTCGCCAACTACCTCGATGAAACGCGAGTCCTAACGCGCCGGGTTCAGGGTGAGTAGCCAGACGTCGGCTTCGGCGGGCGCGGCGACGCTGAAAGTGACCGAGCCGTGTACCGGAAGGGAGGGTCAAGTCCACTCTCGCTTTCGTGGAAGTTAGGACTTCTGGACGCGGTCGTCAAGCTGAAGGCCGGCGCGAGAGGGGATGCATTTCTTTCTTGACAGCTCGAAAGCGGTGCTCCCGCTCCGACGGTAAGAGTCCTACCTTTCGCACGTTGACGACGTGCATTCCAGGACGGATCGACGGCTGTTCAAACCGGAGTCGGGAGGATTTCCCTGACGCCGCGTGATCGACGCCGACGGAGGCTAGTTCGACAGGTTCTCGGGCGAGGCTCGGTCGAGGGCCGCCACCAACTCCCGCGCGGCCGCCGGGATCCCGACCTTTCTCTTTCGGTCAGCCGCCGGCGTCCCGCCCGCCGGGGCGGCCAGGGTCGAGCTTCGCGAGCTCTCCGACGACGTACCCCATGACGCACATCGCCCAGAAAGACGCCGGAAAGATTCCGATGCAGAAAACGAAGAATCCGAGCTGGGCGATGAGTCCCGCGAGAACGATGGCGAGAAGGCCGAGAGCGTAGCGTGTCAGATGAGCCCGGATGAAGTCGACGTTCGCCAGAACGTCGAAGGCGGCGATCACGCGGTCGGTCTGAATGAGGCGCACCATCGCCGCGGGGAGATAGACGAGGACGGCAAGACCGAGGACGAAAACCACGACGAAGCCGCCGAAGAGCGCGGGGAGCCCGAGGAACATGAACTCCTCCGCCTCCCGGCCGAGGTAGATGCCGCCGGCGAGGGCGAGGAGCACCAGGACGCCGAGAAGAAGGAGAGGAAGCTTGTGGGCGAGGGCGACCGCCATTCCCCGAAGTCCCTCGAGAAAGATCTCCTGGAAGTCGTCCCACTCCGGAAGACGCGGAAGCCGATCTTCCCGGACGCGCCTCGCGAGCGAGACCGCGTAGCCGATGACCAGAATCGCGCCGATGAGAAACGGGCTCAAGAAGGCGAACAGAGTCCCCACCGCGAGCTTCGGGACCCAATCGGGGTCTTCGAAGAAAAACGTGAACGCGCGGTTGATATCGAAGAGAGGCGGGGCAGGCAGTGCTTCCGTTGGCTCGGTCGCGGTATCCATCGCTCTATTAGACTTATAACAACAAACTGTCGTCGCGGCAACGACATACGAGCATGGTGAAATGCGCTGTTGATCCGCATATGTCACGGGGTCTAAAGTTAACAGTTCGGATCCGGCGAGGAGCCAAAGACGATGACGGAATCGACGCGAAATCCCTTCGGCACGAGAGGCGCGTTCCCCGCGGGAGGAGGTGAGAGTGCTACGGTGTTCCAGCTCGAGAGGCTGGAAAAGGCCGGCGTCCCTTCGATCTCGAGGCTCCCGTTCAGTATCAAGATTCTTCTCGAAGCGGCTCTGCGAAACTGCGACGGCCGCATCACGACCGAAGAGGACGTCGAGGCGCTCGCGCGCTGGAACGCGAAGAAGCCCGGATCGAAGGAAGTGCCGTTCCTGCCCGCGCGGGTTATCCTCCAGGATTTCACCGGGGTGCCCGCGGTCGTTGACCTGGCGGCGATGCGGGGCACCATGGAGCGGCTCGGAGGCGACCCCGCCCGCATCAACCCCGCGGTCCCCGTCGATCTGGTGATCGATCACTCGGTCCAGGTGGACGTCTTCGGGACGCCGCTCGCGCTCAAGCGCAACGCCGAGATCGAGTTCGAGCGCAATCGCGAGCGCTACGAGTTCCTGAGGTGGGGCCAGCAGGCGTTCGACAACTTCCGCGTGGTGCCTCCGGCGACGGGCATCGTCCATCAGGTCAACCTCGAGTACCTGGCGAAGGTGGTGATGCGGAAGGAGAAGGACGGCGAGGTGTATCTCTTCCCCGATACCCTCGTCGGGACCGACTCGCACACCACGATGATCAACGGGCTGGGAGTTCTCGGCTGGGGCGTCGGCGGGATCGAGGCCGAGGCGGCGATGCTCGGTCAACCGTCCTACCTCATCATGCCGGAGGTGGTCGGGTTCAAGCTCGTGGGAAGTCTCCGCGAGGGCGTGACCGCGACCGACCTGGTCCTCACCGTGACCCAGATGCTCCGCAAGAAGGGTGTGGTCGAGAAGTTCGTCGAGTTCTATGGACCCGGGCTCTCGCGAATGTCCCTCCCGGACCGTGCGACGGTGGCGAACATGGCCCCCGAGTACGGCGCCACCATGGGGTTCTTCCCCGTCGACGCGGAGACGCTTCGTTACCTGAGACGGACCGGCCGGAGCGAGGCCGAGGTCGATCGCGTCGAGGCCTACAACAAGCTCCAGGGGCTCTTCCGTACCGACGACGCGAAGGACCCGGAGTTCACCGACACTCTCGAGCTCGACCTCTCGACCGTCGAGCCGAGCCTCGCGGGTCCGAAGCGGCCGCAGGATCGAGTCGCTCTCGGCTCGATGAAGTCCCAATTCCGCGAGGCGCTCCGGGCGCCGGTCAAGGACCGGGGCTTTGGTCTCTCGCAGGCTCAGCTCTCGAAGACCGCGACCACCAGCTTCAACGGCGGCGGCAAACTGAACCTGGGCCACGGCGCGGTGGTGATCGCCGCCATCACCTCCTGCACCAACACCTCGAATCCTTCGGTCATGGTGGGCGCCGGTCTTCTCGCGAAGAAGGCGGCGGAACGAGGTCTGAAGGTCCCGCCGTACGTGAAGACGTCACTCGCCCCGGGCTCGAAGGTCGTGACCGAGTACCTGAGGGAGGCGGGAGTGCTCCCCTCGCTCGCCGATCTCGGCTTCCACCTCGTCGGTTACGGCTGCACGACTTGCATCGGCAACAGCGGTCCGCTCCCGGAGCCAGTGGCCAAAGCCATCTCCGGAAGCGAGCTGGTCGCGGCCGCGGTGCTCTCCGGCAATCGCAACTTCGAAGGCCGCGTGCACCCACTGGTGCGGGCGAACTACCTGGCGTCTCCGCCTCTCGTCGTGGCCTACGCCCTCGCGGGCACCGTCGACATCGACCTCACCTCCGAGCCTCTGGGAAAAGACGCCGAGGGAAAAGCGGTGTATCTCCAGGACATCTGGCCGTCGGAGCAGGAAGTACGGGAGTCGGTGGAGAAGGCGATCCGTCCCGAGATGTTCGCAAAGACGTACGGAAACGTCTGGAACGGAAACGAGGAGTGGAACCGCATCCCGGTCTCTGGTGGAAAGCTCTACCGCTGGGAGGACTCTTCGACTTACATCCAGGAGCCGCCGTTCTTCACCCATCTCACCCGCGATCTTCCGGAGATCTCGGACATCCGAGGGGCCCGGGTACTCGCGCTTCTCGGGGACAGCGTGACCACGGACCACATCTCGCCCGCGGGCGACATCGCCGAGGACTCCCCCGCGGGGCGATACCTGAAAGAGCGCGGAGTCGAGAAGAAGGACTTCAACTCCTACGGATCGCGGCGGGGGAACGACCGCGTGATGCTGCGCGGGACCTTCGCCAACATTCGGATAAAGAACCAGATGGTTCCCGGTGTCGAGGGAGGGGTGACGATCCACATTCCGAGCGGCGACGAGATGAGCATCTTCGACGCCGCCATGCGCTATAAGAAGGAGGCAACGCCCCTCGTGGTTCTCGCGGGAAAGGAGTACGGCTCCGGCTCCTCGCGCGACTGGGCGGCGAAGGGAACGCTACTTCTCGGGGTGCGCGCGGTCCTGGCCGAAAGCTACGAGCGAATCCACAGGTCGAACCTCGTGGGGATGGGTGTGCTCCCGCTCGAGTTCCTCCCCGGGCAGGGGGCCTCGAGCCTTTCCCTCACCGGTCGCGAGTCGCTCGACATCGGAGGTCTTTCAGGGCTCACTCCGAGAACGAAGCTCCGGGTCACGGCGAAGCGGGAGGACGGCGCCACGTTCTCGTTCGAGGTCGTCGCCCGGCTCGACTCCCCAATCGACATCGACTACTACCGCAACGGCGGAATCCTCCACTCCGTTTTGCGAAGCCTCATCTGACTGCCCCGCTCCATCACGCGCGGGGCTCCGGCGCAACGAACAAACCCTGCGACGCCGCGGCGGCCCGCAGACGCGGGTCGTACGTCACGAGCGTGGCTGCATCGGCGTCGAGAGCGAGGGCGATGTGAAGCGCATCCAGCGCACGAAGCGGGGTCTCGCGGGAGGTTAAGAGAAGGCGCTCGGCTCGGCGATGGACCGGCGGCGTGAGCTCCGCGCGTCGGCACGATGCCGCGAGCTTCGCTGCTTCGCGGTGCAGGCGGCGGGATTCCGCCGGGGCAAGCAACCCCTCGCGCGCGCGGCGTCCCAAGGCCGAAGCCGTCTCGGTCAGCGCGAGGTCGGATAGAACCACGTCCTCCGCTCCTACGAGGGCCTCGTTCAGATCGTCGCTCTCCGCTTCAGGCACGAACAGCTTCACGACCGCGCTCGCATCGAGATAGACCGGCCCGACCCACCTCTCCACTCGGCGACCCCTCACGCGGAGTCCTCGCGGTCCTCAAGAACGGCCTGCGAGAGAGGCGGATGGATCCCTCGTGCTTTGAGGCGCACCTTCTTCAAGTCCGGAAAGGGGCGTCCCGGCTGGACTGGTACCAGGCGCGCCACCGGCCGGCCCCGTTCGGTGATGACCACTTCCCGTCCCTTCCGGACGTCGTCCAGCAAGCTGCTGAGAGCTTGTCGAGCCTTTCGCACACCTGCAGTCCGCATGATCCAATTGTGTCACATGTAGCACATAGGGTCAAACCCCGCGCAGCTGCTCGCTTCTCGAGGGCGAGCCCAAGATGCGCCTCGAAGCCCGGACCTCGGATCTCGAGTTGACTAATCGAACTCGAACGGGCGCGGCGGCGCGGGACCCTTGTCCTTCTCCGCCTTCTCCATCGCTTCCTTGAACTTCTTCTCCAGGAGCTCCTCGCGGTGCTCGTGCTCTCGAAACGCCTGGGCGAAGACGTCCTCGGCCTCCGACTTCCGCTTGCGGTCGTCGGCGAGCGCTTCCTCGAACGATTTCTTGGGGCCTCGCGCGGCCTCGCGCTCGTGGGAAACCACGGCCCCGGTCTTGTGATCGACGAGGATCTTGGTCTGGCAGCAGGGGCAGACGATACTGAAGTCCTTCGTCAACATCGCACGGCCTCCTCCATGATGATAGGCTACAGCCGACGGCGGTTCCAATCCCCGCCGGGAGACTTGCATGAGCCAAATTCAGGATGCCCAGCTGATTCTTCAGTTTTACGAGCTCCGGCGCGAGGCACGCTTCCGGGAGGCACGCGCGTTCATGGTGAGCCGCTTCAAGGTGAAGACCCTCCAGGAGCTCAACGATCATTGCCCGCCCGGATCCGACGAGAACGCGTACTTCCGGCAGGTAACGAGCTACTGGGACATGATCGCCGCGATCGTGAAGCGGCACCTCGTGGACAAGGAGCTCTTCTTCGAGACCAACGGGGAGCTGAGCGTGGTGTGGGAGAGGGTTCGCGAGCTCGTCCCCGTGCTGCGTGAGGCCTACGCGAACCCGCGCTTTCTTTCGAACCTGGAACAGATCGCGACGGAGCGCGAAGCCTACGTGGAGGAGAAAGCCCCGGGAAGCCTCGCCGCGCTGCGGAAGCGTCTAGGGATCACGTAGGCTCCGCTCCCGCAGCCTGCTCCGACGTCATGCCGTAGAGGGGTGGGGTCGGCCCTCCGACGATCGCGAGGTAGCTGTAAAACTGTCCCCGGTGGTGGATCTCGTGCTCCGGGAGGAGACGCAGCCATTTCCAGACGGTGATCGGCGTTCCCGCGGGAGTGTTGCACTTCGAGGCCAAAGCCTCGGGGGTCAGCGAGGCGAAGATCGCCATCGACTCCACGTGGCAGCGATCGAAGAAGCCGTAGAGCTGGTCCTTTCCATCGGCCAGCTCCTTTCCGCAGCCGTGATAGAGGCTCGGTTTTCCCTGAACGGTCTCGGCATACATGAAGCGCTCGATCGCGGCGAGGTGCCGAACGAGATCGGCGAACGAGAACTTCCGGGAATCGGCGAGTGATCCCAGAGATCCTCGGGGACGAGATCGAGGAGGCGCCGCGTGCGCTGACGGACTTTTTCGTAGTACTCCAGAAACGGCTCGATCCTGAGGATCTCCATAATTAATCCTCGCTCTTCATTCAG
>Ga0209324_10002897_pt1 | contig 11776 bp, 11 predicted proteins | sample Rifsed19ft3_FD_184015 | JGI IMG/M metagenome (GOLD analysis project Ga0209324, IMG submission 184015) | Soil microbial communities from Rifle, Colorado, USA - sediment 19ft 3 (version 2) | ecosystem: Environmental > Terrestrial > Deep subsurface > Rock core/Sediment | place: Rifle, Colorado...
CATGCAGTTTCTCCGCACTTAATATCGCATACGAGCGGTACAGCGCAGTATTTGATCTGAGCCGTGTACTCTACCATCAGCTCGGCCTTGACCCACCATGCGTCGTGTGGGTCGTTGTAGCTGATCTGAACGATGCCCTTGCCCTCACCAGTCCCGCTGATGTCGAACAGCGGCGAGTCCTTGAATCGGCCCTCGGTCCGGTGCGCACCTAGAGGCATCTTGAGCGGTTGGCCGCCGGGAATGAATGATCCCGACTCGATGCCGCCGTTTTTGAAAGCCTCAGACAATCCGGCGTGATTGAGGTCATGGAATTTGCTGTATCGCCCGATGCCGGTCAGACGCAGGTTCAGTCGCGAGATTTCGATGTCGAATTCGGTCGTGTTGACTCCGCGCAGTCGGACATGATACTTCTCCTGGTCATGTGATCCATCGTTTGAAGCCAGAAGCATTACGGACGTGCACGCCGTGCCACGCCACGTCCGGACTTCCTCATTGACTGCCGTGTTGAAAGGTGGCGCGTCGATAGGCAACGCTACGCCATCCATGACAACCCAGTCCTCGTCCTCATGTTCTATCAACGGATCTTGCACCTCGAGATATACGAAGGCACCGAAGTAGAGGGGCTCTAGTGGCTCACTAGGGTCTGTCGATCCCTGTTGTCTACCTGACTCCTTAGCTACCGGTTGTGAGTCATTATCGACGAAATCCGCCACTGGCGGGAAAACACCTGCGATAGGTATCAGAAGTCCGCGTTGCTCTTCATAGCAAGCAACGACTGTGTCGCCGACGCGGAATTGCGGGATATGGCCGTAGCCCTTTTTGTCCGTGTGCTCGTCGGCATCGAATGGTGTCAGCTTGTGCTGATAGCTGGCGCTGATATCGGTGATCGGCTCTTCCCAAAAACCGGCGGCATCCATCCAAAGCAGCGGTTCATTTTCCTTGTCGGATGTACCCTGATCTCCTGCAGTGAGCCACTTGTCCTGTTGCCAGCTGAATGCCCGGAATCGGCAGAGGTAGAGATTCTCAGTCCGACACGGTGGAATGCGGATATGAAAGTTGGCGTTGTCATCGTAGAGGCACTTGTTGTAGTCCTTGCCGCTGTCGTCTGTCCTCTCGGCCTTCTCCAGTTCGGCCTTCTCTAGGAGGATTGTGGCGATTCCGACATGTACGGGAGGAGGCCCGACAATACTTCCTTTGACCCGCTCTTGGAAGATTGGCAACGACTGCTCTGTGAGTTCGTTGATCGTACGGGCGTTCTTGTTGAGCCACCTGCCGCCGACTCGGTAGTCCCTGGTCTCGTCGTATGTCTCGCGGAAGTTGCCAGGCACGTTTCAACTCCAACTTGCGTTGTCATCCGAAATGCGCCTGCCCAACAAACTGAAATCTCCCCATTCGTACAGCGCCTTGCTTTGCTTCAATACCGGCACGACGAAAGTCTGAGTATCGGAATTCCATACGTGGTTCCATCCACGCAATAAACCGCCGTGGTAGAATGCGCGTTCACTGAACCGGAATTCGCAGTCATAATAGACTTGCGTCTTCTTCGTGACCGGATTAAACCGATTTAACGGCGTCGCCGCAAATCCAGTGTAGAGAATTGTGTTCGGACGCTTGTGGGCCGTGCGAAACCTTGGCCAATTTGCTTCTGGAAAAAACCGGTTATATTCCTGATTGTCATTCACTTTTCCCAGCAGTCCGACAATATCAGTCCAGTTCGGGTCCAGCCTATTAGGTATCTTGCAAGTGTGCTCAACTGTCGGAATGACTTTCACGTTGGCGATATTCTTGTTGAGCATATCGGAGATTACGCCACCAGGTGGCCCATTAGGGGGCACGATTTGATCCAGCCTTGTGGCAGAAGCGGCTCCACCTGTGTAGGCCCACTGACCAAGGGAATCCTGTACCAAATGGTCTATCAGATCATCCGGATCAGTCAGGGCTTCATTGGCGCTTCTTCCTTTGACGTCCACGTCTTCCGTACCTATCTGTGGCAATCCATCCGAGCCCTTCCACTGATAGAACGATGATTTCTCTCCAAGGATTGTTATCGCATGAGCGCTGCCTGAGAATGTCTGCATCGAATGTGCAGGTTCTGTTCTGTTCTCACTGCCATCGTCCTCGCCGCCAGTGCTCCGCTCCCCGTATGTGACTGTCGCCTCGTAAAGTTGCGCGAATGTTTTGACGGGAACTCCGGTCGTGAATCCGAATGGATCGCCAGGCAGCCCAAGTTGATCCAGAGGTTGGCAATCGAAGTTTACGGCAAATAGCGCAGTATCCTGGTACCGCATAGGCCAGACAGTGATTTGGCCCTGGGCTATCGACTGCACAGTGGGGAGACATTCCAGCCAGAAGTTGAGTATGTCGTAATCGCGGACAAGGAATTTCTCGACAATGCGAGTCTGGCCGGACTCGTTCGTGCCGAACTTCGGGTAGCCGTCCAGCAACTTGAGCGGGATGCCATTGGGTGACGCTCGGTTTGCAGCGAACTCGCTTGACACGCCTGGTGCTCCTAGTCGTTGGCGACAGCTCTCTCTCGTTGCTCTTTGGCCTGGCTTGCCAAAACAGACGTATCCTCGGCTGTTCTTTTTACGGCAATGGCTATCTCTCCGAGTCTCTCGATACTGGCCCTCATCAGTTCGTTTGTTTTGTGACCCGGATTCTTTTCCGTGTTGTTCATCGCGTCCTGGAAGGCTTCATTGAGGTCTTTAAGGCCCATGACTTCGAGGCCGACACCTTTGGCTTCTTTGGCCGCGAGTTCAGCTCTCATGGACTCGATGCGTTTCTTCAGTAAGGCACCTTCTTCGTCCCGTCGCTGTGCCATTAGTCTGTCAGCCTGCTTGGCAGCTTCAACAGCAGATAATGAGCCAGCAGGTGCTCCAACAAGTTTTGGACGTTCAGAACCCAAAATGGCCCTTGGAGGTCGTCCGCCAATCTCGGGAGTTTCAAACTCCATCCTTGGCCTCAATCTTGAGACGCCTCGCATCGTTTCCGGTAATCCTTCTTTCACAGTACGCATCATATCCGCAGCCGGTTGAAGCGCTGCTTCCGTTGTCTTTAGCGTAGCAGCCCAAATAGATGACGTAGCTCGTCCAGTAAGGGTCTGCCAGAAACCTCCAATATTTTCTTTGGTCTGCTGGATCTCAATGGCGCGTCGTTCGCCTGCCGTTGCTCGTGCGCGAGAAACATTAACGAACGAGAGCATTGCCATCCTGGCTTCCTCTACCCGGCCAGTCTTTTGGAGAAGTTCGATGTATTCCTTTTGATCCTCCTTGAGAACAATGTTGAATCTGCGAAGCGTTGCGAAGCCGCGACTAGGATCCATAAGTGCTCGACCAAGTGAAGATGCTACGTCTTCCACTGAGAGATGTAGACTCTTAGATAGATCGGTCGCAACGTCGGTGGCTTTCTTCATTACTGCTTCGCTGAGTTCCCCGAATCGCAAGAGTTGCGTCATGGCAGCTGCGATCTGAGTTTTGCTAACTCCAGTGATATCCTGCAAACTCTTCGCGTATGCTTCAAGCTGCCTCGTGGTAAAGCTAGTACGGTTACCAATGTATTCGACGGCTTGAGCGAGTTCCCGGTGAACTCGGCCGGCTTCCTTGGCTAGAGTTACACTCTCTGTCAAGACTTCCTTGAGCTTGGAGAAACCGGCCAAGGCACTGAGGGGAAGCCCTATCAGTCCAGCCATCTTGGTAAAGGACGTGACGGTTCCGAGGAAATCGCCTTTGATTTTCTGCAATTGCTGGCTGAATTTCTGCTGTGCGATCTCAATGCTCACGAAGGCCGTTGCCAACTCGAATGCCATATCATTGAATTCCTGGTCAATTGTCTTCTATGTATTAGGTGGCCACAAACCCAGACGTCTTAGCTGGCTCGGCGTGCCTCGCACGATCTTGCGGCCTGTACGCAACCGCTCCAGATCGATCAGCATGATAGCAATCTGGTTGAGGTGGCATTGTTGGAAGACCAAAGGATTCATTCCGGGATATATCTCGCACAGCTCTCGCATAATCACGGGCCAGTTTGGGCCTGTCTCTGTTGCCTGGCCAGAATTCTCCGTTGCTTGGCCGTCAGTCCGTTCCCCGCCTCCTGCGGGGACGAGGAGTTTTTTAGTTTGGGATCGAGCTGACTCAGTCGGCCAACCTTCTGAGCCGCCTCCTCAATCTGATTTTCAGAATCTACTACGTGATAGAAAAGATCGGACAAATGCTTCTTCGTCCATGTCTCCTGTCCAGGCGCCTTGCGTGCCGAGAGCCATGTGCAGTGGAGCTTTCCTTCGAGCGTCTCGCTTGACCACCAGTTCCAATAATCAACCTCCTCCTCTTGCCACAATGGCTGTCCTATCTCGTCCTTCAAGTATTGGCCATCCTCGCCGACTTGAGGAAATTTCATCTTCTGGCGTGGCAGATCGTTGAGCGTGGTTCTTCCAGCATCCCGATATGCTCTCTTGATCTCCTCCTCCCGCATGGATTCCGGCAGCAAATCAGCGTTGTTTGTCCAGGTCTTGACGAGGTTCCGCTTGTAATAGTCCAGTGCCGCCTCCTGTACTGCAGTCCACTCAATCATTGAGAACCCATAAAGCACGATCTCTTTGCCATCTGGCAATTTGTGGCTCCCAACTTTCTGCGTCACTGTCGTCGTGTCATTCATTGGATTGACTGCTATTAGGCTGGCGTAGTCCCGACTGGTAGACCCTCGTTCAAAATAGTAGCCGCGGTGGCTGTTGGCATCGTACCAACCTGGCGTGGCCTGTAGAACAAGCTGTCAGCGCCGAAGTTAGCTGTCCAATCCATGGGGAGTTTCGTATCGTTATCGATGCCCCATGTTAATTGGCTGATCAATGCCCGAGGTAGATACCAGTAGTCTTCTGCAGTTAAACCTTCGTTAGCGTCTTCCCAAAGCAGTAAGGCCACAATGTTCTTGTCGTTCGGATTGCTACCACCGCCAAACAAGAAGTTGTTGTGTTGGGGATTGTCCATATCAGGCACGCCTGTGATCGTACCAGTCATGTCCTCTCTTCCGCCGACACGATTCGTCGCGCCACCAGAATCTGAATCTCCCCACGCAGCTTCGAGACAGCTGATCGTGGCATTCCATTGCTTAATTCTGGCAACAAGATAGGAGGCGCCTCCTATGATGCGCTGCGCAACAACCGCGCCTCCCGCACCAGCTAATACTGTCGCTCCGCTCATATTGGCTCCTTATGTTTGGTTTAGGTTGTGCTCGAGCACGAGCTGCTCGATGAAGATGAAGTCGTGCGGGCCGCTGTCGAAGACGACGATGTGCACGATGATGATGACGATGAACTCGAGGATGTTGAACTCGAAGAACTTGAAGTCGAGGACGTGGATTGCGATGAAGGCGTGCTTGTCGAACAACTGGAAGTGGAGGAAGAGGAAGAGGAGGACGTGGACGAGCTCGAGGAGCTTGATGCCTCATCGTCGTGCCGCCCTATCAGGTACAGATCATAAACTATATCTCCGCCATTGGCCCCGACACGCATCATGTGTGACGAGCCATCCTCAACGTCTAATGCATCCTCATCTGGCTGGTGGAGCAGGAAAGCTCCGCCTGTTTTCAATGCCGATCCAAGAGCGACCGTCATTGTTGGCACCCAGGTGCAATAGTTGGCTGGATTGGTGGGCATCAATTCGAGTCGCCCAGCACCCGATGTCTGCTTGATGCAGAACGTGACTACTTCCTCCAACGCCATCGGCAATCCAAGTCCGTCGTTTCCGAGCCCGGCCCCGATATCGATGTCGGAAAAGTCATAGAGGTCGATATCCTCCGTATTCCCAGACGTAAGCGTATGCCCCGTGCGCGCCCAAGCACGATTAGCCTGGTCCGCATCTACGCCGCTATGCAGTTTAATTGAGACCAAATTGTCATCGCCGAGTGTCACTTGAGCAACTTGCCCATCGTCCAACGTGTTTTTGATCGTGGCAGAAAAGCTCAGTCTTACTTCGCTCTCGGCACTGCGTGTCGACATATGTTTCTCCTGTTAGGTCCCGTAGTGTCGAGATACAAGCCAGAGGTCGTACGTCACGGCGCCGCCAACCGCACCCAACCGCATCTGATGGCTCGAGGCGTCCACGACAGGCAGGGCCGAGGCCTTAGGCTGCACCAACATGGCCATGCCGCCAGTTTTCAGCGCATTGCCGTCAGCCACCGTAAGTGTCGGCACCCATGTGCAGTAGTTTGTCGGGTTGGTGGGCATTAACTCGAGTCGTCCCGCACCGCCAGTCTTTTCGACAATAAATACAACGACTTGCTTCTGGACCATGAGTTGGCCCAATGCATCACGCCCGTCTCCAGCCCCGATGTTTTCGCCAACCAGATCGTACAAGTCAATGTCCTTGGTGGATCCTGCTCCGATTACCCCATCCTTCAGTCGCCACGCCCGCGTGGCTTTGTTGTCCGCGATGCCCGTCGTCAGTACCAAGTCCAGTATGCGAGCCTTCATGGCCGATACGGTTGCAGATGAACCGTCGTCAATCACGTTCTTAATCGTCGATGACACGAACAACTTGATCGATGCCGAAAGTGTGCGGGTACCAATTGCCTGGTCAGTTCCGCTGCAAGAAGATGAAGACGTCGACGATGAAGACGACGAACTAGAAACAGATGACGAAGACGAAGTCGACAGCGATGACGATGAGGACGTCGACGATGAAGACGTGGATGACGTTGACGAAGATGACGAACTGCTGGCAGAAGAAGATGACGACGAAGTGACTTGCCCGGCCGTCGAAGAGGACGAGCTAGTAGAACTGCTGCTAGAAATTGAAGAGGACGTAGACAAAGTTGAGGACGAACTAGAAGACGAGGACGAGGAAGTTGAAGAAGACGAACTCGAGGACGAGCTGGTAGAGCTGCTGCTCGAGGACGAGGAAGACGTCGTCATCGCCGCCGTGCTGGAAGATGAGAACGAAGTCGTCGAGCTGCTTTCGGTACTGAGAGACGACTCAGACTCAGTTTGCGAGGACGAGCTACGAGCCACGGTACTGGATGTCGAGCGTGCCACTGTGCTGGAACTAGAGCGAGCCACCGTGCTGGACGTGCTCATCTCGCCAGACTGGAATGCCCCAAGGTCCCATACCTCTCCGGCAATCAAGTCATGTTTGATGTCGATGTTTTGTTCGTAGCCGCTGCCCAAGTCCTGGCCGGTTCCGATGGCGTCAGTTCCGAGCTGGAGTGTAAAATCGTCACTACCAGGAGCTGTCCAGATCGCTGTACTGACTTTATTAATGTAGACAGTCGTGCCCGGCGCTGTGGCATCCGATGACATGTTCCGATCTTTTGTGGCGGCCCACGCACCAGCGTAGTCCGTGGAGCCGTTATCCATCGATATGCAGTTGCGAACATCGTGGAAAATATTGGCACTGCCGATGCCGTTGCCAGCGCAATTATACGCACAGCAGTTGTGAATCGTCACCGCATCGGCAATTCCAATCCCAAATCCGGTTGTTGGATTTCCGATGTCGAAGACCAGGCACCGCACTGCACGTGTTGTAGCCCCAGCCGAAATACCCTTGATTCCAATGGGCGTTCCTGTTGCTGCACCAAATTGATTAGTATGGACAATGCATCGCTTGACTATTAACTCAATGGAATTGGTGCACGCATTGTGTATCAGGCTAAAGTCGTTTGTCCCGCCAGACGACTGATTGCGGTAAATCTCCAGATCTCGAATTTCTACGTGATAATCTACGGCAGCAGCAAGGTATATCCCATAGTTATCTCCGTTAGTCTGGGTTAGAACTATGCCGCCTGCAACAATGCCATTATTTGCATTTCCAGATGATGGCTCCAGTATCGCCTTGGAGATCGGATTCGTGCCATTGGCTGCAGCAAATGATACATGGCTTCCGCTGGCTGTCGACAAGTCATTTAATACCTGGCCGATAGCGATATCACCAGAGATATAGAAGCCATTCGCATTTGTATTTATGTCATCAGCCCACGCCTGAACACTAGCAAATGTTCCACCAGAACCGATTGTTTTGATCACATTCGACATTTACGCGCTCCAGTCTCCATCAATACAGTGGGCCGTGCGATCGTAAACTGAGTTGTCGCAGCCTTGTGCGCTGTAATGCGCACTTGTTTCATGAAGTCGCCAATTGCCGTTTCTCCAGTCAACAAACCCAACACCATCCATGTTGTAGCCAGAGTCGCCAGGACCGGTTGCAAGATTATAGTTGTTTGGGAATTTTGTCGAATTGTTGAGGCTCGAATCTGCTAGGACCATTACGTTATTCTCAAAGGTCCAGCGATTATCTCCTATGACATATGACAATACAGTTATGTCATTCGCACCACCGTCTCTGCCGAGTAGTCCACATGTGATGTTGTTTTCGTAAATGAACTGGCCGACAAGCCCGAAGCCATCTTCCCAAAGCGCAACAGCATTGGTAGGTGAAAACCAAGGCGTCAGACCGGACAACTCGTCAGTTACCCAACTGTTGCGGCGGAAACAGATGTCCTCTAAACGATCCCATTCTGGCGAGGATGTATTAAACTCGTATTCTCGCTTGCCGAGCTGCGAAAGTTTACCAAAATCCTCGATCAAATTGTGCGATACTGTTAGTCGCTTTGTTGCAAAGCCATCATTCGGTGGCGAGTACAATCCATCGCTTCCTGAAATCCGGAATCCTCCGTCAATCGTGTCGAAGTGGTTGTATCGAATCTGCACGTCGTAAATGCCAGACCAGGAAATGTCAGCACGTGGCGTCAGAATCACGACATAAGAATCTGTGCAATAACCACGTTGGAAATAGTTGTCCTCAATCAGGAACCGCTGGCCATATTTGATTTCAAACATGTTTTTGCGGTTGCGGGATCGCCCGTCGTAGTCGGCCTCCGTCGGAATCCAATATGTAGGCCTGACGATGTGATTGCGGCGATAGCTGTGCAAGTCTGGCAACACGTCAGTTTCTGGATGGCTCGCACCGCCCCAGAACACTGGCATGCTCCCCTCAAGATGGCAGTTGTTTACTGCCCATTCCTTACCGCGCGTCCCACCAATCGATGGCGCATCTTGCGTTTCTGCAGACAGCTCCTTGCAATAAGTGTCTTTGATCACAACGCGATCTGCACCATAACTGTAAAATCCTGAATCGCATTCCGTAAATGTCGTCGCACCGAAAACTGTACCTGGCCTCGGGCTCTCGACCCAGCACCGATGAAACTCGATGTCATACGGATCGTTGTTAACATCTTGGAAAGCTTCGTTAAACACAACGATGTAATTCACGCGGTATTGCGTCGGTTGATCGGCTTCAAAACGAATACCCTCAAAAGAGAGATGGTGACTTCCTGGGCCAACATGCATTGCGCCGGCAACTTGCTGTCGTGTGCGAAACATCGGCATGTTGCCGATATCACTTGGTCCAATCCGCTGGTCAAAACCTGGCAGTAATGCCATGGCAGCGGATCGGATTGTGACGAACTTACCGGATCCAACTCGCCATGGCGGCGCCGTCTTCTCTGTCAGGACTGTTCCCGGCAGAATCTCTATAACGTCGCCAGCCTCTGCGTTGACATAGGCCGTGTTCCAAGATGTGTCGTCCGTGACGGTGAACGTGGGAGCCGCCTGATATGCACTGGTCGTAGGCGTCACCACAGCCGAGTAGTCGGTGTAGCTCCAGTCCGGCCAAGTATTCTCAACTCCTCGCACGCGAAAACTGTATGTCGTGGCCGCATCGAAGCCGGCCATATCCACCCCGTTGTCGTACACGCTCCGCACGTGGTTCCACCGCCCGCCACCGTCCTGCACCTCCACGTCGTACCAGTTCACCCCGGTTGCGTCCCACGAGAGGCTGATCTGGTTGTAGGCCCACACGGTAGCCTGCAGATTCTCAATGGATCCTGTGATTGACGAGCTCGTGGACGTTGTTTCAACGATTGTCGAAGAGGTGGACGAACTGGAGGAGGTCAGTGAAGCAGCCGTGCTAGACGTAGTTTCGCCGATTGTGCTGGAAGTAGATCGCGCCACGGTACTTGATGTCGATCTCGCAACGGTACTTGAGGATGAGCTTTCGGAGCTTGAGCTCGACGAAGTCGTCCTGGCGACAGTCGATGATGTTAGGCTAGCCACTGTACTGGAACTCGAGGTAGTCCGCCCCACGCTGCTCGAGACAGACGTTGTCGACTGGCCAACTGTACTCGACGTCGTTCGTCCGGCGGTGCTGCTGGACGAGGATGTGACACCGGATTCCATCGAGCTCGATGTGGACATCGTTTGGCTCGAACAACTCTTCGATGTTGAAGAACTGGTCCTGGCAATCGTGCTGCAGGATGAATTCAGGCTCGAACTGAAACTGGACCAGCTGGATGAGCTTACGCTTTGCGAGGATGAAGTTATCGTCACAGACGAGATAGACTGCGAGCTCGACGAACTTGACGACACGGATAGACTGCTGCTCGAGGAACTAACGGATAGCGAGCTCGAGGATGAAGACATAGACAGAGAAGAGCACGATGATGAAACTGAGAGGGACGAACTCGAGGACGACACGGAGAGAGAACTCGAGCTGCTGACAGAGCTACCCGAGACAGATGTCGTCATGGAACTGAGCGAAGATGTCGACAACGTACTGCTGGAGGACAACTGGTCATCGTGGCGGCCGATCAGGTAGACACGGTATGTCACGTCGCCGCCGTTGGCACCCAAACGCAGAACGTGACTCGAGCCATCCTCTACATCAAATGCGTCCGTATGCTGCTGATGCATGAGCGCCACGCCGTCAGTCTTGAGCGCGTTGCCGTCAGCGACTGTGAGTGGTGGAACCCATGTCAGGTAGTTGGCTGGCTGGGTAGGCATCACTTCAAGTTGGCCGCCACCCGAGACGTTCTTAACGCCCAGAGACACGATCTCCTCTATGGCTAGAACCTGGCCAATCCCATCGCGGCCTGCCCCGCCGCCGGTGTTCAGTCCAGCCATGTCGTAGAGGTCTAAGTCAACCACATTCCCGCTCGCTATCGTACCCGCGTACTCCCAACCTCGATTCGCCTGATCTGTTTCCACGCCAGTCAGCAGACGCTGCTTCAAGACCCAGCCGCCAACCTTTACACTCGTCCGCCACCCGTCGTCGACAGTGAGCATCATGGTCGACTTGACCAGCAGCTGGATATCTGAGACTGCTGTGCGGCTGGCCATCTAATTCCTCACGCCTGCAGATACTCCGCATCGATCAATACGTCATACTGCAGCACCCACACCCATTCATCGTCATCCTCCCGCGCGTGGAAGTCTGGACCGCGCTTTACGATCACGATCTTGTCGTCTGTCATCTCCCAAGGTGCCGTATTTGGATCAAATGCCTCGGCCACCTCTTTCGCAAGTCTGATGCAGATCGACTTGGCAGACTCGGCCGCAGTACTCTTGGCGTGAATCCGGAACGCCACAAGTATCTGCTGCAATTGGTCTTCACGCTGCGCCGCAGTGTGGCCGCTCATGTGTGCCATCACGACCGGGATCGACTTTTCGTACACTACGTACGGGCCTGGAGGTGTAGGCCTCGCAAACCCGTCGTTCAACGCCTGGTACTTGTCAATCAGTCTGTCCGCTGCAGGCCACTCCAGCTTGATCGTCGCGTCCAGACCGGCATCGTCCCACCGCTGATTGATGGCTCCGTCGAGTGTCCAGCTTCCTCTGGTGTTTGGCACTGGCATGATCACACGAACTTGTAGAGTCGCAACTGGTAAATGTCGACGATGATCTCCGTGTCTTGGCTGGCGTCCCCGTCTAGGTCCTGCATGCCGTTATCCCAAG
>Ga0209324_10002901_pt1 | contig 11768 bp, 10 predicted proteins | sample Rifsed19ft3_FD_184015 | JGI IMG/M metagenome (GOLD analysis project Ga0209324, IMG submission 184015) | Soil microbial communities from Rifle, Colorado, USA - sediment 19ft 3 (version 2) | ecosystem: Environmental > Terrestrial > Deep subsurface > Rock core/Sediment | place: Rifle, Colorado...
GGAAAGGTGATGATAACAAACGTTTACATAGATGGGTTCAATCTCTACAACCGAGCCGTGAAGGACACCCCCTTCAAGTGGCTTGACCTCTCCAAGCTCTGCCAAGCTCTCGTCCCACGCCATGATATTCACCGTATCCGATACTTTACTGCGCTAGTACACTCCAGACCCAATGACACTCAAGCTCCGCAGAGGCAACAGATATACCTTCGGGCACTCAGAACCATCCCGAACCTCACGATGGAATTTGGGCAATTCCGTTCACGCATAAAAGAGAGGCCACTGGTAACTCCTATACCTGGTCAGCCAAGAAATGTTATGGTCCATGACACAGAAGAAAAGGGAACGGATGTCAATTTGGCAACCTATCTTCTAATGGATGGGTATGAGGATGATTATGAGCAGGCTCTTGTTATCTCGAATGACGCCGATTTAGCATTGCCCATAAGCATAGTGCGTGATAAGCTCCAGCGTCCTATTGGTATCGTAAATCCAAATATCGACCCGAGGGAAGTGATGCCGAAGGAGCTCAGGGATGCCGCAACTTTCAACAGGCGCATACGTAAGAGTGTGTTGGTGCAATGCCAGTTCCCGCCAACACTACAGGATACGACTGGCACCATTACCAAGCCCAGTACTTGGTAATTTGCCAGAAGCTAGCAATGTCAAACTACAGACATAGTTGGCTTATGCTCAAATCGTAGCGGGAAATTTGGCGTCATTTGTTTGGGACGAGTCAGGACGTGACTACAAGTTCTAGGGCCAACTGGATTCTTCTACTAGCCGATACATTCGTGGCTAGTCGTAGGTAGCACCAATGTCCTAGGGGGATACCCCCTTGCCTTGTGAACAATCTAGTTTTGAATACCTGCCTATTAATCAAACACCGTAGAGAGGTGTATTGACAACTGTTCTTAATTCTCATATGATGTATCAAAGGGATAGGAGGCTAGAATGAGAAAAGCAGCAGGGATTCTGATGGTAGCCTTTGGTTTGTTTCTGTTTATTGTTATGGTTTCCGATGTGAGGCACTATGATGTTGACGTCTATGGCCTTGTTTTTAGTCTGCTTCTGCTTATTCCAACCGTATTTATTCTTACTGCCGGGGTCTTTTGCCTTATGAGAAAATATTGGAAGGTATGTTACGCCTCGGCTTTGGTCACTCTTGTTATCATGATTGTGTGGTTGACAAGTCACGCTGCTGATTCAATTTCGTTAGCCTGGGTTGTGTCTGTGGTGGGCACTCTCCCGATAATATTCGTTTCTCTCACGAAGAAAGAGTGGCAAGAGATTCAGGGCTAACCAGATTCTCCTACGAGCCAACATCTTCGTGGCTAGGCATAGGTAGCACCAATGTCCCTAGGGGGACACCACCTTGCCTTGCGAACATCGCAGCCTTGCCTTGTGAACAACCAGCTTTGAATACCTGATTACTAGGCATCGCTGTCGGAGCTGACCTGACGGGGCAAACCCCTCTTCTTGTTTACCAACTGTAAGATTTGAGGTAAAATAGATTCAGTTTTGCGGGAGTAACTCAGTGGTAGAGTTCCTGCCCTCCAAGCAGGGTGTCGCGGGTTCGAATCCCGTCTCCCGCTCCACACAACTTCGGTTGCCATGAAAAGTGAAACTTTTCATTGGTGGTAGAGGGGGCTCGTAGCTCAGGGGCAGAGCGGCCGGCTCATAACCGGTTGGTCGCAGGTTCGAATCCTGCCGAGCCCATTGCGCAGCAAACCGGATGAAAATCCGATGTAGCTTACAAAATTTGCCCGATAGTCTTTTCTTTCTTATATCTCCTATCAATTCCGGGTGTCCTGTGTGGGGCAGATTGATTTTAAATTACTTCTGTCGATGCCAAAGTTCATTATAAATTGGTGGTAATAGCAAAAAGGTATTGACAAGAATGAGGGGCAGTGTATAATGTAATATACATAGTATACCGATGTATCGGTAACGACTCAAATGTCGGACGAGACTAACAAAACTATAAGCTATGAGGAATTAATACCTGGTTACGAATTCCCTCTTGCCAATTATGAACTGAGTGCCTCCCTCGTATCCAAATATCTAAAAGCTGTAGATAGCGCAAGTGATGGGTTTGTTCCCCCCCTGGCCATTACGGCCTGTGCCATAGCTGCTATGACAAGGTCTATTCCCTTGCCACCTGCCACTATCGCTATACATGCTGCGCAAGAGTTAGAGTTTTTCAAACTGGTGCCCATTGGCGCCACTGTGGAGTGTCACAGTAGAGTGGCACGAAAGATAACCCGGGGCAAAATGAGTATGTTAATCTTGGGACTCGAGGTTTTTGACAAAGGCAAAGATAAGGTGCAATCAGGAAAGGCAACTATAGCATTGCCCACCTAAGAAATGCTCACAGAGATTCAAGAAGGGAAGGTTCTTAATCCGGTGGTAAAACATATCACCCAGGAGAAAATTAATCTTTATGCTGAGGCATCGGGTGATTTTAATCCCATCCATATAGACAAGTCTTTTGCTGCTAAGACTCCTGTGGGTGGCACTATTGCTCATGGTATGCTCAGCTTGGCTTATGTATCGGAAATGATGGCTGCGACTTTTGGCCGAAGCTGGCTGTCTGAGGGTAAGCTTCAAGCGAGGTTTAGAGAGCCAGCACGTCCTGGAGATACGCTGACTATCAATGGTAAAATTGATTGCGTTGAACAAAAAGATGGTGTATCATACGCAAACTGCAATTTTGAGTGCCTTAATCAAAAAGGCGAGACGATAGTCACAGGGGAGACAATAGTGAAGGTCTTAAAATGATAGAAAATAAAGATATAGCTCAAAATGGCAGAGTAAGGGTGGCTGTGGATGCCATGGGTGGTGATCATGCCCCCGAGGAGATAGTCAAGGGGGCGGTGCTTGCAGCCCGGAAAGACGGGTTAAAAATCTTCTTGGTTGGCTCCACAAACATTTTAGAAAAAGAATTAGCCAAGTGCAAATTCAGTGCCAACGGTTCATCCATCCATATTGTCGAAGCCAGCGAAGTTATCAGGGAAGATGAGTCGCCTGTTGACGTAATTCGTCAAAAGTCTAATTGCTCTGTAGCCGTAGCGGCAAAGATGGTAAAATCAGGCGAAGCCGACGCATTAGTTAGTGCTGGATCTAGTGCAGCAGCTGCAGTAAGCGCCATTCAGTTTATGGGCATGTTGGACGGGATAGGTCGTCCGGCAATTGTTGGCTCCCTGGGTAGCTTTGCACCGGATACTGTGATGGTAGACCTCGGAGCTAATGCAGATTGCAAGCCGCAGCAATTTCTAACTTTTGCTATCGTTGGCTCGGTCTATGCTAAGAAGTTCCTTAACATCACTGACCCTAAGATAGGTTTGCTAAACACGGGAAGTGAAGAAACTAAGGGAAGTGAAATAGGGCGTGAAGCTTATTCCCTTCTTAAAAATAGCGGATTGAACTTTATTGGCAATATAGAAGGCAATGATATCTTAAACGGCAAGGCCAACGTTATCGTCTGTGGCGGCTTTGTGGGCAATGTTCTTTTAAAGTTTTATGAAAGCATCGCGGGTCATGCCAAGGATTGGACAGTGCAGAAGATGAGAAAGTATCCACCTCTAGGCGCCTTAGTTAAACTGTTGTTTAATGGATTGTTCCCGGCCACCAAAATATCCGGTGAAAGTGAGAAGCGAGGCGGTGGTCTTTTGTGGGGCGTTGATGGGGTTGTCAGGATAGCGCATGGAGCTAGCCGAGCACCCAATATAGTTAATGCTATAGAAAGCGCCAGGGGGGCGGTAGAAGCCGAAGTTGTGGGAAGTTTGAAGTTGGAATTAGCAAAATTTAACCAAGGGGGGTAAATAATGACTGTTGAAGAACAGGTAAGAGAAATCGTAGCCAAGATTACCCATGTTGATAAGAGCATTATTACCAGGGAAAGCACATTTAAAGATATTAAGGCGGATTCGCTGGATATAGTACAGGCATTGGTGGCAGTGGAAGAGACCTTTGGGATTGAAATCCCTGACGAGGATGCCCAGAAGTTTAAGAACTTCGGTGACTTTGTCTCCTATGTAGAGAATCGGGTAGCGCAGGAGGAGAAGGTTTAGCCGTGTCTCTTGGGGGGAAGGTGGCTTTAGTTACAGGTGGGGGGCGGGGTATTGGTCGGGCGATCGCATTAAAACTTGCTTCTCAGGGTGCTGATATTATTGTCGATTTTTTTCGCCACCGTGAGAGTGCGGAACAAACAGCTAAGGATATTAAGGCTCTGGGAGTGAAAGCTGAAGTCATCCGAGCCAATGTGGGGGAGCCGGCAAAGGTCGATGAAATGTTTGACATGATTAGCAATAAATTTGGCCGCCTGGATATTTTGATTAATAATGCTGCTTCAGGTGTGGGTCGCCCTGTAATGGATGTGGATGTTAAGGCCTGGGAATGGACTATGGACATCAATGCCAAGGCCTGTTTACTCTGTGCTCAGAGAGCAGCCAAACTAATGGAGGGGAGGGGTGGTAAGATAGTCAGCATCTCTAGCTTGGGTTCACCCTTTGTCTTGCCCAATTATGCTATTGTGGGAGTCTCCAAGGCTGCCCTGGAAGCTTTAACTCGTTACCTGGCAATAGAACTAGCACCTAAAGACATTTGCGTTAATGCTGTCGCTGCTTCTGCTGTAGAGACAGAAGCCTTGAAGTTCTATTTTAAAGAAGGGCTAGTAAAAGACAATCGTCAAGTAACGCCAGCGGGAAGAATGGTGATTCCCGAAGATGTCGCTAATGTAGTGGCTTTTTTGTGCAGTGAAGAGGCCTTTATGATAAGAGGCCAAACCATTATTGTTGATGGGGGCACCTCTGTAGGGCTCTTCACCCTCGTTGGCAAGGAAAGCTAATAAACGTGGCTAGAGTTCCTAAAAACTCCGTGAATTTCTGGGGCACGATCAATATACCGAGGGTTGTGGTTACCGGTCTAGGTACTATTAATCCCCTGGGCTTAAGTGTAAAAGAGTTTTGGAAGGGATTAGTCGCAGGAAAGTCAGCCATCGGTCTTATTACCCGCTTTGATGCCAGCAAGTTTCGAGTGAAAGTGGATGCTGAGGTGCATGGTTTTGATGCCACAAAGTATATGGACCTGAAGGCAATTGACCGCACCTCAAGGACCGTTCAGTTTGCTATCGCTGCTGCTAAAGAAACAATACAATCGGCCAGCCTGGATATGACTCAGGAAAATCCTGAGCGAGTAGGCGTCGTTATTGCTACTATGACAGAGCAAGGCTACGTCGTCAAGGGATGGGAGACATTTCAAAGACTGGGTCCCAGGGGAGTCGACGTGCTCTTCACCACCAAACAAAGCGCCAGCGCGGCATCCATGCAGGTGGGAATGATGCTGGGAGCCAAGGGGCCTAACAACGCTGTCAATAGCCTTTGTGCCAGTGGCCTCGACGCCATAGGCACAGCGACCAATTTCATTCGTTTAGGATATGCTGATGTAATGATAGCCGGGGGTTCTGACGCCAGCCTGGAGCCGGTTAGCATAGCTGGACTGGAGATTCTAGGGGCTCTTTCCCGTGAATCTGACCCGTCCAAGGCTTGTCGCCCATTCGATCTCAACCGGAACGGTTTCGTCTATGCCGAGGGTGCTGGAGTAGTTGTTTTGGAAAGCTATGAACATGCCAGGAAGCGGGGTGCACCCATCCTGGCTGAAGTTGCCGGCGCAGGCTGGTCTTTCGATGCCTACGATGCAACTGCTCCTGCTCCTGAATCGGAAGCTTATGCCATGCGTACTGCCCTGCAAAATGCCAGGGTGAAGATTGAGGAGGTTGATTATATCAATGCTCACGGCACCAGCACCAAGATGAACGATGCCTGTGAAACCAAAGCTATTAAAATGGTGTTTGGAGAGCACGCTTACAAAATCCCTATAAGCTCTACTAAGTCCATGATTGGGCATGGTATTACTGCTGGTGGCGCTGTTGAAACCATTGCCTCCATATTAATCATAAACAAAGGGATTATCCACCCAACCATAAATTATGAGACCCCTGACCCGGACTGTGATCTGGATTATGTCCCTAATATAGCTCGCCCGGCTCAAGTGAATGTATGTCTAAAGAATAGCTTTGGTTTGGGTGGTGAAAACTGCTGCCTGGTGCTTAAACGCATCAAGGGGTGAAGGCCAGTAATGGAATTGGAAGGGAAAGTAGCTCTAATTACGGGTGCCTCTCGCGGCATGGGTAAAGCCATCGCCTTGAAGCTTGCCAGCCTTGGTTCCAAAGTGGCAGTTAATTATGTGGCAATTGAGGCCAGTAATAAGGTTGATGCTGATAATGTAGTGGAGAGCATAATCCGGCTAGGTGGGGAAGCCATGGCGGTTGAATCTGATGTTCGGGATAGTGAAGCAGTGAAAGCCATGGTAGAGCAGGTTACTGATAAGTGGAGCAAGGTTGATATTCTGGTGAATAATGCCGGAATAAATAAAGATACACTTTTGTTAAGAATGTCTGATGAGGCCTGGGACGATGTAATCAACACCAATTTACGTGGAGCCTACCTGTGCACCAAGTTTGCTCTGAGGTCTATGATGAGGCAGGAGTGGGGACGCATTATTAACATATCTTCGGTGGCCGGGATATTCGGGAATATAGGGCAAAGCAACTATGCTGCATCCAAAGGGGGACTCATTGCTTTTACTAAAACCGTAGCCCGGGAGATGGGTTCCCGTAATATAACTGTCAATGCCGTGGCCCCGGGCTTTATTATTACCGGGATGACAGATAAGCTGCCTGCGGAAAGGAAAGAGGCCATACGGGCAATGATTCCGTTACAACGCTTTGGCCAACCTGAGGAGGTGGCTGAACTGGTCGCTTTTTTAGCCGGTGAAAGAGCTGGCTATATCACGGGACAAGTCATCACTATAGATGGCGGAATATTTTCCTAGTCGGTTGCTGTCGCAACACGCCTGCTCAATGCATTTTTAGATAACCCATCTGGCATCAGAATGAATGAGTACACCCCCTTGACAAAGTTTTAAGGGTGTGTTAGCATAGTAATGCTCCAAGTAATCGAACAAGCACTTGGCGAGTGTGGAACCGACCACCGAGTAAGTGGAAGCTGAAAAGTGCTGGGAGGTAAAACTCTCGGTGCAAGGTAGGCAGAAGCAGAAAGGCGGGTGGGTGGAGAGCCAAGGATAGGGAGGTTACTTGGGGCAATTTTTATATCCCCAGTTTTTTGTTTTTATTGTTGTACGAGCTATAAGCATTGCCACGAAAAAAAGCTAAGTTGGGGTTGATTATCACGGCTTCTCGCCTTTGATTAGCTCGGGGTGGAGGATGCCAATAAAGGGCAAGTTGCGGTATTCTCCCTTGTAATCTAGTCCATAGCCCACTACGAACTCGTCGGGAACTTCAAAGCCTACGTAATCCAGAGGAACATTGATCAATCGACGTGCTCTCTTATCAAGCAAGGTACAAACGCGAAGACTAGCAGGGTTATGAGCAGAGAGATGATCGAGAATGTAATTCAGTGTCATGCCAGTATCGACAATATCTTCAACCATCAGTACATGTTGTCCTGTTATGCTGCTATCGAGGTCTCTGGTTATCTTGACTACCTGCCCATCACCACCGTAGTATGAGATAGCCATAAAGTCCAGGGTAACCGGGATAGAAAGGTGCTGCATCAGGTCAGACATAAAGCAGACAACGCCCTTCAAGACGCCTATTAGGACTAATCGCTGACCGGCGTAATCATGCGAAATACGCCTGGCCAGGGTTCTGACCCTTCGTTGAATTTTGGCATGGCTATACAAAACCCGATCGATTCCTGCTACTTTAGCCTCGCCGAGAGGGCCATAGCCATATTTGGCTAGCAGCTTGAGAAAATCACTTTTGTTTAGAAGCCTGATATTGACTTCAGGGTAGAGTTCTCTGAGCTGGCGCAGCTTGCGATTCTTCTCAGTTAACAGGTTTTGTTTTAATGTAGTGAGTTCAACATAAAGGTCTAGCTCGGGCAAATAAAAATCGGGAGTGAACATCTCTGCTATCTTGCCGCCTTCCCACTTAAGAGGAAAGGAACGAGGCTCATAAAGCCATTCAATACAGTAAAAGTCTAAAAGCTTGGCAAAATCCTCCTCGCTGGGATGAGCGAAACTGGTTGGCTTCAGCGTAGTGGGTAATGGAGTTACTTGAGACGATTTTCTTCGTCTCTCACTTGCCTTATAGCCTTGCTCCAGCAATTGATGAAGTTCTGCTCTCTCGAAGATGACGGCGCAAATATCAGCAACACTGAGGAGGAAGCTTTTATCAGCTTCGGAGAATTGGTGAGGCTCGCGAGTGTAAATTCGAATTTCCCCGATAGCTTCTCCTTTCCCAAGCACAGGGGCCCCAAGTATAGAAGATATTCCTTGCGCTAGTGCTATTTGGGGATATTGAACTCTTTCATCTTTGGCAGCATCGGCGATGAATACCACTTTTCCATCAAGGATATCAGGAAGGCTTTTATGGGCATCAAGAGGGCCTTTTTTCAGGTAAAGGTCGCTCAAACCATAAGTGCCTACACTGATCAAATATTCCTTCTGGGAATCGAGGGATAGAATGCGGCAGCCATTTGCCTGCATTGTCTTGGCAGCGCTTTGGGCTATGGAATTGCAAATCTTCCTTAAGCTAAAAGCTGAATTGGCAACTTTAGTTATCCGCTTAAGAGCTTGATAATAACTACCTCTTGTGCTACCCATCCTTCGACTCCGCTCAGGACATGCTTTTCTCGTACCCTATCCGCATTTAGTAAAGCCACAGGCGAGGCAAATGTTGCAGCCTTCCTGGTAAATCAAAGGACCACCACAATCGGGGCATTGCCCGGCCCAACTTTTAACCGTCTCAGGATTCTTGGAGGGTGCACCTGGATTAGTGGCGGTCTTTTCTCTAATGTATTTCTCCAGCACGCTAGCGATAGCATCGGCACAGGACAAAATAGCATGTCCCTGCTCCCAAGCAATAGAAGGGCATCTGATGCCACGCAGATGTTTTACAATAGATTCTGTATCTATTCCAGACCTTAGAGCTAGGGATGTTAGGCGGCTAATAGCCTCGAGCTGTGCTGCAGCACAACCTCCAGCCTTCCCGAGAACGGAGAAAACTTCGGATATTCCTTGCTGATCGAAATTCACTGTTACATAGATGTAGCCACACCCAGTGTTCATTCTCTCAGTTACGCCTCTGGTAACTTTTGGCCTTTTCCTGGGAGCTAGCTTGCCTTCAGCCCTTTTTACCGCCTCACCCACAGTGAGAACCTGGCTTTCTCGGCTCCTATCCCGGTAAATGGTTATCCCCTTCAAGCCTTCCTGGTAAGCTAACATATATACTTTAGCGACATCTTCGGATGTCGCCTCATGAGGAAAATTGACTGTCTTGGATACAGCGCTATCAGTGAATTTTTGGAATACTGCCTGCATCTTAACGTGCCATTCAGGAGATATGTCATGGGCGGTGATAAAGAGCCTCTTTATCTCTTCGGGAACTTCTTCTATATCTTTTAACTTCTTTCCTTCAGCTAGCTGCTTCATTAAATCCGGAGAATAGAATCCTCCCTTTTTGGCTGCCTCCTCAAAATAAGGATTCACCTCTATAAATTCTTCGCCTTCCAGGATATGACGCACGTAGCTTAAGGCGAATAGTGGTTCAATGCCACTGGAGCAATTAGCGATTATACTCAAGCTGCCAGTAGGAGCGATGGTAGTCCGAGAAGCATTTCGGAAACGGGGACCATCGGGCACGTCATAAATGCTTTCCTGGAAAGCAGGGAAAACTCCCCTCTCCTGGGCTAGCTCTATCGAGGCTTTATTGGCCTCTGCAGATATGAAATGGGCAATTTCCTCGGCTGTAGTAAGACCTTGTTCACTATTGTAAGGGATGCCAAGCTGAATCAACATGTCGGCAAAGCCCATCACTCCCAGGCCTATTTTCCGGGTAATTTTTGTCATCTTTTCAATATCTGGCAGGGGAAATTGGTTAACTTCGATAACATTATCAAGGAAGCGGACTGCCAGCTGAACTGTTTGGGATAGCTTGTCATAGTCAATGTGTGGTTGACCATCTTTATCCGCCACCATCTTGGACAAATTTATGGAGCCTAAGTTGCAGGATTCAAAGGGAAGCAAAGGTTGTTCCCCACAGGGGTTGGTGCTTTCTATTTTGCCTAATTTAGGCGTGGGATTATGCCTGTTTATCTCGTCAATAAACACAATACCCGGGTCGCCGGTGCGCCACGCCATGTCCACTATTTTCTTAAATACCTCTTTGGCATTAAGCTTATCCGTCACCTCTCCAGTTCGAGGGTTCACCAAATTGTAATCGGTGCCTTTTTCCACCGCTTTCATAAACTCATCGGTCACAGCTACAGAAAGGTTAAAATTGGTTAGAGCCTCCGAGTTCTCCTTAGCCCCGATGAATTTCAAGATGTCGGGATGCTCGACATTGAGTATTGCCATATTGGCTCCGCGGCGCATGCCGCCTTGTTTTATGACATCGGTGGTGGCATCAAAGGCTCGCATGAAAGAAACGGGGCCGCTGGCAATGCCACCTGTAGAACCAACCCTATCCCTTTCTGGTCTAAGTCGGGAAAAGGAAAAGCCGGTGCCGCCGCCACTTTTATGAATCAAGGCAGTATATTTAACCGCATCAAAAATAGACTCCATAGAATCCTCAATAGGTAGAACAAAGCAAGCTGATAATTGTCCTAGTTCGCGGCCGGCATTCATTAATGTAGGGGAGTTAGGTAGAAACTCCAGGCTTTTCATTAGTTGATAAAAAGCCTCTTCATAAAGGGAGACATTCGCCTTGGACTCGGCTGAGGCAATATGCCTGGCGACGCGGCGAAATAGTTTTTGTGGGGTCTCCCGCCCATCCCCATCCTTTGTCAAATATCTCCTTTCCAGAACCCTTAAGGCATTATCGCTGAGTTTGATATCAGCAGCGAGTTGAATCCTTGGCTTGGCTAGAATAACAGGCATTTCTTTAATCTCGGTTTTCATTTTAGGCTTAACCTCCTCTGGCTTAGCTGGCTCTTCAGCAGCCAAGATTTCTTTTACCGCAGTTCGGATTTCAGACTCAGCGAATGGGCGCCTCTCTCGATGGTATTTTGGCACTAGATGCTCCATTCCAGGTAAGGTTCGCTGCCGTTCCAAGCGGTCAATCACCTGGGTGGTGAGTTGTTCTATTTTGTTTCTATCACGTATACCCATTGACTCAGCATCAGCCATTACAGCTCTCAGAATTTCAGTGCGATTAAGAGATCCCTCCGTGTTGTTTCTCTTACGGCTATTATTTGACACAACGCTCTCCAGATATAGTATTTTGCTTTGCTTCATCTATCAGGGAAAGCTAGAGAAATAACATACCTTGTTTCACCACTCCCAAAACCTTTGGATTCGATAGGTAAGCGTTTAACGCCAGCACCAAGTCTAAAAACCTTGTGGCATTTAACAGGATTGGTGCACTGGTAGGCTTTATACAATGTGGATGTACCTTTAACGAGTGTGTGCACTGGCATATGGTCAGTTTGCCCCTTCGATTTTTTCCCGGGGCCTACACGCCATGCCAAACGAAGAGTCTTAGATTTGGTTCCTGGCCGGAGACGCCACAGAAGGGCAATACAAGGCTCTGTGCTGGCCTCGGCAATCCGAATAGCAGCCGAGCTAATGGAGACTTTAAAGATATCGGCCAACCATTCAAGTGATCTAATGGAGATACCGAAACCTGCTAGGTATTTCTTGAAAACCTCTTCTGGCATGAGGAGTTCCGTGGCAGCGGCATCACA